>JGI994J12354_10004976_pt1 | contig 11663 bp, 9 predicted proteins | sample IntmicLarv3ML3BL_FD_12354 | JGI IMG/M metagenome (IMG submission 12354) | reverse complement strand
CCCCGCCGCAATTTGCTTGTTGTGGCAGCCGCCCCAAACCCCGCAGGGAGAACGCTTTCGCGCCCTCCCTCTAAGCCCGCATTGTGGTCTGCTCCGACCTGCTGCGCTGGTCTATATGGTCAACCCCCAATAATGTACACAGGAGAAGAGTTAGGATTCCAGCCTTAAGCCGACAGGCACAAGGTTTGCGGAGCAGGAGGGCGATAATCAAGAGAACTGTGGGGTCTGACGGTGTTGTATCTCTTACTGAACCCGAATTGCTAAAACATCTTAAAATGCGCGGTCTGATTGCCACAAGTGCCATTCCGCAGGAACTATATGAATGTCCGAAACTGTCATTCAAAAATGAAATTTTCACGATCAAAACTAAATAGCAAAAAGTCCCCAGCGGTAACATGCTTCTACGATTGTTTAAATGTTGTCAGTGAAAAATATTTCGTCATAAAACCACTTCAACCGTGTTTCTTACCTACCTTACTAATAATCAAATGCCTTCACATTGCGAATATAATATCTTTTTGCGGAAATGCGGTTTTACAGTTGTCTTTATATGCCAATGACACAAGGTCACAGGAATCATCCCGTGACCTTGTGTTTTTCGTATTCGGTTTGTCTTTAACGCTACCTTAGTTCACAATTTGTCCTTGTGACTATGTGCCTTTTAGCTGCTCTCTTTTTTACGCCGCATTTTTTCTGACAACTTCTGTCATCTCTAATTTATACGATACCACTCATTGGCACATCTCAAACGCCGTCTGAAAGAAGGGTTTCTCTGCCCAAATAGTTTTGTCGCCTACGATAAAGAGCTTTTCCTTTGAGCGGGTGACCGCAACATTTAATATGTTCGGTCGCTCACACGCCCACTCCACTGCTCCTATGCTTTTCCCGTTGGAGTCAACGCCAAGGCACAAAATCACAGTATCCGCCTCTTTCCCCTGAAACGTATGAATGGTTCCAATGCAGCTGCTTATCCATTTACGAACAATGTCTTTGGACACGTCGATGCTACGCTCTTCCAAAAGAAGCGGCAAAGCTTTCCGAAAATAGGCCACCATGCCTGACCGAACACTGCGAAACGGCGAGATGACAAAAATAGAAGGATACTTTTCTGTCTCGCCCTTCTGCTCGACAAAGGTCGCAAAGGCCTCTACAACTAAATTTTGAATCGCCTGAGCCTGCTTGGGCACATAGTGCCCATTCTGACTGTTCCCACTCACATGTATCCATTCGCATTTTGCGTCTGCACGCTCCCGGGTAGCATATATCATTTTTTCGTTATATGCAATTCGATTGGCGATGTCGAACACACGCTTCTGACAGCGATTATGTACCACAAGCGGTGCGCCAATCCAAAGGTCATTTTCCTCTGCCACAGTGCGCAATCCACCCAATTGGTTCGCCATATCAGCCAAGCTCTGAACGCTGGTGTATTTATTCGCAATTACCTCGCTCTGCATGTAATGCCCTGCAAGAACATCTATCACGCCGTCATGCAAGGTCACCACCGGCTCAATCTGCAAAGGGTCACCCACAGCGATGACCTGACGCGCACGCCAAACTGCACCCGCCGCCGACTGTGGCGTCGCCTGCCCTGCTTCGTCAACAAAAAGGTAGGCGATTTCCTGCTCGGGAATGTCGCATAAGAAGCTGCCGACCGAAGCAAACGTTGTTGACACAACAGGCACCACCAGCATCAAGCTTTGCAATAACACGGGTGCCGCAAGCGGACGTTGATCCGCCTGAATCATTCCTCGCACCATTTTGCCAAAAGCGTCCAAGTTTTCCCGTAAATGTCCGGAATTTTCTACAAACGCTTTGTGGAGCGCCATCGCCTCTAAAAACAATCTGGCTCTGCACTGGTTCAAGGCCTCATACCCCCACGGGGATGACAAATTCGCCGCTTCACTTGCTTCTTTTTCAAAATAAGTATCCATACGAAGCGGAGATGCTGTTTGCTTTTGAAAAGCATCCAACGCTTCTTCCGCCTGTACAATTTCTCTGTTTAGGGTGTCAGCATGCGTCTGTTGCTCCTGCAGCATAGCCTGCGTCTGCCGGATTTCCTGGCCGGCGGAAAAGTGCGCATCCCTCACTTGATGCAGCTCTAACATCTGTGTCTGTAGCTCGCCCTCCAGCAAATGGTATTGCTCCATCAGCGGCGCTTTTGATGAAAACAACCATTTGAACCGGAAAAAGGGCTGGGATGCTTCTATGTCATCCAGCTTAGCCCGAAGATGAGCACGCTGCTGCTCCAATTCCTGAATTTTGCTCTCTTGCTCTGACAGCGTAGCATGGAGCAACAAAATCCTGCTCTCTCCGCCCTGAATCTTCTGCTGCGACATCTCAAGTTCTTTTTTTGCGGCAAGCAGACACTTCAGATGTGCATAAACCTGCTCCGCTTGCGCATAAGCCTGCCTCGCTTCATCCAGCGCATTGAGGAATGACTGCTTTGCCGCTGTCCAATCGGATGGCGTGCGCTTTTTTACTTGCGCCGACAACTCCTTGTTGAAATTATACCCTACGTGTTTCGGGTTGATGGGCCAAAAGGCATCAATAAACCGCTTCTGGTTGCGCTTGTTACCAAGCGCCGCTGCATCAAGTGCCCATGTTTTCCCCGCCCCGAACAGCAAGTCCGAAACCTCGGAAAAATAATGATACTCTTCACTCAAATAATCGGCCGATATCTCATGCAACGAGGGCAGAGTGTGGGTTATATTTTCCACGGCGCCATTGTTATTTGATGCTATCAGAATGCCATATTGCTTTATCTCCGGCTTAATATCCCGCACAACATTGGTATACACGCCCTTTCCTGTCGGCGTTTTAATCTCACACACTACATCTCCAAAGGCATCATCCGGCGCACCAAGCCCACTCATCTGCACCGCCCGATTCACAACAATTGCAGCAATAATATCTTTGAGCAGCGTGGTTTTCCCTGTTCCCGGTGGACCATTCACAGAAAATAAAGACTGACGATACACAGGGTCATCGCATAAAAACGCATTGATATCCACCTGTTGCATCAGCCGCAGCCCGTAATCACTGGGCCACTTTCCTTTTGGCAGAAGATGCGGTGACAGCAAATCCACCAGCGCATCCTTATCCTGCTCAATATCTATTTTCCTGTCTGACCCCTGCGCCAGATAGCGCTGAAAACAGCTTCCAGTTTCAGGAACATTCTTTTCCAGACGTTCAATCATCCGCTCTAAATCACGGACATAAAAACTGTTAAGCAAATCATTTTGCTTCACCTGCTCATCTGTATCCATGTTCTCAGCCTGGCTGCCTGTCGGTGCACCTATGTCCCCGACGACATCGTCATCATCTTCTTCAAACCCCAACTCATCTGCGGCATTATCCTTGTCGGCAATATCCCCAATCACCCGATCTATCCGCATCCAGTGCGCACAATAGTTAATGCCCCAGTTCATCTTCTTTGCAAACCAATCTCTCAGGCCAAGCAAAAAATCATAATCCAACGCTTCACCGTGGTCACGAAGGCGAAAAAATCCCCCGCTTTCAAACGCTCCAAAGTCAGCGTCCCATTGGTCTGTCGTGATTTTCCCATCCCATACACGATGAATCGCCCATGGAAAAGCAGAGATTTTAAAGCTCTCGCTGTTAAATTCCCGGTTCGCCGTCATCGTAAATCTGCAAAAGCAGCTCTCATCCTCGCCACTGTCGCGAAAGCGCATCTTTCGCCCCATTCCCTCTTCCAGCGCCTCCAGCGCACTGTCCACCCGGAAGAGGCCTAAGTAGACCGCATAGTAACGCACAGCTTTGCCGGACGGCAGTGGTGCATTTAAAAGTTCGTCAAATTCGTCTCTGGACTCTATTGTAAAAGTCTTGATATTCGAATCTGTTTGCTCGCCAAGCACATAGGGATAAAAGTGTTCAAGCTTATGCCAGTACTTTAGTGTCTTGATATCCATATTATTCTCCTCGGCCAGATTATTTCAGTCATAATGCTATAACGAACTAGAACGCAAGTACAGCACCATGCAGCTTATTAAAATTATACACGACAGCGCCAAAAAGGTCTATGAGAATCTGGAAATATTCCATTCATCCACCTTCTATATCTACAACCGCTGCGTTCCACACACATACGTACTCTCTTATCCGAGTCACATTCATTTACCTATGTTTCGCTTTAGTTACTCTTCGTTTTTACTGGTAACGTGAACGCCGCTGTGCGCCTTAGCATCCACTCTATTCACTTCTCAAGGAAAGAACCGCAATTATCATTTCATACTCCCACTTTTCAAAATGATATCCATATTCAGGAAGCCGACATTTTTCTTTGCAGGAAACTTTTATTTACTTGTTGCACGATACATCCCCCATTTCTTTAGAATTCCTCTTCTTGTCGTTATGGTGAATATTATTCATCAAAATCGCAGACCTTATTTACCTCTTTACTTTTTAAATTCTTTGTAGTATTCTTCAATTGCATAAGGTTTGACAATCTCCTGATTGTATGCTTTTTACACTATTTCCTCTTTTGTAACCGCTCTTTCCCGATTTGGCCTGTTTCCATAAGGGGACATGCCTGCGAAGCAGAAGTATTACATCATATAGTATACCCTCCCCGACTGCTGAATAGGATGAATAAACAAACTTGGTGCTTGGGGTTTGGCCGGCAGTTTGGAGTTTGGTATAAAACTAATCTAAAGGTAGGTGGTTTGAAAAATACAACATCTCCTACAAATGCCCTGCTCGGGGGTAGGGCGAAATGAGTATAAGGAGGAAGGAAACATATGCGTAACGCACTAAGAAAAACAGCGAAAACCCTTGACTTTGGTATGGATAAAGTTTTGCCGGATGCAATAGTATTGGCAATGCTCCTGACACTGATTACCTTCGTCATGGGCCTGGTTCTGACAGACGCTTCTCCCGTTAACATGCTTCAATATTGGGGCGAAGGCTTCTGGAGCTTCTTGTCCTTTAGCATGCAAATGACTCTTATCATTGCCACAGGTTATATTGTTGCAAGTGCACCTCTGGCCAACCGTTTCCTGGTTCGGCTTTGCACCATCCCGAAGAACGGTGTACAGGGTGCTGTCTTTGTCGCCATTGTCGCCGCCATGCTCGGCTGGATTAGCTGGGGTTTGGGTCTGGTTGCCGGCGCCATCGTCGCCCGTACTGTTGCACTCAACCTGCGCAAGGTTAATTTTAAGCTCTATGTCGCTGTTGCTTACAGCGCAGCCATCAGCACCGGCCTGTTCGGTATCTCCGGCTCCGAGTTCCTGATGGTTAACACCCCCGGCTATTTCATGGAAGATATGCTGGGGCTGATTCCTCTGAGCGAAACCGTTTTTGAGCCCTCTCTGATTATCGCTCAGGTCATCGCATTCTTTATTGCTGTTCCCCTCATCGCCGCTCTGATTCACACCTCTCCTGACGAAACTCCTGAAATGGATCACACCATTCTTGACCGTTTCATCGAGCAGGAAGAGCGCACTCGTCCCGCCGTTATCAGCAAGGAACAAAAAGCGGAGATGACCTTTGCCGAGCGTGTGGACAACAGTCCCATTATCACCTGGATTATCGGTCTGTGCGGCATTGGCTACTGTGTATTCTGGTTCTCCACCAAGGGCTTTAACCTTACATTGGATATCATGAACTTCACCCTGCTGATGATTGGTATTCTCATGCACGGCACCCCTCGCAATCTGCTCGTCGCCGCTGAAGAAGGCGTGCGTAGCGCATTCGGCGTTGTGGTTCAGTTCCCCTTCTATGCCGGTATTCAGGGCATGATGGGCTCCTCTGGTCTGGTTACTATCATTGCAAATGCTTTCGCAAGCATTTCCACGGTCGCTTCCTACCCTTACCTCTGCTATCTCTGTATGGCTATCGTGAACTTCTTTATCCCGTCCTCAGGCGGCATTTTCATGGTCGCTGGCCCGTCTCTGGGTCAGGCCGCTTTGGATTTGGGCATCGCCGGCAACAAATTCCTCATTGCATTCACCGCCGGTGAAACAATTTCTAACATCATTCAGCCGTTCTGGGCAATTCCGCTTCTCGGTATTGCCGGTCTCAAGATGAAGGACATCATGGGCTACTGCATTATCTTCTTTACTCTAGTTACCATTATTTTCTTCGCCGTTTGGGGCATTATGTGGTAAATAGCAACCTCATACACTGCAAAAAAGCGCTCTGCCAGCAGCAGGGCGCTTTTTCTCTTTCTCGCTATACATAGTTTCTTCTCTTTATGTAGCAATCCAAAATTCCCTCTTGTTAATTTTTTGGTTTCTGTTATAATAGTGAAATATGAACTATTTCGTGCAAAAAACCAATAAAAGCAGCAAAAATGCATCAAAAAATTCAAGTTTGCATTAAATGATTCATAATTGCATCGCCCTACCGTTAGACATATCACAAGATGAAAAGAGGATTTATTTTTATGATCTCAAAATGCAACCGCTGGGTTTTTGCTTGCTTTGGCTTTCTGATTCTTCTCTCCTCCGGCGTCGCTTACTCTTGGAGCACACTTTCTCTTCCGATTGCGGCAGAATTCCCCAGCTGGACAAAATTTGAGCTCTCCCTCACCTTCTCTTTTACCATGCTCTTTTTCTGCATCAGCGGCATGCTCAGCGGCAAGCTGCTCGGTTGCGGCGTAAAACCCCGAACTCTAATTATTCTGGCCAGCGCCTGCAATATCGCCGGTTTCATCGTTGCTTCCAACGCCTCAACGCCGATGCATCTCTATATCAGCATCGGCCTGTTCATCGGCTTTAGTGGCGGCTTTTCTTATAATCCGGTGCTCAGCACCTTGTCCAAGTGGTTTGCCGACAGGCAGGGGTTTATTTCCGGCTTTCTGCTCATGGGCATGGGCTTTAGCAGCTTTCTCATCGGAAAAATTTTTCAGGCGATTACCCCTTATTTTGAGAACACCTGGCGCACCAGCTTTCTTATCATGGGCACGGTCATCTCTGTAATTTTTACCATTTCAAGTTTATTTATCGTCTTGCCGAAGCCGGAGCAAATCCCCGCCGCCCCTAAGCGGCAGAGCTCCTCTGTCGATTTCGACACCAGGCAAATGATCCGCAAGCCTGCTTTTTTCCTCTATTTCATTTGGGCCGTACTTATCAGCGCAGTCGGCATGATTATCATCGGTCAGGCCAGCGGCATCATGATTGAGGTTGCGCCCGAAGTGGCCCCCTCCTTCCGCGCCACTATCGTGGGGCTGATTTCCGTTGCCAACGGTGTGGGACGCATCTTTTTCGGTCGCTTTTACGACAAGAAAGGCTATCGGCCCACCATGCTGTTGGCCATCATCGGCTTCTTCATCACCTCGGCAATCCTCATCAGCGCCATCGCAGGCAGCCAACTCACTTTGCTGGTGCTGGGCTTCATCTTGGGCGGCCTGTGCTACAGCTGCGTTACCCCCACCAACTCCGCCCTCACCAATGACTTTTTTGGCAGCAAGTACTACGCAATGAACTTTCCTCTCATCAGCTCCTGCCTGATGATTGGCTCCTTCGGCAGCTCCATCTCCGGCGCACTCTACGACGCAAGCCAGTCTTATATCAGTACCTTGATTCTCTCCATCGTATTCACCGCAGTGAGTCTGGTTGCGCTCCTGTTCCTGAGAAAACCGGAAAAATAATTTTTTACATCGCTATTGCCGGCGGCAGGAGGTTTTTCATACTTCCCGCCGTCGGTTTTCGCTTTTTAAAACCACCTGCTGTGGATAAACCCAATGGCCCTCTTCTCTCTTTACAAAGCGCAGCTTCTGCCTTATAATATACGAAAGATTAATAAATAGGAGGCAATCATTATGTTAAAGGTAATTGCACAAATTTACATCGCCAACGAAGCTGACCTTGATGCAGTTCTGGCGCTCTACCAGCAGCTCGCCGACGAGAGTCGCAAGGAAGACGGCTGTGGCAAGTACGAAATCTATCAAAACTTGAAGGATCCCACCCATCTGGTCGTCGACGAGCTTTGGGAGTCTGAGGCCCACTTGCAGGCTCATGCACAATCTGCGCACTATACCGCAATCGTGCCCCAGGCCGCTCCCTTTGCCTGCCCCAACAGAAAAAAGTCCATCCAGCTCTTCACCCAGCGCATCTGATTGCTCAAACATAAAGGAAATCCGCCGTGTAAACCACGGCGGATTTCCTTTATTTTTCTCCACGGAAGGCAAACCAACGCTGCCCCACATAATTCAGGCAGGTGTACAGCCCCATGCCCGCAAGCATAGCCAGCTGCTCCTGAAACACAAATCCATCCAGCAGCGCAGCCGCCGCAGACTTGGCAATTACGTTGGCAATCAGGTAGCACACTGCCACATTAATTGCAAACCGGGGCAGCGAGCGGCTCACCTTGGTATCGCTTTTAAAGGTAAACTGTCGGTTGAGCCAGTAGGACAAAATCGCCCCTGCCAGATACGACGTTGCCGTCGACTCCCAGTAGCCCCAGCCCAGCTTCTCGTAAAGCACCAGCATAAGCACAGCGCTCAGCACCGTGTTGCACAATCCCACGGCGAGGAATTTCACCACCGTCTTGTCTTTCATTCCAAAATTTCCCGCAGATGATATCTCGGCCGATGCTTGCTCTCCAGATAAATTTTGCCGATATACTCACCCAAAACCCCCAGAGACAGTAAAATCAGCCCGCCAATCCCCCAGAGAGACACGGTGATAAACGACCAGCCCTCCACAGTATGTCCGCCAGAAAAACGCAGTAAAATATATGCCAGCATGCCAATGCTGATGAGGAACATGCCCACGCCCAGCCATGTGATAAAGCGAATCGGCCTGGTAGACAGAGAGGTAATCCCCTCCAGCGCAAAAGCCAGCATCTTTTTCAGTGGGTACTTACTCTCTCCGGCGAACCGCTCCGCCCGCTCGTAAGTCACTACGCCAGTTTTGTAGCCCAACATGGGCACAATTCCACGCAGGAAGAGGTTCACCTCGCCGTACTCCTCCAACGCCTCCAGCGCCCGACGACTCATGAGCCGATAGTCCGCATGATTGTACACCACCTCGCCGCCCAATCGGTTGGTCAGCTTGTAAAAAGCCTGCGCTGTGCCCCGCTTAAAGGCCGAGTCAGTTTCCCGACTGCTACGCACACCATATACAATGTCACAACCCTCATAATATTCCGCCATCATGCCGTCCACCGCATCAATGTCATCCTGCAAGTCTGCATCCATGGAAATCACTGCATCAGCCCGCTCCTTCGCCACCATTAAACCGGCCAAAACCGCATTCTGATGCCCTCGGTTGCGGGATAAGTCCAAACCGGAAATCAACGAATTCTCCCCGTGGAGCTGCCCAATGAGCTGCCAGGTCTTGTCTCTGGAGCCGTCGTTTACGAATAGAATCCGGCTTTTTTCCGCAACAACACCTGCCCCGATCATGGCCGAAAGCTTCGCCACAAGTCGCTTGGCGGTCTCAGGCAAAACCTCTTCCTCATTATAGCAAGGCACGACAATATAGAGAATGTCCGCCATACCAATCCCCCACTCTCTCCTAATCTGATTGATATGTAGTATACCATATTATTTCTCCCATTACAACGCATGAAAGCCAGAGTGCTCCTGCAAAAGCGTCCTGCCCGTGTACACTCCCCCTAAGAGCAACAGCAGCAGTATAAAAATCCCCTCTTTTTCTATGCTCCTCCCCGGTACTTTCCCCCTGCGCTCCGCCCCTTATTCCCCGGCAACAAGATAGTGGCGCAGCTTTTCCATAGCCTTCTTCTCCAGACGAGACACCTGTACCTGCGATACCCCTAATATGCGAGCCACCTTCTCTTGCGTCAAATCCCGATAATACCGCAGCCCAATCACCTTCCGTTCCCGCTCCGGAAGGGCATCAATGGCCTCCCGCAGTGTGAGATGCTCCAGCATTTGTTCCTCCGGCGCATCGGTGCCCAGCAGGTTTTCTAGTGTCTGTCCCCTTTCGCTGTATTCTGCATGGAGCGACTGCACCGGTCGGTCGGCCAGCTCCGCCGCCGCAATTTCCTCTGCGGTCAGTCCCGTCTCTGCCACCAAGTCAGACAAGCTCGGCTCGTCGCCTTGCAGGCGCAGCCGTTCTCTGGCCATATGAATAGATACCGCCTGCTCCTTCAAACTCCGGCTCACCTTCACCGCACCATCGTCTCGCAAAAAGCGACGAATCTCCCCCGCAATCTTGGGTACCGCATAGGTAGAAAACTGAGTGCCATACGCCGGATTAAATCCCCGCACTGCTTTGAGAAAGCCCATACAGCCCAGCTGATACAAATCGTCCGCATCCACTCCCCGCCCGTAGTAGCGGCGCACAATCCCCCAAATCAGCCCTGCATTTTGCAGCAGCAAGGTCTCCGTGGCCTGCTCTTCCCCTTCACCAGCCAGTGCGAGCAGGTCTATCATTTCCGCCGTCATGGCCTATCGCACCGCCCGTCGGCGCATGCGGCGGCGCATGGCCACCGTGGTGCCTGCCCCCGGCCGAGAACGCACCCGCAGCGTGTCCATAAAGCTTTCCATAATAGTAAAGCCCATGCCGCTTCGTTCCTCATTGCCGGTGGTAAAGAGAGGCTGGCGAGCCTGTTCTATGTCTGGAATCCCTACTCCCTTGTCTCGTACGCAAAGCTCCAGCGACTGATCCTCATAAATGCGCAGGCGCAGCGAAATCACCCCGATAGAATCCGGATAGGCATGTACAATTGCATTGGTCACCGCCTCTGACACGGCGGTTTTGATATCTCCCAGCTCATCCAGCGTCGGGTCGAGTTGCGCAGCAAAACAGGCAGCTGTCGCCCGCACAAAGCTCTCATTGACGGACAGGGAGAGAAAGCGGAGAGTGGCTTCGTTGATGATGGTCTGCATGATGTACGCCGTCCTTTCCTAATTAAATGTGATAAACCGCTCCATATGTGCCGCTTTTAGCATCCGCAACGGCTGGCTCGGCACATTGGTCACCGTCAGCGCACCGATGCCCTCCATCCGCTGACGGCAGCGCATAAGCAGGGCAATGCCCGACGAATCCATAAAGTTCACGCCACCCAAATCCAGCGTAAGCGTGTGGGGAAAACGGGTGGACAGCTCCTCCTCCAGTTGTCCCAGCAGCCGCTTTGCGCTGTGGTGGTCGATTTCGCCGGAGATGTAGATGGTATAGCGCCGCTCTGCGCCGTCGCAGCTCATGGTCATAATAATTCCTCCTTTTTGGCGGGATGATAGCAATGATTATAAGGGCTTGTCCCTGCGAGAACTGTCGAATCTTGTCAGAGAAGCCCATCCTGTCTTTCTGCGTCCTCTTCTGCTATGAAATTTCCCAAAAAAATTTCCTAAAACCTCTTTACAAACAAGGCGTTTCTTGCTATAATGAACAACGTTGTCTAGGCAACAACCACCTGCGCGAGTGGTGGAATTGGTAGACTCGCTGGCTTCAGGTGCCAGTGTTCGCAAGGACGTGGGGGTTCGACTCCCCCCTCGCGCACCAAAAAGAAGAACCCTGTAGTCCTTGTGACTGCGGGGTTTTCCTTATATATCAACGGTTCGCAGACTTGCAACATGAAACAATGTTTTCATTAACAAAAGCGTCGTTAGCAAAAAAGCAAGACTTTTTCCACCCAAAATGCTAATGAAAATGCTAACAAAATTCCCCCGCCAGCCGAGGAGCAACCAAGGCCAGCGGGGGGTTCTTTCTTTATGCGATTGGCACGGGATCCTC
>JGI994J12354_10004975_pt1 | contig 11665 bp, 9 predicted proteins | sample IntmicLarv3ML3BL_FD_12354 | JGI IMG/M metagenome (IMG submission 12354) | reverse complement strand
TTCGCCGCTGCGATGTTGTTGAATTGCGCTTCCTTGTCCTTGCTTCTTTCCGTTCCTTCTTTGAGGACTATAATTGGTTGATTTCCGGAACCATACATTTGATGTACTCTCCTTTTACTAGAGAACAGTAATTTTGTTCTTCTATATTAAACTACTCTTCAAATTTAAAATTGTTTTTTATAAATATAAAGATGTATTCCCTCGACCGAAGTCAGATATCGTGGTCATTGATCCTTCCTTTGCGCGCTTTTATTTTGATACGAGGGTCTTTTCAATCTTTCAGACAGCCTATCGGCACCACATATACGCCGTCATCGCGGCGGTATGCATATTCACCGACGGTCAGTACCATCAAGAAAGACGGTTCCATCATCTTCTCAGTATTCACTTTGTCCCTGACCTTCTTGAGGTTCTCAACTCCTTTCTCCATCTCTTTAAAACCCATTTTCACTTCGACTGCCCCCCAGCGTCCGTCCGCAAGTTGGATCACTGCATCGGCTTCCAGACCGTTCCTGTCCCTGTAGTGGAACACTTTTCCGTCATTTGCCTGAGCATATACTCTCAGATCCCTTACCGCCATGGATTCAAAGAGAAGACCGAATGTATTGAAATCGTTCAAAAGACTCTTCGGTGAAGCATTGAGAAGAGTTGCCGCGATCGACGGGTCGACGAAATGTCTTTTCGGAGATGTTTGCAAAACAGTTTTGGAACGCATCGCAGGACTCCATGCGGGAAGATCCTCCGTGACGAATATGCGGTTCAACGCATTCAGGTACGATGTTACCGTTTTTTCGGATATTGTTCCTCCGTCGCCTGCGACGTCGTCAATGATGGTCTTCAATTTAGCAGGTGCGGAGATATTTCGGGCCAATGCCTTCATCACCGAATGTACACGGTCGGGATTCTTCTCAACACCATCGACACGAGATATATCTTGATTCACTATTGCGTCTACATACTCCCTTGCATAATTGAGAGCGTTTACACCCTTGCCCACAGATGCCGGCCATCCGCCTCTTACCATCAGGAACGCAAGATCATCGACCTTCAAAGATGACGTTCCTTCAATGTCCATGCTGTTAAAAATGTCTTTCACGGAAACTCTGCCATTCGATTCGAGTGATTCGAAAAGGGACATTGTGCGCATCCTTATCCTTGCTATCCTTCCGGTGCCTGTGTGCATCACTGCATTGTCCACAGGTACTGCCGAACCTGTCAGTATAAATTGTCCGGACTCTCCGCGCATATCAACAGCGTGCCGCACCGCATCCCACAATACAGGAGCGGTCTGCCACTCGTCTATCATACGTGGCGTATCTCCTTTGAGGAGAACAGAAGGTGCGGTCTGAGCGAAACCTAAATTGGACTCACGTGTGTCCGGGTCCTGCATGTACAACGCACTCGATGCTTTTTGAGCTGCGGTCCAACTCTTACCGCACCATTTCGGCCCTTCTATCACAACAGCTCCCATGTACTTTAGCTTGGAATCTAATGTCCTATCAACGATACGGCTGAGATATCTTCTGTCCACAGGATCGCATGAAGTTGCACCTATTTAACATATTCCCGATTATTGCAGTGTTTTACTCCCGACTTTTGCACACTTTCATTCCCGATTATTGCAGTGTTTTACTCCCGACTTTTGCACACTTTCATTCCCGATTTTGACGGTATTTCATTCCCGATCTTTGCGATGACTCGTCCTCGGTCAGCATTTTCAATATGACGGTTTGCGGATCCGATCAGAATACGTCATATACCTTCAGCCCTTCGGCCGCTGCTGCGTTCCTGATCCTTTCCAGGACCGTTCTTGAACCTTTGATACCGATACAGCTCATCCTTTCCGCGAGAAGAGGTCTTTCGTTCAGTCTGTCCAGATACATTCTTTTAGTTCCCGTTGCTGCGACCGCTGATGCGAATTCCTTTTCCTTTCCGTCAAGTGTTTCCAGTACCGGGCCCACTAATGCATACGTATCCAATCCCGCTTCCGTTAATTCCCTGAGTGTGTTCAATCTCTTTTCCGGAACCGGTGCACCGGGTTCGATCGTCCTCGACACTTTGGGATCCAATGACGTTATCGTCACGGCAAAGTCGCCTTGCATACCCGTAAGTATGTCCAGGTCCCTCAGTATTATATCCGATTTTGTGTGAACATGAACTCTTATGCATTTATCCTTCAGGATCTTCATGCACGATCTTGTCAGCTCGAACCTCAGTTCAGCAGGCTGATACGGATCGGTGACCGTTCCCACACCGACAACGCCGTGGATGTTCCTCATTTCCTTTCCCATACGTTCCGCGATGTTTGTTTTGACCTTGACCACATTCCATTTCATCCAATCCGAATGCGTCAGTTCCGGTGCGTAACAGTACAGACAGCCGTGAGAACATCCTCCGTATGGATTCAACGCATGATCAATGCCGGGAAGCTTTGAGGGCGACAGGGCACGTTTACATTCGACCATCTCGTGCGGTCCGTTCCACTTGTCCGAATCCATGAAATCGAATAGGTTAGAGATAGTCCTCGATCCTCCTTTGCGTCATATAATCTTTCAGGATTCCGGAACTTGCGATCCATGTCTTCTTGGATATGTCCATGACACGGTCCACGTGGTTCAGCGCAGCATCCAGACAATCGTATGTGTAGGGTTTCGTTGTCAATGCGTGACGTACGTTCTCACGCACGTTCCACACTCCCACGGGCATCACATAACCCGGATGCGCTTCACGGAATATCACCACACCGGCTTGTTTACCTTCTTTCAGCAGTAATTCGTTCACGGCCATCCTTGCCGCATAATAACAGCCGCCGATCTCAGCATACTCGGAACGTCCTCCGTAGAACTCATAACTGGAAATTATCTCAATATCACGTCCTGTGGGATTCCATGATGTATTAGGGTACCAAGCTTCAATGAGCTCGTATCTCCACGTGCAGGGCATGAACATTACGCACCACCGGTTGTCCAGCTGTTCCCATTGGTATATTCTGAACTCGTCAATGGTGTTATTGTACTTCGTCGTCTTCAGAAGGTCCTTTCCGATCATGTCGTCCACGGCGGTTATGCTCCATCTGGTGGGAACGAAACGTCTTCTCTTGTCGACCCCCATCGTTCCGACGGAGAACGCTTTCTGTATCTCTGAGATCAGCGTACCGTTGTTGTATGACGAGAGAACAGCATCCACTGCCCTCTGGTCCGTATCATAGAACGCCTTTTCCAAATTACGTTCGAACTTGGAATTCCCTATGGACATTGATTCCATTCTTGCAGACGGACCGAATGGCTGTACTTCGTCATCAAGTACTACTCTTCCTCTCGGCCTTTGTGTGAAATTCGCTTCGACCTCCAACGGCCTTTCCGTAAGTGCCAGCTCTTGTATGTTATCCACTATCCTGCCGGCTGATCTGAAATCCGTCGCATCTATCCTGAACTTCCCTCTGACCAATCTGAACCTGAAATCCACTATTTCGTCGATCGATTTCCCAACCCATCTTTCAGGTTTGTCCATTATCGATGTGTCGCCGAACTCAGGCGGTACCAGCGGACCGATGTCCACCTTCGGGTATCCGTAACGTCCGACGAAGACCGCGGGAGGGCTGCATCCTTCCAGGTCCTTTACGTTCAATAACGGTAACGTTTTACTTTGAGAGTAGAACTTTATCATCAGCGGACAACGGTCCTTTCCGCATAATCGGCGTGATCCTTTGCATATTACGCAGAGACCGGATTGTTTAGACTGATTGACCTCAACCATGTCATCAAAGAAACCGGACTCTGCCATGATGTTTGTTATCACTTCGGAATATTAGTTCTTTTCATTCTTCTGGCAATCATGGCCGCTGCCGCTCCTGCGCCGATGCCGTTGTCTATGTTCACCACTGTGAGGCCGGGAGAACACGTCTGAAGCATGCTCAGTAACGCAGCCTCGCCGTTCCCGCCCATTCCGTATCCTGTTGATGTCGGAACGCCGATCACAGGTACGGAAGAAAGGGACGACACCAAAGCGGGCAGCGCACCTTCCATCCCCGCTGCTACTACGATGACGTCGACATCCTCTTCCAGCATCCTCTTCATCGGCTCGAGTATCCGGTGTAATCCTGACACTCCTATGTCAAAGAACGAAATGCAGGAACATCCCGTGAACTCGGCCATTATCCTTGCTTCTTCCGCCACACGTATATCCGAACTGCCTGCGGTCATTATTCCTACTTTTCCCGATCTCTCTTTCGGGAACCCGCCTATCACTATCGTCTCCGACCGTTCATCGTAAACGCATTCCTTGCCGTTCAGTCTTTTGCTCACGGCGTCAAAATGTTCCTGTGATGCTCTTGAAATGAGTACGCGATTCCTTTCCGAAGATCGTTCAGCGATCTCCGCTGTCATCTCAGGCGTCTTCGACCTTGCATATATTACCTCCGGAACATCCTTACGAACGGAACGGGCATGATCGAATACCGTATGATCGTCGATCATCTGCAGGTAGTTCAGCCTTAGTTCTTTTTCAGCTTCTTCTTCCGACATCTTCCCGTCAGCAAACGATCTTAGGATATTCCGTATGTTCACGTTCATGCATAGCGCAGACCGTATCTTAACTTTCCCCTGTCAGCCTGATGCGGTCCGGTGTTACCATTAAATCTCCCATTCCGATTCTGAATCGTGGATATACTGTCTGAACTTCGGAAATACGTCAGAGGAACGGAGAAGGCAGCGGTAGCTTACTCCGGGGGTTTCGACAGTACGTTACTTCTGAAACTGATGACCGATATACTCGGTAAGGATTGTGTAGGCGTGTTTGTTGATTCTCCTCTTCTATCGCAGAGACAACGGGACGCTGCCGATGCGATCGCATCGGAGATAGGTGCACGCGTCGTTCGTGTACGTGTCGATGATGAAAGGGTAATGGAAAAAGTGTTCAGGAACGATCCCGAGAGATGTTATTTCTGCAAGACCCTGATCTACGGTGAGGTCCGAAAGGTTGCATCGGATCTTGGCATTGACGTGTGTCTCGACGGCGAGAATTCTGACGACAAAGAGGATGAACGTCCCGGAAGAAGGGCTGCGCGGGAGTTCGGGATCAGGAGTCCGTTCAGAGACCTCGGAATAAGAAAACAGGATGTTGTTGATGCTGTATCTTCACTGAACCTTTCCGAAAGGATCGTGAAGGACACGTGTATGGCTACACGCATCCCTTCCGGCACCGTTTTCAGCGAAATGGACCTCAGGTTCATTGAGAACTGTGAGGAAATCATACGTCAAACGTCCGGCGTATTCCAAGTGAGGATGAGACTCTCTGACAAAGCAACCATACTTACCGCTCCTGATGAGATCCGAAAACTGATCGATTCCCGGGATCTGTTGTTCCCTTTGCTTCGGAACATGGGTTTAGAACCTGTCATCGACATGAACGGGTATACGGGATGAACAGACTTATCAAAAAATGTTCTTGAAATGAGATCACACTGAAATGATCGCAAATGTTCACAGCGTACGCATAACAAGAACCTGAAATAAAGGGGATAACAAGAGACGATCAGACTCTGGGAGTCCTCACTGCAAGGGGAGTCGTCTCTTGTCTTAATTCAAGTATCGTGTTTTCAACTATTTATTGATGATTGGTCTTCGCACGAAACTTTCAGTGATGTATTGAAAACCTTTTTAAAATCGTCGGCAGTTGCCTCTAAACTCCAAATTTCCATTCTGATATCATCGTCAGCAGAGAGGATGAGTTCCATTTCTCCTTCTGACATGTTTATTTCCACGTTTTTCACTGATCTTGTGCGGTGTCTGTCCATTATGTCCGCCATCTTCAGGATCAATGCACATTTTAACGTGATCGAAGCGATGTTCTGCTTCAGGTCCTTCAGATGTTTATCGCCTATCTCCGGGAACTTCTTATGATGGAATCTTGTCATCAGCGCAATTGATTCTAATTCCTCATCATCGAACCCCAGGAGTGCTGAGTTGCTGATGATGTTGTATGAATGTACGTTATGTTTAGTGTAATTAATGAATTCCCCGACGTCATGGAGTAACGCCGCATATCCTAACAACGATCTTGCTTCGTTGTCCATTCTGTGTATTCCCGCCGATCTCATCATATCAAAAAGACATAACGCTTTGTTCCTCACTTCTTGTGCGTGAGGCATGTCATACAGGCAGCGGCTTGCAAGCGTTTGTACCGACGAACCTCTTACATCAAATTCGCTTTCACCTTTTTTCATCAGGTGATCGATCTGCATACCTTCCTTCAATCCTGTTTTACTTACTTCCAGCGTTTCTATGCCGAAGAGGTCCATGAGCGCTTCAACTATCGTTCCGCCGGATACGATTATGTCGGTACGCACGGGTGACATCCTGGGAATGTTACACTTCTCCTCTTTGGTCATTCCTCTGATCTCCAGCATCAGTTCGCGGAGTTCCTCGCGTGTTATGTAAGAATCATCACCATCTCTTCTTTCCGCACATAGTTCCGCCAAGGAAACGATAGTGCCAGCTGATCCAACTGCTCTTGTGAATCCTATCGATCTCACCGATCTCACTGCGTGATATGACGACATTCCGACACGTTTCTTCATCATGTCGCATTGCAGACCCGTTACGGGACCGAAGGGATCGGAAAGTGAATCGTAAGCGTAACGTACAGCGCCGATCGCAAGACTGTCCAGGTAAAGGGAACGTCCGTTCTCCGCCAGTATGATCTCGGTACTTCCTCCGCCCACGTCCATCAGCAATGTACGTTCTTCGGGACCGTCCTTTCCGAACACTCCCAGTTTCACGAGACGCGCTTCTTCCATTCCCGGTATGATCCTTACGTCCAACCCATCAGAATCCAACGCTTCCAGGAGTTCCAAACGGTTGGATGCTTCCCTTGTTGCGCATGTTGCGAACGCTATCACGTTCTTGGCGCCCATGTTCTTCGCCGCTGCCGTGAATCTGTCAGAGATGAGACAGCATTTCTCCATTGCTTCCTTTCCCACCTTTCCCCATCTGTAAAGGTCGCGTCCGATGTCCACTACCTCTTTGTCCTGGAAGACTATCGTTCCCAGCGAATTCGGAAAATACTTCACGACGAGTATATGGATAGAGTTGGTACCGATATCCATGAATCCTGTTACTTCAGGTTCAGATATGCCATTCACCCCTGTGTTTTATGAACCATTCCTGCGACCTGAACGGTTTTCCTTCTATTCTCACATATTTTCCGTCGGCCTTGAGTTCCTTTGCTTTTACAGTGTCTTTCAAATGAATGTCCAAGATGTTGTTCTTTATGCTGTTCATCAGCTCTTTGTCCAATATCGGATAAAGAACTTCCACTCTCGCTACGAGGTTGCGGGGCATCATATCCGACGAACCGAGGTACATTTCCGGATCGGCCCCGTTCCTGAAGTAGTATATCCGTGAATGCTCGAGGAACCTGTCGACTATGCTGATGACCTTTATGTTCTCGGATATTCCCTTGATACCGGGTCTTAAACAACACAGTCCTCTGATATTCAGGTCAATTTTCACACCGGCGATGGATGCTTTGTACAGCGCTGCGATTATGTCTGCGTCAATGAGACCGTTCGCCTTTATTGCGATGTATCCTTTGTTTCCTTTCCTCTGATGTACGATCTCCCTGTCGATCCTTTCCAGAATACCGTTCTTCAGGTCCGCAGGCGCGACCAGAATATGTTTGTACTTCTTCGATACGAAATATCCTGTGAGCGCGTTGAACAATTCCCCTGCATCCTCACCGATCTCCTCGTTCGCCGTGAGTAACGAAAGATCGCCGTATTGTTTTGCTGTCGGTGTGTTGTAGTTGCCTGAGGACATGTGCGTGTACCTTACAAGTTTAGAGCTTTCGAGTCTCACTACCTGCAGTAATTTTGCGTGCACTTTCAGATCCACCGGTCCATAGACCACGTGTACACCCATCGCTTCAAGTTCCCTTGCCCATTGGATGTTATTCGTTTCATCAAACTTCGCACGCAGTTCCATCAGCACCGATACTGATTTTCCCATTTCTCGTGCTTTCTTGAGCGCATTGATCACTGACGGGTCCTTTCCGATCCTGTACAAACATATCTTGATACTTTGGACATCCGGATCATTTGCAGAATCGTTAAGGAATCTTATCACCATGTTGAACGATTCATACGGGTGGTACAGGATACGGTCCTTTTTCCGTATGGATGCGAACAGATCCGAACTTTCATCCATCTCCGGAGGTGCGAAAGGTATGAACGCCTTTTCCTTCAGTGACGGAATATTGAGGTTAGCGATCTGCCAAAGGTCCGATAAGGCCATCGGTTCTGAGAATGTGTGTATCTGCCTGCGTTTGAGATTCAGGTTCTTTCCGAACAGCTCGATCATCTCCGCAGGCATGTCACTCTCTGCGATCACCCTCACCGGAAATCCGGCTTCCCTTCCGCCGACACACATCTCCACTGCTTCCATGAGGTCGCATGCTTCGTCTATCTTCACCTTGATGTCCGCGTTGCGGGTCACTCTGAACGTATACGAACCGAGTATCTCCATCCCCGGGAACAACGAACCGACATTGCTTTTTATGACGTCCTCGAGGAGCACATATTCAATGCCTTTTGACGCAGGAATTTCTATGAAGCGCGGGAATGCGCTCATCGGCACCTTGACCCTTGCGTACAGCACACCGTCGCCGTTCTTGATCCTGACAGCTACGTTAAGTGCATTGTTGGATATGAACGGGAACGGATGTGAAACATCAAGTGCCAGCGGTGTCAGTAACGGATAGATACGAGTCCTGAACAACTCGGCCAGCCAGGCTTTCTGTTCCTCATCCGTCTCATCCATGTCCTTTATCCTGATGCCGTTCTCGCTCAGATCCCTTTTCAATTCCTTCCAGCACTCTCCGTACTTCGTGAACAGCTCCCTGACCGCATCGGCGACCTGATCAAGAAGCGCTTTCGATTCTATGTGGTCCGGCGGGAGTACGGAAGGTTCGCTGATAGCGTTCAGCATTAACCCTGACACCCGTATCATGAAGAACTCGTCCATGTTGCCGTGGCATATCGCTAAGAACTTCGCCCTTTCCAGTACCGGATTGTTCTTGTCAGTTGCTTCACACAGACACCTTCTGTTGAATTCCAGCCACGAAAGTTCACGGTTTATGTAAAGTTCCGGGGCATAGAGGTCTGTGTTCGACATTACATCACGACCTTCGTATCCTTACTGAATCACGGTGTGCGGTGAATCCTTCCGCTTCTGATATTATCTCGATGGTATCGGCAATGTTCTCGAGACCTTCCTGCGATATGATCTGAACGGTCGATGTCTTCCTGAAGTGCGCAACATTCAGTCCTGACATCGTCGATGCGTATCCTGCCGTAGGTAATACGTGGTTGGTCCCTGATGCATAATCGCCTGCCGCGACAGGAGAGTACGGACCGACGAATATCGATCCTGCGTTCCTGACCTTCATAAGGACATCCATAGCATTCTCCGTCTGGAGGGACAGGTGTTCCGGGGCCATCTCGTTCATCATCTCCACCGCTTCGTCAATAGAATCCATTACGATATATCCTGAATTCTTCAGCGCTTCCTCGATGATCTTCCTGCGGTCTGCGGTCTTCGTCATCCTTTCAATTTCCTTCCACACCTTTGCGGGAAGTTTTTCGTCCGTGGTGACAAGGACACACGCCGCATCGGGGTCGTGTTCCGCCTGCGCAAGAACGTCAGCAGCAATGAAGGACGGCTTTGCCGTACTGTCTGCTATTATCCCGATCTCACTCGGACCTGCAGGGAAGTCTATTTCCACGATCCCGCGGAGCATTGATTTCGCTGCCGCGACGTATTTGTTACCTGGACCGACTATCTTCTGTACGCGTTCCATCGACTCCGTACCGAATGCCATGGCCGCGATCGCCTGGACGCCGCCTACACGATAGATCTCATCGGCTCCCGCTATGTCCGCCGCAACCAGCGTTATCGGGTTGACCGGCGGTGGTGTGCAGCATATCACTTCATCGACACCTGCCACTCTTGCGGGTATTATCGACATTAACGCGGTCGACGGATACGCAGCTCTTCCTCCCGGAATGTATGCGCCTACCCTTTCCAGCGGTGTGCTCTTAACTCCGAGCATCACACCCGGTTCGACCTCTCTGAACCATATGTCGTCGTCCAGCTGCATCTCGTGGAATCTTTGTATATTATCTGCGGCGGTCTCCAACGCTTCGATCAGTTCCTGATCCACGGAATCATAAGCATCATCGATCTCGTCACGTCCGACCTCCACCGCTTTCAATTCGTACTTATCAAACTTCTTGGTGAGTTCCCTGAGCGCAGCGTCACCATTCTCCCTGACCTTGTCGATGATATCCGCAACGCTGCGGTTGACGTCATCCATCTTGGAATTCCTGTTCTTCTTCCAGAATCCCTCGTCCAACTGTTTCCACATGTTCCATCAATCGATTAGGTGTGATTTAAAGTATGGCACCGCACGCGCTCGACGAAGACGATAGTGTTTTATCGACGTTGCATGTTTCGGTTACCATGAAGAAGTTCATTGCGGTCCTGGGTGCGCTGCTTGCAATATCGTCCGTTGCGATAATGGCATCTCCCGACATATCGGGTGCAGGCTCCGAAGGATCCGGTTTTCCCGGAATCGGTGAACTTTTCGATCCTGACAATATCCATTATCCTGACATTTCAGTCAGCGACCTGTTCGGTTTCGCCAAGGACCTCGCTACGGACAAGACCGCATTCGCGTCCGTGGCCAGCATCTCCGGTTTCTTCACCTTCGCAGGCGACACAGCAGGAAGCCTTACCGGGATCGGCTCGTCGGATGAGTTCAACATAGCAGGTATCGCGATGATCATCTGTCTTTTCGTAATCACCCTGTGCCTCATAAGCGCAATGCTGGGAACCAGAAAGGGAAGGAAATACGTACAGGAACTGAAAGAGGATGAAGAGGAATAAGAACCTGTCTTGAACAAATTATTCGTGACATGCACCGAACAAATTATTCGTGACATCCGCCTTGTATATGTTGTAACCGTTCTGTCTTTTCATCGCTTTGACAAACAAAGGTGAACATGTTCTGGATCGTACAAACAACATGGAACTGAGTGAGACAAACGTACAACCCCACCCACATCTCCGATGAAAGAAGCCACGCCCGTCTGAAACGGGAGGGGTTCAGTGAAAGGATCGTGACGTTTGTTGTGTTCGATCACGGTCTCCGTATGAAGTACACTGCTGCACCGATGATCGATATCGCTACCGCAGCGATCGCGATCATGGTCGTCGGACCCATTTCGAACCCGTCAGTATCGTTTTCTGCTGGGGCAGGAATGTTTTCCCACACAGCATACAACGTAAGGTCGCTGGTTATCGTTATCAGTTGTCCTGCCGAATATGACGTTCCGGAACCGTTGGCCACAGTATTCCAATTCTTGAACTGTTTACCAGACGGTGCCGTAAATACGGATGTGCCTGCAAGATTGTATGTTGTTCCTGACTCTTTATTGCCTTCTACTATAGTTGATCCGGAACCTCCATTGGCGTAATACGTAACTGTATACATCACCAGCGCTGCATCCACTTCCAAAGTGAATGATTGCGTTGAATCAGGAGACACTCCGTTCGACGCCGTAACAGTGAACGTGTACGTTCCCACAGCCGTTGACGAAGAGATGGTG
>JGI994J12354_10004974_pt1 | contig 11667 bp, 9 predicted proteins | sample IntmicLarv3ML3BL_FD_12354 | JGI IMG/M metagenome (IMG submission 12354) | reverse complement strand
CTCTTCATTCAATTGAATTAACTTGACTCCTTGTGTATTTCTGCCATAAGTCGCTACTTTTTCTAATGAGATTCGAATTACGATTCCTTCATCACTTACAATCAATAAATCCTCATCTCCTTGAACAGCACGTACGCAAACTAGCGGTCCGTTCTTATCCGTAATTTGAATTGCTTTGACCCCTTTTGCTCCCCGACTTGTTAATCGATAATCATCGAGTGCCGTTTTCTTTCCATATCCGTTTTCAGTTATGGATAGAATATAAGGGCCATTTTTGTCTGTAGCCATACCCACAACGAAACTTCCATCAATATTAAACCCTTTTACTCCATATGCATTTCTTCCCATAGGGCGCACACCCTCTTCATTAAAGCGAACCGCCTTCCCGTTTGCACCACCAATTATGATTTCATCGCTTCCTGTTGTTTGTCTAACAGCAACGAGTTCATCATCGTCTTTCAAGGATATAGCAATTTTTCCTGTTTGTCGGATTGACGAGAACTCTTCGTTCGCCACTCTTTTTACTAATCCGTTCTTTGTTGTGAAGAACAGATATTTCATGTCTTCGTTGTTTTCAGCGATAATTGCTCTAACTCTTTCCTCTTTATCTAAGTTCAAGAGGTTCACTACTGGAATTCCTTTCGCCGTTCTTCCAGCGTTTGGCACTCTATATCCTTTGATGCGATATACTTTTCCTAAGTTCGTGAACAACAACATGTAATCGTGAGTAGACATCTTCAAGAAAAGTTCTACCACATCATCACTGTGAACTGTCATTCCCTTCACGCCACGACCTCCACGATTTTGTAATCGGTAAGTATCTGTAGGAATCCTCTTAATATATCCATTAGCTGTCATTGTAATGAAGATTTCTTCCACAGGTATTAAATCTTCGTCTTGCATATCGAAATCAGCTTCAATAATTTCTGTTCTTCTTCCATCGCCAAATTTTTCTTTGATTGTGAGTAAATCTGTCTTAATAATTTCCATTACTCGGCTATGGTTTGCTAGAATGTCTTTTAGATCAGCAATTACTTTCAATAATTCGTTGTATTCTGCTTCAATTCTTTCTCTTTGCAATCCTGTAAGTCTTCTGAACTGCATATCAAGAATTGCTTTTGCCTGAATGTCAGACAGAGAAAACTTTTCCATTAAGCGATTATGCGCAATTGTATCGTCTCCGGAACTACGAATAGTATTTAATATTTCATCGATATGATCTAGCGCAATGATTAATCCTTCTAAAATGTGTGCACGATCTTCTGCTTTTTTAAGGTCAAATCTCGTTTGTCTTGTAACAACATCTATTTGGTGATTAATATAATGATGTATAATCTCTTTTATACCTAAAACTTTTGGTGTTTGGTTTACTAATGCCAACATATTTACACCAAACGTTGTTTGTAGAGACGTCATCCGGAATAATTGATTCAGAATAACTTCTTCTTGTACATCTTTTCTTAATTCAATTACTATTTTTATTCCTTCACGATTCGATTCATCTCGTAAATTAGTTATTCCTTCGATTGCTTTGTCTCTTACAAGTTGTGCAATTTTTTCTACTAAATTTGCTTTGTTCACTTGATAAGGAATCTCAGTTACAAGAATTCTCTTTTTACCGCTTGATGTTTCTTCAATATTTGTTTTCGCGCGACAAATAATGGATCCTCTGCCNGTTTCAAACGCTTGTTTGATNCCAGCNCGGCCNAGTATNTATCCGCCNGTTGGAAAGTCTGGTCCATANATATGNTTTTCCATTAATTCCATTTCAGTGATATCTGGATTGTCCATTACTGCAATTGTAGCTGAAATAGATTCTTCTAAATTGTGTGGCGGAATATTTGTTGCCATACCAACGGCAATTCCTGTTGCACCGTTCAATAATAAGTTAGGAATTCTTGCCGGAAGAACAACCGGCTCTTTTTCTTCGCCATCATAGTTGTCAATGAAATCTACCGTGTCCTTTTGGAGGTCTCGAAGTAGTTCCATTGAAACCTTGGACATTCTTGCTTCTGTATAACGCATAGCCGCTGCTCCATCGCCATCGATAGACCCAAAGTTTCCATGCCCATCTACTAACGGATAACGATAAGAGAATTCTTGTGCCATTCTGACCATTGATTCATAAATAGCAGAATCACCATGCGGGTGATATTTCCCCATTACGTCTCCTACAATTCTTGCAGACTTTTTATGGGGTTTGTCCGAGTGCATGCTTTGATCATTCATCGCGAATAAAATTCTACGATGCACTGGTTTCATCCCATCACGTACATCAGGCAATGCTCTTGAAACGATTACCGACATAGAATATTCTAGGAACGATTTTTTCATTTCCCTGGAAATATCGATGTTAGTTATTTTTCCATGTTTGTTATTTTCTTGTTCGCTCATATACTATCCTCCTAGAAATCTAAATTCTCTACGAATTGTGCATTTTCAATAATGTAGTTTCTTCTTGGCTCAACTTCGTCTCCCATCAACATCTCGAAAACGCTATCTGCTTCTATAGCATCATCAATTGATACTTTAATCAAAGTTCTGTTTTCAGGATTCATTGTTGTATCCCAAAGTTGTTCCGAGTTCATTTCTCCTAACCCTTTATANCTTTGAAGATTTACTCTCTCGCCNATNTCTGNTTTAATTTGTTCAAGTTCTTCATNGCTATANGCATAACGNANNTCTTTTCCTCTGCTNACTTTATATAGTGGNGGTTGNGCNATGTANACATACCCTTCNTCNATGATTGGTTTTAAGTAGCGATAGAAGAAAGTTAATAGTAATGTACGGATATGTGCTCCATCCACATCGGCATCTGTCATAATGACAATTTTGTGATATCGAATTTTTGATGTGTCCATCTCGTCTCCGATTCCCATACCGAAAGCAGTAATCATGGAGCGAATTTCGTTGTTGTCGAAAATTCGATGCAGTCTTGCTTTTTCTACATTTAGTATTTTTCCTCTTAATGGTAGAATTGCTTGGAAGACACTATCTCTTCCTTGTTTCGCACTCCCGCCTGCAGAGTCTCCTTCGACTAAATAAAGTTCACATTCAGAAGCATCGTTACTGGAACAATCTGCAAGTTTTCCTGGAAGAGAAGAAATTTCTAATGCTCCTTTTCTTCTGGTTAGTTCTCTCGCTTTTTTTGCTGCCTGTCTTGCTTTTGAAGCTAACATCGCTTTGTCTACAATGATTCTTGCTTCATCAGGATTTTCCATCAAAAATCGTTCCAGTTGATCTCCTAAAATATTAGATACAATTTTCCTTACTTCGGAGTTCCCAAGTTTCGTTTTCGTTTGTCCTTCATATTGCGGATTTGGGTGTTTAATAGAAATAATAGCTGTTAACCCTTCTCTAATATCTTCACCCAACAATGCTTCATCTTCTTTTTTCAATGCGTTAATTTCTTTTGCATAATTATTAATTACTCGAGTCAATGCCAAGCGGAATCCCTCTTCATGAGTTCCCCCTTCTTGAGTATTAATATTGTTTGTAAAAGAATATACATTCGGTTGATATCCATCATTGTATTGCATTGCGACTTCCATCATGATTTCTTCTTCTTCGCCTTCTACATAAATAATCTCTTTTTGAATAGGCGTTTTATTACGATTTAAGTAAGCAACATATTCCTTAATTCCTCCTTCGTAATGGAAGATTTGTTCTACCGCTTCTTCCTCCCTTTCGTCACGAAGAATAATTTTAATCCCTTTATTTAAGTACGCCATTTGTCGCAAGCGATCTCTTAGCGTTTCAAAATTGAATCTTGTTGTTTCTGTGAAAATAGTAGCGTCAGGCTTAAAACGAATTTTACTACCGTGCTTTTCCTCGTCGCAAGTGTCAATTATTTTTAAGGCGTCAAGCGCCTTCCCTCCGTCTTCAAAACGAATGAAATGAACATTCCCGTCACGATATACAAACACCTCTAAGAACTCAGACAAAGCGTTTACAACAGAGGCTCCTACACCATGTAATCCCCCAGAAACTTTATAAGCGCCCCCGCCAAATTTTCCTCCAGCGTGCAGCACTGTAAAAATTGTTTCAACTGCTGATTTGTCTGTCTTTTCATGTTTGTCGATTGGCATTCCTCTACCATCGTCTTCGACAACAACAATGTCTCCCTTTTCTATTGTTACCAAGATTTCGTTTGCATATCCTGCCAACGCTTCATCAATACCGTTATCCACGATTTCCCACACTAAATGGTGCAACCCTTTTTCTGCTGTTGTCGCAATATACATTCCCGGTCTTTTTCGTACCGCCTCAAGTCCTTCTAATACCTGGATATCTTCTGCGTTATAATTGTGCTCTGGTTTCATATTGCTCATTGTCTTTCCTCCCGTTTGAATCCTTTATTTTCTTTTATTTCAACGATTGCTAATCGCTGCTGTAATTCTATTGGATATTCATCAATGTCTGTAGTTGTAATAATTGTCTGAATATCGATTGGAATTGTTTCAAATAAACGAATTCTATTTTTTTGATCCAGCTCTGATAAAACATCATCCAATAATAATATTGGTTTCTTTTTACTCGTTTCTTCAACATAATGAATCAACGATAATTTTAATGCCAATAGAATCATTCTCTTCTGTCCCTGTGATGCATAATCCGTAACTAATTTATCATCAAGGTAGAATAATAAATCATCACGATGTATTCCTAAATGAGTCTGTTTGAATTGGATATCTCTTTCTTCGTTTTTTTTGAACAAAGCGAAATAATCTTCTTTCTCTCCACTTAAGTTCGTCTCATAAATAATTTTTATAGAATGATTTTGATTCGTGATTTCAGTGTATTTCTTTTCTATATAGTTTGTGATAAATTTAACAAACTTTGTTCTGATTTCTTGCAAAGGTATCATCGCATCGATTAACCGTTCCGTTAACGTATCAAAATAAACTACATCAATCGCTTCTTCTTTTAAATATTTATTTCTCTCTTTCAACAAAGAATTGTATTCTTTTAAATGAAAAAGATATTTCTTTGATACCTTTCCAATTTCAACATCCATCATCCTTCTTCTATTTCTTGGAGCTTCATTAAATATTTCTAATTCGCTTGGTGAAAATACTATTGTGTTAAGTAAGCCAATAAACTCACTTGTTTTTGTAATTGGATTTTGAAACAAAAGAAAGCTCTTTCCTTCCTTATGAATTACTGAAGAAATTTGCCTTTCTTTTTCATCGTCATATTGAATTCGAATATTAGCAAAATCTTTTCCTTGCATAATCATCTGTTGATCGTTGACATCCCGAAAAGATCGCGTAGTTGACATATAAGATATACTCTCTAAAATATTGGTTTTCCCTTGGGCGTTATCACCCAATAGAATAGTGATATTATCCCCGAATTGTAATTCGAGGTTTTCAAAATTTCTAAAATCTCGCAATTTTAGTTTTTTTATTTTCATCTTTGAATTATATAAGCCTGTCCGTTTATTTCAACTTTATCCTTATCATAAAGTTTACGGCCACGACGGTTTTCCATTTCCCCATTTACCTGGATATTCAGTTCCTTTACAGCTNTTTTTGCCTGCCCTCCTGATTGAATCCAATCTGTAAGTTTNAGGAACTGCCCCAGAGTAATAAAATCTGTTTCTATCTTTACCATTGTTTTTCCTTTCCCTTACTGTAGATGGTATTATTATACCATATTTTAAAGGGGTTATGTGGTTTTTTCATAAAACAATAGTAAAACCTAGAAAAATAAAAAAATCTCTCATTTCGCCTAAAACGAAACGAGAGAGAGTTTCAAAGATTTTTTATGAATATGTTCTAACCGGTAAAACCAGTTGAATAATACTATCATCTTTCATACTTTTAATGATAAAAGGCTTCATTTCACCACTAAAACTTATCTTTATTTCTGTAGCATCTAACGCTCGAATTGCTTCATATACATACTTTCCGCTAAAAGAAATTTCTAGTGGTTCTCCAGAATAAGAAAAGCTGTTTAATTTTTCTGTTGAAGATCCTACTTCTTGTGATTTGCTAGAAATAATAAATTCATCTTGATTGGCACTCAATTTAACAATTGAAATTCCATCATTTTTAATAAAAGAAGCTCTGTCTATTGCATTAAGAATATCGCGAGAATCTAATACCACTTCACTGATAAAATCTTGTGGAATTAAGCGTTTCGTTTCGGGATAACTACCATCAATTAATCTCGTTTGAACTAAAGTATCTCCAACCACAAATTGAGCCTTTTTATCAGAAACAGACACTTCAATTTCTTCATCTTTTTCAATTGATTTCGCTATTTCTCCTAAGCTTTTTGCTGGAATCGTTATATTAAAATTATTGCCTTCATTTAAAGTAACAATCTTTTTTGCTAACCGGTAACTATCAGTAGCAATCGTTTCCAATTCACTATTTTCGCAAGCAAAGTTTACTCCTGTAAGTACAGGTCTTGTTTCTCTATCGCTTGTTGCAAACGATGTTTGTGTAATAATTTTTAATAAAAGACTAGCATCGATTAAGAATGAATTTGAAGGCTTAGCAAAATCTATCATTGGATAATCNCTAGCTTTCATTCCGTTGATATTAAACTCTGAAGATTGTCCACTAAATTTTGTCAAGGATCCATCTATTATTTCAACATCAATTTCATTCGCATCTATTTTGCGAACAATTTCTAAAATATATCTTGCTTCAATTAGAATAGATCCTTTCTCTCTTATTTCAAAGATTTTTTCATCACCAATATTCTTTATAGTCTTCTTAATGGATATATCAGAATCACTTGCTGTTAAACAAATTTCATCATCCAATACATCTATCTTTATTCCTGATAAAGAAGGCAAAGGTGAATTTGCGGATACTGCTCTTGAAACTACAGACAAAGCTTGATAGAAATAACGTTTTGATATTTTAAAATTCATTTAGGGAAACCTCCTTATTTTCTTTTCTTAATAAAGGAATTTATTACTATTAAGGCTGTGGAAATGTGGATAAATCCCATTTCAGCCTTTAATATCCTTTAATTTTACCATTTTTTCATGTTGATTAAAAGTGGATTACTGTGGATAACTTACGTTCCAAGAAAAGCTTTTTCAATTTCTTTTACAGCTTGTTTTAGCAAGTCATCAGAGTTCAATGCTTTTTCCACTTTTTCACATGCACTCATTACTGTGGAATGATCTCTCTTTCCAAACTCTTCCCCTATTTTCATAAAAGGAACATCCAAATGTTTTCGACAAAGAAACATTGCAATATGTCTTGCTGTTGAAATCATTTTGGTTCGAGATTTAGAAATTAATTGTTGCCTTGTCAAACCATAATAATCTGCAACACTCTTTTTTATAGTAGAAATCGTAATATCGTTTCTATCTGTTACAACAGATTGCCCCTTAAACGCTGCCATAGCTGTTTTTAAATCAATTCTTTCCAAGGTGCTGAAATTAATTGAATAGAAAATTAAACGATTGAGAGCCCCTTCTAATTTTCTGACATCAGAAGAGAAATTCGTTGCGACATAAGCGAGAACATCTTCATCTATCAATGTAGGATCTACAGTATGATGCTCCAGTTTTTTCTTCAAAATTTGTAAAGAAGTATCAAACTCAGGAGAATCTAAATTTACCGATAAACCAGAAGAAAAGCGACTAATTAGTCTTTCCTCTAACCCATTGATTTCAGTTGGATGGCGATCGCTGGTTAAGACAATTTGTTTCTTCATATTTACCAAATCGTTAAAAATTTGGAAAAATGTTTCATGTGATTTCTCTTTACCTGCCAAAAATTGAATGTCATCAACCAACAAAACATCGACTTGTTTCATTTCCTTTTTGAAATCATCAATTGTATTTTCCTTAATTGAATTCACAACACCGGTTACAAAATCAGTGCTTGAAACATAATGAACTTTCATTTCAGGATAAGCCTTCTTTGCATAGTTGCCAATTGAGTGCAACAAATGAGTTTTTCCTAAACCGGAATTTCCAAAAATAAATAAAGGATTATAAAACTTTCCAGGATGCATTGAGCACGCTAGTGAAGCAGCGTGAGACTCTTTGTTGCTGTCCCCTACGACAAAATTGTCAAAAGTATAAGTAGAAAGAATTGTGTCTTTCATCTCAATAACAGTGCTTTCAGGAGAAAATAAAAACTCATTGATTTTTGGAATTTCCCCTTCGAACATTACATCAACAGCAACTCTTTTTCCTGCAGTTCTTTCAAGCGTATCCGCAATACAATCTACATATTCCAATAGAACAAATTTTTGTATATTTGTTGGCACTGAAATTATGGCATGAGTATCGTCAAATTCTTGTAAAGAAGAAGTAGAAAAATATGTATTATAAACAACATCATCAAAAAAGTTTTCTTTTTGAATTGCGCTCAATGTGCTCTCCCAAAGCTGCTTCAAAGAAACACTCATAACAGACATTATTTTCCTCCTTCCAAATTAGTGTATTTCTATAATATATCAAATATATAGAGATTTCTAGTGCAAAAAGTAAGGTTTTTAAATTTCCCACAAACACATATATGGAAAAGCACTATAAATAGGCAAAAAACTGGAGTTTTCCACAATTGTCCACATCTTTTTTTTGTGGGTATTTTGAGGATAAAAAATGTGGATAAAAAAATGTGTATAATTGTGGGTAATTATGTACTTATCAATAACAAGTAAAACATAATTGTGGACAAAAAACAATGATAAATAGGGAAGTATTGATAGATATTCACAATGCTTTTTCTTTGTTGAAAAGAATGAAAACTCAATGTGAATTAATTGTGGATAACTTGTTTGGTGAAAGTTAGATGAAAAGTAAATGAAACTTGATTTATGCACATTTTGAAAAAAAATTGTAAACATTCTATTTTTCGCTCTTTTTTCAGGCAAAGAAAGTCTTTATTGACTTTGTTTCTGTTTTTTTATATAATCATAAGGCAATTGCTCATTTTGTGTATAAATAAATAGAAAGAACTGGAGGTGGCTCTTGTGAAAAGAACTTATCAACCGAGCAAAAGAAAACACCAAAAAGTCCACGGATTCAGATCAAGAATGAAAACGGTAGGAGGTCGCAAAGTGTTGGCCCGTCGTCGTGCCAAAGGAAGAAAGGTATTGTCGGCATAAATAGTCACCTAATGGTGGCTTTTTTATTCATGTAAAATGAAGAAAGAATATAGAGTTCGTAAAACTCAAGAATTTCAACGAATCATGCAGAAAAAGCAATTTGTTGTCAACCAATCGTTTTCCTTGTATTACGATAGCAAACAAGAAGAGCATGGCAGGTTTGGCGTGTCTTGTAGCAAGAAGTTAGGGAATGCTGTAGTTCGTAACAAAACAAAACGACAAGCTAGAATGATGCTATTGGAATTGGAAGCTACGGCGTTTCCTTTTGATGGCATAGTAATTGTTCGGCAAGGATATTTTTCTCTAAGTTATGAAGAAAACAAAAAAAACTTGGATTCCTTGCTAAAAAAAGTTAAAATAGAAAAGTAACTAAAGAGGTGGATTATGAAAAAATCAAGTAAAAGAAAACTATTATTACTTGCCGGGTTTATCATGATTTTTATGGCAGCTTGCGCAAGTAACACAGGTCCAGACGGAAATATCAAACCAGAAAAAATTATATATATTACAACAACTTTCCAAGAGATTTTCAAGAACAGTTGGTTTGATGCTATCTTTGTTTGGCCAGTAGCACAAGCAATCAATTTTATCTCGCAATATATTAATGTTGTTTGGGGAATTGGGATTACAACCGTAATTTTTAATATTGTAACTTTCCCAATCACGCTTAGATCTCAAGAAAANCAAAGAAAAATGCAATTGTTGCAACCAGAACAAGATAAATTGAATAAAAAGTATGAAGGAAGAAATGACGAGCGTTCGCAGCAAGCGAAAGCACAAGAACTACAAAGACTTTATAAAGAACATGACATTAAACTAAGCTCTACATTCTTAGGTTTGTTTATTCAGCTACCAATCATGATGGCAATGCTTTATGGAGCACAAAGAGCAAACGCAGTTATTGAAGGAACATTCTTAGGTCACAGTTTGAAAACGAATTTAGGATCAGGAGTAGCTAGTCTACAAGTTTTCTACATCGTTGTGTTTGTAGTCGCAGCGGTTGTTCAATTCGCATCTATGAAATTGCCTTCTTATTTAACAAAACAGGAATTGAAGAAAGATCATCGTGTGAAAGAGTATGCACGACCAGCCAATGATGGTGGCATGAACAACGATATGACTACTAATATGATGACAGTTATGATTGTTGTCTTCTCGCTCTCTTGGCCAGCAGCGATGTCTGTTTATTGGATATTTAGTGGTTTGATGAATGTTGTGAAGACTCTGATTGTACAAAAAATTAAAGTAAAGTAGTAAAGGGGCTTTTATGGAAAAATATACAGGAAAATCACTAGATGAAATTCTTGAAACGGTAGCTCTGAAAAAAGGAGTTACAAAAGAAGAGTTATATCATTATATTCTTGATGAAAAACAAGGATTCTTTGGTTTGGGAAATCAAGTAACAGCTGAAGTGTTTTGTTTACAGGATGTAAAAGAGTTCATTCAGGAATACTTAATGAAGTTTTTCAAAAGTTTAGATCAGAATGTTGAAATTAATATTGAACAATCAGCAGAGAATTTTAAAGTAATGTTGAATGCGGAAAATAATGCAATTATTATTGGGAAAAACGGACAGACACTACAAGCAATTAACACCGTGGTTCGTGGCGCTACCAATAGTAAATTTAAACGTCGCTTCCGTGTTCTGGTCGATATCAATAACTATAAAGGGGATCGTTACGACCGTTTGAAAACAACGGTTTATCGTATCGCTAAGACCGTACAAAGCACCAGAGTTGACGCCCTTCTAGATCCTATGCCAAATGATGAAAGAAGAGTAGTGCATCAATACTTGAACGAAATGAAGAACATCCGTACGGAAAGCGAAGGCGAAGGGAACGATAGAAGACTTAGAATCATTTATGTAGACAACGAAGAATAGAGGTAGTAGTATCTCTATTTTTCATATATTAAAAAGCATTAACGAAAAAACAAATAGAAAAGAGGGCAAGAATGAACACTGTATTATTTGATTTGGACGGAACGTTATTACCGATGGATATCGATCAGTTCACGGAAGCTTATTGCGGAGCATTAGCAAAGAAATTAATTCCTTATGGCATTGACCCAAAGAAAATGATTGCAGCATTNTGGAAGGGNACAGGNGCAATGGTGCAAAATGATGGCAGTGTTACCAATGAAGAACGNTTTTGGGTAGTGTTCGAGAAAGAACTAGATATTAAAAAAGCAGACTATATCGATATTTTAGATGACTTTTACTTAAATGATTTTAAAATGCTGGAAGCTATGATCACAAAGACGAAATGTGCGGAAGAAAGCATTTCAATCTTGAAGGAAAAAGGATATCGTTTAGTTGTAGCAACAAACCCAGTATTTCCGAGACAAGCAACATTACACCGGATTCGCTTTGCGGGATTAAGCGAAGAGGACTTTGAATTATATACTACTTATGAAGAAGCACATTATTGTAAACCGAACCCAAAATACTTTGTTGAACTATTGAAAAGAATTGACGCAAAACCAGAGGATTGCATTATGATTGGAAACGATGTTCAAGAAGATGGATCTGCAGTTGGTGCTGGAATTCCATGTTACATCATAACCGATTGTTTATTG
>JGI994J12354_10004973_pt1 | contig 11667 bp, 10 predicted proteins | sample IntmicLarv3ML3BL_FD_12354 | JGI IMG/M metagenome (IMG submission 12354) | reverse complement strand
GAGTAGATTGGAAAAAGCAATCAACGACTTACTGGTTAATGCATTTATAATTGAATAATATTGTTCAAATTAAAATCGACCACATCTATCGAGGTTAAAATCAACATTGACGAGATGGATTTGACCCAAGCAGAAAGCAAGGCGACCTATGATGAAATTAAGGCATATGTGCTTAAACAGACTGCCTTAAAAGTGTCACAGCTCTATTTCGCACAGGTGAAGCGCAAGCATGGTATTATCGATCGAGAGAACTATAATACAGGTTAGGGTAAAGCAAAAGTGCCTCAAGTACCAGAAGACAAAGAAAAAAAGCGATTGAAGATACGTTAAGACATTTTCAGATGATTTAAGCTGTATCTGCATAATTCCACTAAGGTCTGATTATCTACAATCAGGTCTTTTTTCTTTGCAAAAAAATATTGTTGATAACCTGACATGAATCAAACTCGTGTCAGGTGGAGAACTCCATTTAATATTTGTCGTTATCCATCTTCAAAACACAAGGCGATGTGTAACGAATCAAGCCCTTAAAATACCTGAATTATGCGGCTTTTCAACACCAAAACAAAGCGGGCAGAGCAATTATACCTAAACCGTTCAAACAGGGGTTAAAGCGTCACATTTATAGCTGTCAGCAATACGAAAAAAAATAAGGTGTAGCGAATTGCGACCCCCTTTGAGTGAAAGCATCTTCCTGAAAGCGTTGGAAATCATGATAATAGTTTTATCGTATTTTGAACGACAAGCCACCGTAGGGGGCATAAGCAGATGGCAACGCCAGCTTAAAAACCCGACCGCCAAAGCGGTCGGGTTTAGAGGGATGGGATACTTCCCAACAAGCAATTTTCGTAGAAAATTTGAAATAGGCAAGCCTATTTCATTGCTTGCCGACATTATCAACACAGTTGGTAAGGGCGGCGGTCTTAGAGCTTTTTCACTGTTTGGGGTATAAATAATTATGTCCAAATGGTGCAAAATAGTCCCTTTGGGATAGACCGTTCATCTGCACTCCTTTATAATATTATGCGATTGGAGATACTCTAATCGTTTTTTACGGATATGAGGTTAGTCGTTGCTAACAAATTATTAAGGAGGCGTTTTATGAACACGACAACTAAAGGCAAAGCTTCAAGTCTTAAAGGTAAAGACTTAATCACTGTCGGAATTTTTTCAGCAATCTATTTCGTAATCAATTTCATATTCATGCTGATGGGAGGACTACACCCCATTATGTGGATATTGATGCCGGGCTTCATAGGTGTATTCTCAGGCATACCGTTTTTGATGATGTGTACGAAAGTGCAAAAGGCAGGCACGGTAATTATCATGGGCATGATTGTTGGGCTGTTTTATTTCGTCACAGGACAGTTTACTTTGCTGATACTCCTTACAATGGCGATTGCTTGTTGTCTGGCAGAGTTGGTGCGTTGGATTACAAGATACAATACATTCAAAGGCAATGCACTTTCCTTTATCGTTTTTTCTCTTGGGATGACTGGTTCACCTCTGCCTATTTGGGTAATGCGTGACAGCTTTTTTGCACAGATTTCATCACAAGGAATGCCTGCTGATTACGTAGCGACATTGGAAGCTCTGACCTCTCCGGCAATGCTGGCTGTTCTTTTCATTGCCCCGATTGTTGGCGCTATCATCGGTTCATTGCTTACCAAGGCAATGTTTAAGAAACACTTTGCGAAAGCAGGCATCATATAAAATGGATGAACAGACAAAAGCATGGCATCTCGATCCTCGTACTGGACTGGCACTTCTGGTACTGTCAAATATCTTTGCATTTACGCAAAACTCTATATGGCTTGAATGCGGTTGGATTATGACATTGGGTGTGCTTATGCTCTCATGCCGCTACTTTGCTGGTGCTGTCAAATGGCTTATGGGATTTGCAATTATTCTCTATCTGCAAATGTTTGTGTTACCAAATGCACCTAAAGCCATTGCTACCGCATTTTCAATTTTAGCCAACTATACACGGAGAATGTACCCCTGTGTTATGGTCGGCACTCTTATGATAAAAAGAATTTCGTTGCGAGAAATGATAGTAGGTCTGCGAGAATTGCATTTCCCTCAAAAGCTGATAATTTCTCTTTCCATTACTTTGCGTTACTTGCCTGCAATCGGAGAAGAAATTCGGCACATTCGTGATGCTATGAAGCTACGCAATGTGCAGGGCTTAGGAAAGGTCGAAGCAATGGTAGTCCCTCTAATTGTTTCGGCCACGGGAACAGCAGATGAATTATCGGCCGCCGCCGTAACTCGGGGTATTGAAAACCCGATTAGGAAAACCAGTGTTCTTAGACTGCGGTTATCTTTTGGAGATTACTTCTTCATTTTTGCTTCAATCGCTTTCACACTGGCGGCTTTTTTGTTAAAATAGAAATGAGCGTGACTATATGATTTCAATTCAAAACGCTGTGTTTGAATATACAGGGGGCCATGCTTCCTTAGATGATGTTTGCTTGGATATTGCCGCTGGCGAATGTGTTTTGCTTTGCGGTGAATCTGGCTGCGGTAAAACTACTCTCACCAAAACAATCAATGGACTGATCCCCCATTTCTCGGAGGGTTCTGTTCTTCACGGAATGGTTACGGTCGATGGCTTGATTGTAGCCGATACGGAACTGTATGAGATGGCGAAAAAAGTCGGGTCTGTTTTTCAAAACCCTAAAAGTCAATTCTTTAATCTTGATTCTGACAGTGAGCTTGCCTTTGGCTTGGAAAACGAAGGAGCTGAACCTTCGTACATTGAAAAAAGGATAAATGAAACTGTCAGGCAGCTTCACATTGAAAAATTGCAAAGCCGTTCGATTTTTGCTATGTCGGGCGGCGAAAAGCAAACGCTGGCTTTTGCTTCTGTATATGCAATGAATCCGACAATCTTTGTGTTGGATGAACCCTCTGCCAATTTGGACGGGGAAGCCATAGACCAGTTGCGTAAACAGATTGCATTACTCAAAAGTCAAGGGCATACCATAATCATTGCCGAGCATCGGTTATATTTCTTGGTAGATGTTATTGACAAAGCTGTATATATGCGCGATGGTAAGATAGAGCATATTTTTAGTGCGAGTGAATTTGTTGCACTTTCTGAAGAACAACGAGTAGAACTCGGCTTGCGTGGTTTGACGGCGTCGGCTATCCAGTTGCCTACCGCTTCTGACAAAAGCACAGAGCAAGGATTATTTGTTGAAAACCTTTCTTGTGCGTATGGTAAGAATAAGATTTTTCAAAATCTGTCCTTTTCTCTCCGAGCAGGCGAAGTGCTTGCCGTAGTCGGAAATAATGGTGTTGGAAAGTCAACGCTTATCCGCTGCCTATGCGGTTTGCTGAAAGAGCAAGCCGGAATGATCAGGCTCAACGGAAAGGCACTTAAAAGCAAGCAAAGACAAAAACTGTCATTCTGCGTGATGCAAGATGTGAACCACCAGCTTTTTTCTGATAGCTGTTGGGGCGAATGTGAAATAACAAATCCCGATGCTACCCCCGAAGAAATTGAATCTGTACTTAACCAATTACAGCTATTGGAGTTTAAGGACAGCCATCCGCTTGCGCTCTCCGGCGGTCAGAAACAAAGGCTTGCTGTGGCTACGGCGATGTTGTCCAAAAAGGAAATCATTATTTTTGACGAGCCGACAAGCGGCCTTGATTATGCAAGAATGCAGGCGGTATCAAAGATTGTTCGCTCGGTAGCAGAAGCCGGGCATATTGTTATAGTAGTTTCCCACGACAAGGAGTTTATCAGTCGTTCATGTGATTGTGTATTATCCTTATGAACGCCTGTGTTATAGAGTGAGGTGTTTTAGTGAATAAAGATATTGTTTTCCATGAAGATGAAATGCGGCTCTTGGCGCAAAGTGACGGGTGTGCAGTTTATCAGCTTAAAAACGAAACAGGCGATGGGACAATGACGATGTATGAATTGTTCCCCGGCATTGTGCTGATGTTTAACGATTTTCACATGAACAGCTATCTATCTGACTTCCACACTTCAAAAGATATGCTTTGTATAGACCATTGCCGAGAAGGACGGCTTGAATATACTGCCGACAAGGATTCATTTTCTTATGTTGAAAGCGGCGATATTAAAATCGACCGCCGAGTTAAGCACAGTGGGCATTATTCCTTTCCGCTTGCCCACTATCACGGCATCACGGTTGGCTTTGCCCTCCCTGATGCTCAACAATCACTAAAAGAAGAATCAAAAAGTTTCCCTGTTGATTTATACGCATTACAAAAAAAGTTTTGTTACGGTAAATATCCTGTTGCTTTTCATGGCGAACCGTCCATTGATAAAATCTTTCGTGAATTGTATGCAGTGCCGGAGAAAATCAAACTCCCATTTTTCAGAGTGAAAGTAATGGAGCTGCTTCTATATTTAGACGTTTTTGAAATGCCAACCAATCAAATGGAGCGCCCCTACTTTTACAAAACACAGGTTGAAAAGATAAAGGCTATCCAAAAACTAATGACAAGCAATCTTGAAAAGCACTATACAATCGAAGAACTTGCCAAAATGTTTGATATTTCCACAACGCCACTTAAAAACTGTTTCAAGAGCGTTTTTGGCAGTCCAATCAATAGCTATATGAGGGTTTTCCGTATGAATAGTGCGGCAGTTTATCTGTATCAGGACAAGGAAGCCAGCATTACCGATATTGCAGGCCGAGTAGGTTATGACAGTGCAAGCAAGTTTGCATCTGCCTTTAATGATGTTATGGGGCAAACCCCTCTGAATTACCGAAAACGCAATGTTCCCATACAGCACAATGAATAAAAATATCTAAACGGTGCTTTTAAGTCAGGGCGGAGCAGACCGACAAAGTAAAACCAAATATAATTAAGGACGGTAGCAAATGCTATTGTCCTTATTTTTATGTAGGGGGAAAGGAGAATCAGAAATGAAAAAGAATAACTGGGTCGGCATTCTGCTCTCTTTCGCCGCACCGTGTCGGGGAAAGTTGGGCGTATCTATACTGTTTGCCATTATCAGTGTGTTGGGGGGATTTGTTCCCTATTTAGGCGTGTATCAAATCCTAACATTGTTCATTACGGATACGGCAACGGTTGACGGAATACTTATGTGGAGCGCCGTTGTTATGGGCGGCTACATCGTGAAAATTGTGTTTTACGCTTTTTCTACCGTTTTATCCCATGTTTCTGCATACACCATTTTGGAACAGCTTCGCAACAAGGTAGCAGACAGATTGATGCAAGCGCCTTTGGGAACGGTTCAAGGCCAGTCCATCGGAAGAATGAAAAATACTATCGTGGACAGGATCGAGGAAGTTGAACCTCCGCTTGCTCATGTCATTCCAGAGCTTACTCCCAATGTGTTGTTGCCTGTAATCGTCGCAGTAACATTATTCATTGTTGACTGGCGAATGGGGCTTGCTTCACTGGCATCTATTCCTTTTGCTGTTGTTCCAATGGCGTTCGGAATGAGGGCTTTCAATGAGAAATACGCTGGATATATGGAAGCCAACGCAAATGTCAACAGCGTAATTGTGGAATATGTCGAGGGAATTGAGGTTGTAAAAACCTTTAACCATAGCGGAAAGTCCTACGAAAAGTTTATTAAAGCAGTCAGTGATTTCAAGGATTTCACACTGGATTGGTTTAGAAGCACTTGGAAACCTATGAATCTTAGTCTTTCCATTTTGCCAACGACCTTGCTTGGTACTTTACCGATAGGCGGTTTTCTCTATCTAAGCGGAGATTTATCGCCTGTCGAGCTTGTGTTTTGCCTGCTTCTATCGCTTGGGATTGTCGGGCCAATGATGAAAGCGGCTCAATTTGTCAACGAAGCTAAAAGCATGGAGTTTGCGGTTAAAGATGCCAACGAGATTTTGCAGATGAAAGACTTGCCAATCGTTGAAAATCCAATTATGCCGAAAGCAACAGATATTTCACTCAAAGATGTGTCCTTTTCCTACACGGATAATCCTGCCGATAATGTTTTGCAAAATATCAATCTCACTTTGCCTACGGGTAGCTTTACTGCACTTGTCGGGCCGTCAGGCGGCGGTAAGTCTACCGTGGCAAGGCTGATTGCTCGGTTTTGGGATGTCAGTTCAGGAAGTATAGAAATTGGCGGTGTTGATATACGGCAAATGTCGCTGTCGGGGCTTGCTTCAATGGTTAGCTTTGTTACGCAAGATAATTTCCTGTTCGATTGCTCATTGAAAGAAAATATCCGATTGGGAAACCCGAAAGCAACAGATGAAGAAGTTTTTGCCGCTGCCCGTGCCGCACAGTGCGAAGATTTTATTACACGGCTTGATAAAGGCTGGGACACATCTGCCGGTGATGCAGGCAAACAGCTTTCGGGTGGTGAGCGCCAACGCATTGCCATTGCGAGGGCAATTCTGAAAAATGCACCGATTGTAATTTTAGATGAAGCTACTGCGTTCACTGATCCTGAGAACGAGGACAAAATTCAGCAATCCATTATGGCGTTATCAAAAGACAAAACCCTACTTGTTATTGCTCATAGGCTTTCCACTGTTCAAAATGCAGACCAGATTGTTGTTCTGCAAAAGGGTCATATCGTAGACAAGGGCAAGCAAAGCGAGTTAATGAGCCGTTGCGACTTGTATAACGAGTTGTGGAACGCTCATGTAGGCGCTAAAAAATGGGCTGTTCAAGCCGCAAAGGAGGCAAGTCATGTTTAGGACTATAAAGCGAATTATGGGATGGGCAAAGGAATACAAAACTCGGCTTTACATAGGATTTCTCTGCTCTTTTCTTGCTACATGGTTTACGGCAGGGCCGATATTCATTGCGGCATGGATGGTTGATAAAATCATCAAGGATAGCCGTGGTATAGAAATCGTGGATAGCGGTCTTATACTGCTGTGCTTCGGCGGCGTAATTCTCTGTATTCTTCTGCGCTTCTTTTTCAGCTATTGGAAAAACCGCTTACAGGAAAGCATCGGGCATGAGATTTCTGTCGATCAGCGCATACATATTGGCGATATTCTAAAGCGTGTTTCGCTTGGCTACTTTTCCAAAACCAATATCGGTGAAATACTTTCGGCACTCACAACGGAATTATCCGCATTGGAGCTGCAAGGCATGAAAATGGTTGATGCCATAGTCAATGGATATATCAATGTTGTTGCGATTATTTGCAGTGTTGCCTTTATCAGTCCATTAGCGGCGGTTGTGGCAGCGGTCGGCGTTCTTTTGTCCTCTGTCATTGCCCTGCGAGGTATCAACAGGCAGAGCGCACATACAGCACCCCTTACCCATACTGCACAGGAGAACCTTTCAAAAGCATCCATTGAGTATGTCCGAGGGCTTTCCATTGTGAAGTCTTTCGGACAAGAGGGTGTTTCCGTAGAGCGATTTCAAGATGCCTGCAAGGAAAACAAGGGCATTCGGATAAAAAATGAATTTGGCTTTGTTCCGTGGAATTGTCTGCATTTATTTTTTATGAAAGCATCAGCCGCAGGCTTGGTGCTTGTGGCAGGCTTGCAGACAGTTCAAGGCGATTTGCCTTTTACCATGCTCTTAGTCGTAGCTATGTTTTCATTTACCATTTTCGGTAGTATTGAATCTATCAATGATGCGGCACATATTCTGTCGGTTGTTGACTCTGCTATGGACAAAATTGAGGGTATAGAGCAAGCCGAATACATTGACGAAAGCGGCAAGGATATTTCTATAAACAGTTATGACATAGACTTTGAAAATGTTTCTTTTGGCTATGATAAACGAGAAATTTTGCGTGATGTATCATTTCGCATTCCACAAAACACCACTACCGCTATTGTCGGGCCTTCCGGCAGTGGTAAAACGACGATATGCAGTCTGATAGCAAGATTTTATGATGTTCAGAAAGGGAAAATTGTTGTTGGCGGCAGAAATGTTAAAGACTTCACTTGTGATGCTCTGTTACGGAATATAAGTATGGTTTTCCAAAATGTGTACCTGTTCCACGATACTATCCGAAACAATATCCTTTTCGGAAACCCTAGTGCCACCGAGGACGATATGCTAAACGCCGCCAAAGCTGCCCGTTGCCATGACTTTATTGCGGCATTGCCCGATGTCTACGATACCGTAATTGGCGAAGGCGGTTCGACCTTATCGGGTGGTGAAAAGCAACGTATTTCCATTGCAAGGGCTATACTGAAAAATGCACCTATTATTATTTTAGATGAAGCTACCGCAAGCGTTGATCCCGAAAATGAACATCTGATACAACAGGCAATCAGTAATCTAACGCAAGGGAAAACAATTATCGTTATCGCGCATAGACTTGCGACCATAGAAAACGCCGACCAGATACTTGTGGTTGACGGCGGAAATATTGCTCAACAAGGTACTCATGCAGAGCTAATAGGACAGCACGGCTTATATCAGCACTTTATTCTAATTCGTGAACGAGCCGAGGGTTGGGCGATTGCTGGAGATACCGTTTGCTGATTTAGTGAGCGTATATTTAACTGCTTACAAATTTGGGAGGTTTGTCAATGGAGGAAGAAACTGAATGGATATTATGCCCTGTTTGCGAAAGTAAAACTCGGTTGAAAATAAGGAAGGATACCGTCCTCCAAAACTTTCCGCTTTATTGCCCGAAGTGCAAACAGGAAACTTTAATAAGCATTGAAAAACTTAATATGTCAGTGATAAAAGAGCCAGACGCTAAGACGCAGAGCCAATAACAATCTTGGCTGATTGCATTTTACGGCTCGCCTACAAATCACTTGTTTCTGCATCACCAAGGTTTCAGAAAGGGGCTTTGGTGATGCTATTTTTTACAAGAGATAAAAACAGGGAGGTTCATTAGCTGACGGAGCATACCGTTTGCTCTTTCTGCTCAGTCCAAGGTGTATTCTCATTATTTTAGCCCGAGCAAGGGGGCCGCCCTATCTCCATTCGATGAAAATTAACCTTTGATTTTACGAATGGAGGAAACCTAATGGAACAAACATTGGTAGCAGTGGAATATAAGCCTGTTGGTGGAAAACGCATTAGTGTTGAAGTATCCCCCGAAGTCAAGGAAGTGCTTGAGGAAACCGACCGTAAACTACGCTCTCAAGGTCGGCAGGACAGGCGGCATCTTTATGCAGGGGAATACATAGACGGTGTGACAGAAACAATAGCTACGCATACGCAGGAGGACATTGCCGACTATATTTTCAGGATGGATCGGTATCAACAGCTTTATGCGGCAATGGAAACATTAACGCCAGCACAGCGGCGCAGGGTTCGTCTTTACTTTTTTGAAGGAATGACTTATCGAAAAATTGGAGACATGGAGGGCGTAGACCATAAAACCATACATTCCTCTGTTTGTCAGGCGAAAGAAAAAATGCGGAAATATATTGACGAATGAGTTTCTTGCCGCCCCTGTCTTTATGGCAGGGGCGGTCTTTGTAAATGTACACTGCATTTTATGAAAAAATATAGCTGAACGGGCCCACAAAAGGTCTTTTTCTGTCCTAATAGGTAGAGGGTATATGTTGTAATAACCCCCTCGGAAAAATAATTCATTCTTACAAGAGAAAAGGAGTGTTTCTTACTACATAAAATCAGAGAATTGCTACAGGTGCAAATTATTTTAAGGGAGGCTTTGGATAGAGTACGGCAGCACCAAAACAACAGATTCAGCGATGAACAGCCATAAAATAGATAGGTTCGCGGAACTCCTTGCATGTCTTATAGAAAAATATGCGGAGCATCTTAACTTAGATAGACTTCCCTGCCCTCCGAGACCAACAGATGAGTAATTTGTTGGTCTCTTTTATACTTGTATATGAACAACGCTTATGATACAATCAAACATGAAAACAGTGTCCAAACTTTTTCGCGAGGTGGAACGATGGCGAATAATAAAGTCAAAGTATATATGTACACCAGAGTATCAACCTCAATGCAGATTGACGGCTTTTCCCTTGACGCACAAAAAGAGCGTGTTCGCAATTATGCCAATGCCTTTAGCTATGAAATTGTTGGCGAATATGAAGATGCTGGCAAGTCGGGAAAATCTATTGAGGGCAGAGCTGAGTTTAAGAAAATGCTTGAAGATATAAGTTCAAATAAAGATGGCGTTTCTTATGTTTTAGTTTTTAAGTTGTCACGCTTTGGCAGAAATGCAGCAGATATTCTTAATAGCTTACAGGCTATGCAGGATAACAATGTCAACCTAATATCTGTCGAGGACGGCATTGATAGTTCCAAGGATTCAGGCAAGCTTGTTATTACAATCTTATCTGCCGTTTCGGAGATTGAACGTGAGAATATACTTGTCCAAACTATGGAAGGCAGAAAGCAGAAAGCCCGTGAGGGCAAATGGAACGGTGGCTTTGCCCCATATGGATATACACTGATTAATGGTAAATTAGAAATTCAAGAGAATGAAGCCAAAGCGGTTCGTATATTATTTGAAAAATACGCAAATACGGAAATGGGCGCAAACGGTATCGCAAAATATCTTCAACAACAGGGAATCAAAAAGATTGAAAGGCAAAACGGTAAAAGTCCATATTTTTCCGCACATCTGATTAGGCAGATTTTGGACAATCCTGTTTACTGTGGTAAAATATCCTATGGGCGAAGGAAAAATGAAAAGGTACCCGGAACAAGAGGACAATATCGCATTGTTAAGCAGGATGATTTCATGTTGTTTGACGGAATCCACGAGCCAATCGTTAGTATGGGTTTATGGGAAAAGACGCAAGACAAACGGCAAGCGCAAGAACAGAAATATGAACACGTCAATAAGGGCAAGGATACAAAAATTCATCTTTTGTCTGGCTTAATAAAATGTCCGATTTGTGGAGCTGGAATGTACGGCAACAAATCTGTAAAGAAGAAATCGAACGGTGAGCACTACAAAGATTATTTCTATTATAGCTGCAAGCACAGGTCATTAGCGAGAGGGCATAGATGCACTTACAACAAGCAACTACAAGAAGAAAAGCTAGATGCTGCTGTATCGGAAGTCATTGGTAAACTGGTTGGCAATCCAAAGTTTGCAAATATAATGCAACAAAAAATCAACATCAAAACAGACACAGGTGAGGTTGAAAAGGAGATTGCAAACTTCCAAAAACAGTTAGGGCAGTATATCGGAGCAAAGAGAAGTCTTGAAAAACAGATTGACAACTTAGACACAGAAGACAAACACTATGACAGAAAATTTTCAGACTTGCAGGATAGATTGGATAAGCAGTATGATTATATTGACGATGTCGAAAAGGCTCTGAAAGAATGCAAGGATAGAAAGAGAGCCATTGAGGCTGAAAAACTAACTGGCGATAATGTTTACAAGACGCTCATTTACTTCGATAAACTTTATGAAGTCATGGACACTACTGATAAACGTGCCTTGCTATCAGCACTAATCAAAGAAATCCATGTATATGAAGAAGCAAAGTCGAACGGACAGTGGCTAAAATCGATTGTTTTCAAGCTCCCCATCATTCAAGAGGATATGCATTTGTGTTTGGACAACGATTTGCATGTTGAAAGCGTACTCCTCCTGTCAAGATGAGAAAAAGAGAAAAAATAAAGCCCTGCCCCCGGCCACATCCATTCGGCGGCAGAGGCAGGGCTTTTCAAGTTTACTGACAATGTTACGGCTCCTCATACTCCATCGCCGATTCATGAGACGGCTCCGTAGAAGGCTCAGGCTCATTTTCG
>JGI994J12354_10004972_pt1 | contig 11668 bp, 11 predicted proteins | sample IntmicLarv3ML3BL_FD_12354 | JGI IMG/M metagenome (IMG submission 12354) | reverse complement strand
TTCATGGGAATACGAAGGACACAAACAGTCCTTTTCGATTGCGATTCCGAAAGAATATTATGATTATTATCGAAACAAACCGCATACCGGAAAAGACCTTGACTTTTATGCGCTTTCCGAAAACGATCGGCAGTTTTTAGGTCAAATGATTGAAGGTTTTAAAGAGCAGGGGCGCCGAAATAATTTTTCCGATGATCAAATTGTTCTGAACGTCATTGCTTTTGTTCAGTCCATGCCTTATACNTCCGACAGCATCACAACCGGATATGACGAATATCCGCGCTATCCGATTGAAACGCTTGTTGACGGCGGCGGCGACTGTGAGGACAGTTCAATATTGGCAGCGGCTCTATTGTCTGAAATGGGGTATGAGACAATTCTCATCGGCGTTTCCAACCACATCGCGCTCGGCGTCAAAAGCAGCGATGACCTTCCCGGCAAATATTATGAATACAACGGCGGCAAATACTATTATGTCGAGACAACGAATTCCGGGCACGGGTTTGGTGAAATTCCGCCCGAATACAAAGATTTGCAGGCCGAATTCTTTTCCATGAATCCGATGCCTTCCGTTTACGTTACCATCTCTTCGGAACTTATCGGTTATGACCGAAATTATGCGACCTTTGAAATTCGATGCAATATTACAAATTACGGCCCGACGCCCGCAAGAAATGTGAGCGTCAGCATTTTTGCGGAAGAAGCCCCCTATGATTTGCATCATCTTCTGTCTTCCAAAGCCGATACGTTCATCGGCACAATTCCGGACGATGATTCGCGGCAGACTGTAAAAAATCTGAAAATTCCGCGAGACCGGTCCGTCTGTTTCTCCTGTATTGTTTCGGGAGATAATTTCGATTCGATTACCGTTCAAACAAATGTTGTCCGCATTGATTGAATTTTATTCAATGGCATTGAACGTCATCGAAAATATTCGTTGAACTTCATCGAAAATATTCGTTGAACTTTGATGAATTTTTATGAATTTTAATTTAATTTTCAGCTGTTTCCGCCGACTTTTTCGGCAAACAGTTTAATATACAAAAAAAGATAAGGTCTGAATTAATTATTATGTTGAGATTTGTTTTTAATATTTTATTTGTTTTCAGGTAATTTTTATGAGCGAAGCGGTAACGGCAGATGAAAAATTGAGTCGGGATATCCGAACCTGCAAATTCTTTTATCTCCTTAAGTATGCCGCCGGACTCTTTTTTATCTTATCGGCAGCGGTTATTCCGCTCAAGCTGTTCCTGTTTTTATGTCTTGCGCTGCTCGTTGTTTCAGTGACGCCGGTTCTGCCGAAAATTGCTTCTCTTTTTGATTTGACGGAAAAGGATAAAATTCGACAGCTTGTCTTTGATTTCCGTCTTTTGATCGGAATTACGGCGCTCGGCTTTACGGTGGTTTGTTTGATTGAAAATCAAACGATTCATTCCGGTTTGGATTTTCCGAGCTTTTTGATTTTTCAGGCGCTGGCGGTGACCATTTTCAGCACGCGCTCCTTTTATTCTCTGTTCCACAATGTGACGCTTTACGAAAATCTCCGTCAAAACGAATCTTTCAAAAACATTTCTCTGTTTTATGAATTCTTTTTAATCATGCTGCGCGTTCTCGGCGCTTTTTTTGCGGGCGTTTGGGTTTCTTATTTTACCGGATATGATTTGACAACCGATTTCTTAAATCAGTTGTTTTTCATTGCAATTATCGGCGCCTTTGTCGGCAGCTTGTTTGAATCCATTCCTTCTAAAATAAATGCGAATGCCTCCATTTATCTGAGCGCGCTTTTTTCGATGTGGTTTTTGTATCTTTTAAATTATCAGACACCGTTTTCTGAAACGGCTTTAGCGGCTCTCTTTTCCGTGATTCTGGCTTTTTTGGCTTACCGCTACAAAATCGCCGACGTTTCCGCTCTTTTCTCGGCGGCTGTTCTCGGTGTTTTAATCATTTTGTTTACGAATATTTGGTGGTTCGTTCTTTTGGTCGCCTTTTTCATTCTCGGCGGCGGATTTACAAAATACAAATTCAAACAAAAAGAAGCCGCCGGACTTGCCGAATCCAAAACAGGAATCCGCAGTTATGAAAATGTTTTCTCCAACAGCATTTGGGCGATGATTATCGCCGTTCTTTACGGCGTCCTTTCACTTTCTCCCGAATGGAATTGGCTTTCCGTCCCGCTCATCTTCGCCTATATCGGAACGGTGGCAACAGCGACAGGCGATACGCTGGCCAGTGAAATCGGCGTCACCGCCAAAGGTCCGACTTACATGATTACAACGTTTCGAAAAGCAAAAATCGGCGAAGACGGCGGCGTCAGCCTTCTCGGAGAACTCGCGGCGTTCGCAGGTTCCGCAATCATCGGCGTCATGGCTTTTGCGTTTGGCATGATTGAAACACTTCCGCTCGCGCTTTTTGTTTCCGTTGCCGGCGGTTTTCTCGGCACAAACATTGACAGCGTTCTCGGCGCCGTCTTTCAAAAAAGAGGATATCTTTCCAACAGCGGCGTCAATGCCATCGCCACGCTTATCGGCGGTCTGATTTCATTCGCTCTCTATTTCCTGCTTTTCTAATCAATAAATCCGAAAAAGCAGACCGATATCATAATCTATTTATATGAAAAATCGTTTTTAGGATTATCTGTTTTACAGATTTATTTTTCACCCGTGCGGGGATTACCGAGTGGTCAAAGGTGGCAGACTCAAGATCTGTTCGCGTAGGCGTTCGGGGGTTCGACTCCCCTTCCCCGCATTAATAATTTAAGGCAGAAAACTTTGCCTTTGGGCACAGGGTTTTTCCCTGTGCCCTTTTTTTATCTCAACTTCCCTTTTTGTTCCTTTTTTCCTTAAAACCTATTTTTTTGTAACAGATTGAATTTTTGCAGTTAAAATTCCATTGATCCGTTAATCAAAAAAAGTAAGAATGTCAAAAAAGAAGTAAAAAATTAAATGCCAAAAAAGAAGTAAAAAGTAAAAATACCAAAAAAGTAAAAAATAATAAAGTAAAAACAGAACCGACAATTGGTTTATATTGGCACGGGAAAAGTATGAAACGTTATTTCATAATTCTTTGATTTCCAATGCTTCTTATTTGTCTTCGGGATGGCGAAAGTTGAATTCTTTTGATAATTTTCTCTTCATTGTTTTCAATCACTTTTTCTGTATACTCAACGTATTCCATTTTGATTGTCAATTCAATTTCGGGTATCATGTACCATGTTGCGGTAAGTCCCTGTTCGGAAAGCTCTTTGCTGCGAAGAATTGTTTTTTGAACTTCTCTTGAATACGCATCTAAATCATTTTGTATCTGATCCAAATCGTCCTTTAATTGCATCAGAATCTCTGAAACGCCTGTAATAAAATGATACGTTCCGGTCTGAGAAGGTGCCGATTCCGAAGAGATTGAACTTTCATCCGTCATGCCGACTGTACTCGCTTTTTGTATGTTGCCAATACGAACAGCCTTTCTCCGATTCCCAAATATTCACCGGGTTTTATGGATTGATGCGTCACTTCTGTTTTGTCATCCGATGTGGAATATTCGGGCGGCACATTCAAGGCTGCATATAAAATTGCGCTGATTCCTTTTTCCGCAAGAGCCGCTTTTGCTTCTTCGACCGTCATTTTTGTCATATCCGGAACTTCCCGGCGCTGCACGAATGCTTCAATCGGCGGAACGGGAACGAACTTTATCGTCAGCGAACTTTCTTCTTTGGCGCTGATTCCATACGCGCTTTTGTATTCGGCATTCATCGGCGTGATATTCATATATCTTGATTCAAGTGTTCCTTCTTCCGTTATCGTGCTTATGATATCGTATTCCATTTTAAGCGAAAAATCAATCTCCGGCATTGTAAACCATGTCGGCTGAAGTCCGTATTCCGATAAATCTCGATTTATAAGAATTTCCTTTTGCATTTCTAATGCGGCCAAGTCCAATTCTCGCTGTGCGTGAGCATTTCAGACAAACTGATTTCTTCGTTTTCTTTAATTATTTCCTTAGAAGTCAGCGGGTCAGGGTCCGGCGATTCCGAAGGAACAGATCTGCTTTCAAATCCGGTATCCATTTCCCTTGCAGCGATGATATAAGGGATAACTCTTGAGGTCGGCGTTGTACTGGCACTGACGTCCTGTATTACCCCGTCACGTATAAATTCAAGTTTAGCCAGGTTCTTTACCGAATTTATACTTCCTTTGGAAGAATAATATATATGAAATGCATCCCACGGCGTCATAGCGGGAATGTTTAATAAATCTGCCATAGCGGCCATTAATTCAAGTACTCCATATTTTCCGATCGATAATCTCTTCTCAATCGCTTCACGGTTTTTAATTGTCCGCGTCATTTCCTGAAACGCTTTTAATGTTCTCGGCTGCGTATTGTTTTTCCAGATCTCTTCAATCATGTCATCCTTAATGTCCATATATCTGTACAGCAAAAGGAGAGGGTCTATTGATAAACGGGTTTTGATTTCTTCGGGCGTTTCGGGTGGTAGTTCCCCGAATCGTATTGAACTTAAATCTATCTTCAACATGTCTCTGCTATATCCTTTCGAAGCCATTTTTTCCAATTCGGAGCTTCCGCTCAAAACATCTTCAAAATCAGATAACGTATACACAGATTCTTCTTGAAGGGCCAGAACCCTGTTCTTATCCGCACTGGAAATTTTTTTCAATTCTATGAACAAGCTTCTTGTAAAATCAATCAATAATTTCTCGCGGTCTTCTTCATAGGTTTCTAAAAGATCAATATAAACAATCAATTGGTTTATTATTTTCTCGGAGAGGCTGTACGATTCCGCAAATTGTCTTCTTGAAAGAACACTCTCGCCGCAGGCTCCTCTAAAAACCCTGACCGGCATATCCAAAATATCTTTACATATGTATTTGCTGAATCCGGGCAAATCTCCCGTATTCAAATGAAGGGAATAGAGCGTATTGCACAAATCGGGGTCAATATGGTCCGCCAATTCTCGATCGACATCGTCTGTCAATTCCGGCGATTCTTCGATTGTCAATATTTCCAGCGCGATTTCTCTTATTCGTTCAAGTTCTTCGCGGGTCAGCAGCTCGCTTTCCAAAGTTTCCATTAATTCTTCAGAGGAGGTATATTCAAGAAATTCCTGTCCGGTATGGATGGATTTGCTCAACAGTTCCAAAAGTATTTCATCGTCCACGCCGGGAAGTTTGGTAATTTTCATCAAAAATTCCTCTTTGTTTTCAGGTCGAATTAAGATTGGTCCCTACCTTGGACCTTAACAGCATAATTTCTTTTTCAACAATCTCTGCACGTTTTTTGTTCAAATAAGGGTGAACCTTTTCAAATAATCGTAATGCTCCGGTCAGATCTCCACTTGCTTCCATTTCCATTCCGGCTTTCAGCATGATCATTCCGGCTTCTTTGTAAAATCGAACGATTTCATTTTCGGTATTTGGAGACGCTTTGTATCCTTCTAAAATGTCCAGACAATCAACGGCTTTACTAAATTCCTCTTCCATGATGTGGATTTTTGCAATGTAAAGTCTGTTAACAAGGGCGCCGTCATAGAAATAAAATCTAAGAGAGGTCTGTTCTGCGAGTTCGTACATTTTCACAGCGTTTTCCAAATCTCCTTTCTGAACAAGGTCCGCGGCGGAATTGTTGATGCCTTTTAGCATTTCTACAATGCCTTTGATTACATCTTCCTCACCCATGCTTTTCCTCCATCATGTCGATTTTCATGCCGTTGTCTGATTTTTTCTTCTTTTCCACATTCATCATGCCGGGGGCAAATCCAGAATATTCTTTTTTCTTTGGCATATCTGTCAAAGATTCCCGTTTGACATCTTTTTTCTTTTCGGAAGTCGGTTTCTGCGTTGTTATTTCCATCACAGAAATCCTGTTTATTTTGGAATTTTCGGTTTTGTTTTTCCAATCGTCTCGTTTTTTTGCGTCATTTTTTTCGGACGCATTTATTTTCATCAAAACCGAATCTTTTTTCCCGTCTTTCTTTATGAGAGTATTCGATTCCGATAATGATTCCGGTCGTTTTAAACGGCGCGTTTCATTCGCCGTTTTTGACGTAAACCGCTCGAATATTTTCTCTGATTCTTTTTTTTCAATCAGGGATAATCCGGAACTCGTTTTTTTTTCAGAACTCACTTTTTTACGGGGTAATTCTTTTTTTTGAAGCGGGTCAGCCATTCTAATTTTTGATGAGTGCGTTTTCTTTCTTTCGGTTTCAAGGTCTTCGAGTCCGGATGCACTTGCGTTTTTGACCGATTTTGTATGAATACGCCTTTCTGCCTTTAGAGTTCTTTTATGTATTTGTTTATTGAATGATTCTGATTCCGAATCTTCATTTTTCCTTCGAGGACGTCTGACAAATGAAGATAATTCTTTCTTTTTCTTTTCTGTTTCGTATTTCGGACGTTCGTCCTCAATAGATATGGATATGGCGAAAGGATCAATCGGCACAGGTGGTAACTCTCTCTGTGCCGGTTTCTTTATTTGTACTTCTTCCGGCTCGTCATCGGATTCCTCATCAAAATCTTCTGAAAGAATGTCGGTATTTAAAAGGATGGAATCCTCAGAAGTTTTTCCATCCTTGTCATCAGTCATTTGTCATCCCGTTTTATGGATTCGGATCTGGCATGCTACCGGCAGCTTGAGCAATTTGTGCTTCCAATTCTTTGGCTTTCAAATCAAATTCTAATTGCATCGCCTGAGCACGCATATCAATTTGGCGCTGTATGATTGTGTTGGGGGGGACCGGCACCAAACGTGTTCTCACCAGGCTGGAACCTTCCTGGTTGAAGCTGTATTTGCTGGTGTATGTTGCATCAATCGGGGTTGAGGTGACAACAGTTTTGGCGCTCGCGCTTCTATATCTTCCGTTACTGTAGTAAGAAGATGACGATGAAGATGTTTTTATTTCTCCGCTCTGCTTGTTCTCATAGTCTGACCCGCTGCCGATAGAAATTGCCATCTTCACTTCTATTACGGTATCTGCGAATTGATAGAATGTGGGCTGGAATCCGGCACCAATCATGGAGGTTACTAAATCTTCATCTTCAAATTGTCCGTTCTTGTATCTCATGTGGGGGAGGGTCACAGGAGCATTTTGTTTATCTCCCATTACTTTCAATATGTTGATGGATTCTCTGTCAAGTTCTGCTTGTGAATGTGCAATTGAAGATGCCACTTGAAAAACCATTTCTCCGAACGGTATATTCAATAATTCATGTCCTACGTTTGTCATTTTTATTCACTCCTGCTTAAGGTGTTTCCTCATCGGATTTTTTTTCTTCTTCTGCAATCTTCTTATCAAGTGCTTTTTGTTCTCTTTCAAGTTGAGCTTCAAGTTTTTTCATTTCCATCTGGAATTGCATTTGTTCCTTCTGAGCTTTCATATCCAGTAATCGCTGCATGAATGTGTTGGGGGGCAGAGGTGTAATTTTCGTACGGAGAAGGCTGGATCCTTCTACGGAATAAGTGTATTTTGAAGAATAAGACGCATTTACGGATGCGGAGAAGCATAAGAATTTTGCCTTCGCACTGACGGATACGGATGCTTCCGTGGATTTTGTCATTGTGATTGCCATCTTCACTTCAATAATTGTGTCCGTGAACTGATAGAATGTGGGCTGGAATCCGGCACCGATCATAGAAGTTTTAATTGTTTTGTTGTCGTTTGAGAGATCCGGTAATTCAATCGGATACTTTTCTGCGTCTCCCATCATCGCCGCGATTTGACAGCTTGTCTGGTCTAATTTGAATTGACCTTCAGCGATGGCCGTTGCTAAATTCAGCACCATCTCGGGAAACGGTACGTTTAATAATTCTTGTCCTACGTCTGCCATATTCTATTCTCCTATTTGCTTATTTTTGTTCTATTTGTTTATTTTTTACAGTTTATTTTGGTCTTATTTTGTTTGTTTGGGTACGGCTTTAATTGATATTTTTACGGAGCTTACTCCGCTTTCGCCGACTTTTGAGACATCTACTCCTGTCATCAGGAATTCGTCATCTTTATAAGCTTGAGATTTGAGGTTAGCTTCTACGCTGTTGGCGATATATTCAATATTGCCTCCCGTCTTCGCCGCTTTTGAATTAAAATCATTTAATACGGAGCTGAAATAGTCCAAAGCTTCCTCTGTTGTGTATGAATTTTCGGCAATCTTGGGAGCTCCTGGTTCGGATTTTCCGATTGTTGGCGCGGAAGGCATAGGGCTCGAAGCGTATTCCAAAGCGTTCAAATTTTCCTCCATTGCATCCAATCTCTCGTTCATTTTCTGAATAAGATTTTTCAATTCTTTGATATCTTCATCAGTTGCCATTTTCTATTCCCCTCTTTTTTTCAATATCTGGATTCAACAGATATTGTCAGTTTCGCATTGTTCAGCAGGAAATTTCCGGGCTTTACCGACTGTTGAGTCACTTTTGTTCCGGCATCTTCCGTGGCCGGATCGATTCCAAAAATAAATTCTGCTTCAATTTCTTTTTCTTGAAGCACTGCTTCCGCTTCTTTTGCTGTCATCCCGAGAAGATTCGGAACTTCCGTTCGAGCAATTGTAAATTGAGGGGGAGGGATTGGTCTGAACTTTATTGAGAGCAAACTTTCTTCTTTTAGGTCTGATTTCTTCTCGCCGGAATATTTCACATTTGATGGAATAATATCTATATTTCTTTCGATTTTTTCTATTTTTCCATTGACTGTTGTTTTTTTAGTCACGGAATATTCCATTCGAAGATCAAATTTGATTTCAGGCATCGTGTACCAGGTGGCATTCAGACCGTAATCTGCCAGCTCTTTATCTTTCAATATTGCATTCTGAACATCAATCGAATTCATGTCCAATTCACGCTGTGCTTTCCCGATACCTCTTCCAAGTTCCGTCAATATGTCGGGAATACTCAGATAAAAGTCTGCAGTCGGGTTTTTAATCGGCCCCGGGGGAACCTCATCCGGAGTTTCCGGCACGGGGGGCAACGGATTATCAAAAAGCAATGAGCTGTCAAACTTTTTAAAAACAAATCTTTGAATGCGTTCATTCGAAAGTTTACAGTGTTTACAGACTGTTCGGTATTTGGAGTTTCGAAGAGACCTCGCAGACGCGCCGCGTCTTGAATTCTTAACGACAATCAACTGACCGCAATCTGTCGTCACATGAATTTTGTTGCCGACAATTTCGTATTTTTTAACACCATGCAGTATATCTTTTCTCGTAAGCCAAACAGTGTTGAGTTTGACAAGTTTCTCAAGGGTCGGTTTTACTGACATTTTGTTTTCCTTACGAATGATTAATTATTAGGTTGGAAACCCCGGGCATCTAACCCGGCTGAATGAGCCCTTCGTTTGAAAGCATGACCTTGAGGCCGTTTCTACGGGCGTTAACCCGCCTGAATTCTTTCTTTTGAATTTCGATCTTGTGATCGTTTCTCCCGGCGTTTTTTCCGGCTGATTGAATTCTTTCTTTTGAAACTGTTGACCCGCAGTCGCCCATTTGGTCTGCGTGACCGATTTCCATTTTGATTTTATGTCATTATTAATCCTACAAAAAAATCATAACTCTGTTTATATATTAATCTTGCTATCTATTATAACAATAATTCTCACTAATTTAATTATCCATAAAAACAGTCAATATTTCTCCTTCCAACAAGAAATCTCCGGGGTTTACATTTTGTCGGACAACTTTCATTTCAGAAATGTTTATATTCGATTTCATCTCCGGTTCAAAAACCGCGTTAATTTCTGTTTTTTGAAGTGACTCTTCTGCTGCTTCTTTTGTCATTCCGAGCAGATTCGGAACTTCCGTTCGGATGATTTTCATCGGCGGCGGAGGAACTTGTTTAAATTTTACTATAAGCGAACTCTCGTGCTTCCTTTCGGATTCGAACAGAATATCAAATCTCGCATTTGAGGGGATAATACCTATTTTTTTTTGTGTTCTTTTAATCGTTCCTTCCATCGTTGTTTTTTCGTTTATGGAATATTCCATTAAAAGCTTTAATTGAATTTCCGGCATGGTGTACCATGTGGCATTTAAACCATAATCCGCCAATTCTTTATTTTTTAATATTATATTTTGAACTTCTACGGAATGGCTGTTCAATTCTCGCTGGGTTTGTTCGAGTCCTTTTCCGAGTTCTGTCAGTATTTCGGAAAAACTCAGGTAATATTCGGCGACCATGTCTTCGATGAATTTTTTCAGTTCGATGCCGTCTCCGTTATTTGCGGAAGATTTCGACGGAAGACCGAGGTTTGCAATGGCGGTACATTTTTCCGAATTAAGGCCGGTCCATTCTTCAAGTTTTTTGATAATTGTGACTTCCTTTTTTAGAGAAACCGCTTCATCAACGGCTTCCAAAAGTTCGCCGACTGTGTTAATAGATTTCTGTAATATTTTCAGTTTGTCCGTCGGAATTTGCAGTGTTTCTAATTCCGTATCATAATCTATTTTATCGGACAAAATTATAGTTGAACCGGATGACGGCTGCCAATTTTTCGGCGGGATTCCCAGGTCTGCTATCTCTTTTGCATCTTTCAGACCGAGTCCGATTGTTTTTCGAATTGTCTCAATAAATATGATTTTGTTTTCATCAAAAGGGGTTACGTTATCAACGGCTCTTAAAAGTTCGCCGACAGTGTAAATGGCCGGCTGTTGTAATATTCTCAAGTTTTCCGGCGGAATTTTCAGTACGGTTAATTTGGTTTCATGATCGATTGCTACGATATAGGTCCTCGATTGCTGTTTCCAATTTTCCGGGGGAAGCCCATATTCTATAATCTCTTTTGCTTCTATTAAGCTGATTCCGGTGACAGCTTTAAGTTCTTTGACAGCGTCCGCCTTTTTGTTTATATCCGTTTTTTTATCCACCAATCTTAAAAGCTCGCCTAAGGTGTAAATGGATTGGTTGTCCAAGTCACTCAATGCAGCGTCGGAAATTCCCAGCTTTGTTAAATTTGTATCATAAATACTCCCGACTTCGGTTTTCGTTGACGATTGCGGTTCCCAATTTTTCGGAGGAATCCCATACAAATCTATAATTTCTTTTGACGCGGCTAAGCCGAATCCAGTGAGGGTTTTAAATTCTTTGACAGCGCTCAATTTATTGTTTTTCATATCCGTTTTTTTATCCACCAATCTTAAAAGTTCGCCTAAGGTGTAAACGGATTGTTTGTTCAAGTCATTCAATGCGGTACCGGAAATTCCCAGTTCTGTTAAATTTGTATCATAAGTAAACATGATTATCCCCGACATTTAAATTCAGAATCAACTCGAAATGAAACGCTTTTGAGTTTTTTGTCTCTTCCTTTTGAAAGCATATTATTCATTGTTATTTATTGAAAATGCATTCAAATTTATAACTATTTAAATATATATCATTTACTTTCTCAAATTACTCGGTTTTACTCAGCAATCGCTTATAATTTTTCTCAATTCCCCAAGCGCCCAACGGTGCCGTTATCAAAATTGAAATGACGGCCATCGCCAGCACAATCGGCCCGCACGGGAGTCCCATCGCCAGCGGAATGCTGCCGATTGTTGCCTGCACGGTGGCTTTGGGCATATACGCAATCATACAGAAGAGTCGCTCTTTCATGTTTAATTCGGTTTTCAAAAGGCAGACAAAAACGCCGGCCATTCTGAAAGCCAAAGCCGCCAGCACCACAACCACCGTCATGATT
>JGI994J12354_10004971_pt1 | contig 11668 bp, 10 predicted proteins | sample IntmicLarv3ML3BL_FD_12354 | JGI IMG/M metagenome (IMG submission 12354) | reverse complement strand
GGCACCTCCGTTCGCAACATCGTCAACGGTCTTCTTCATGTCGATAAGACCTTCGACAGGGCCGATGGATACTCCGTGATCCATGGGCACGATGACAGAATTTCCCGTTCTCCTGTCGACGATCCTTTCCAGTCTGATACTTTTTCCATACATGTTTGTCACTCCAAATGATACAGGATATGTATCTTTGAGTGGTTTCTGCTTATTATATTCGAATATAAAATCTATTCCGTGCTATTGTGTAGCACGGATATGGTCTTTCTGAAAAAAGGTTGTAAAGCTGCAAAAAGGAAAATCAACACTTCAGCGTTTTCAAAGCTTCTTCCATGGTCGCTTCTTTGAAAACTATATCTGATATGGCACGTGTCATTTTCTCCACATTGCTGTGCTGGAAGATATTACGGCCGATGGATACGCCACGGCCTCCGGCCTGCAGGGAATCGTAAACCATTGTGAGGATATCCTTGTCCGAGTTCATCTTCGGGCCTCCTGCGATAACGACAGGGGCCAAAGTACCTTCTACTACCGTTTTGAACGAATCGATATCTCCGGTGTAACTGCATTTGACCACATCCGCACCCAACTCGGTTGCCACACGCGCTGCATGTGCCACGAGAGTGGGATCGTAAGAATCCTTTATGTTGGGGCCACGCGGATAAGCCATTACGATAAGGGGCATTCCCCATTCGGAACATTTTTTGGAAACTTTTCCGACATCTTTCAGCATGTTCGATTCGGTCTCCGCCCCAACGTTGATGTGAACTGAAACAGCATCGGCACCCATGGCGATCGCCTCTTTGACGGTTGCAACCAGAACCTTGTTTCTCGATGTAACGCCGATATCAGTGGATGCGGACAGATGAAGGATCAAACCGACATCTTTGCCATCCGTACGGTGACCATAACCCACAAGACCTTTGTGCATGAGAACAGCGGTTGCTCCGCCGTTAGCGACACCGTTGACGGTCTTCTTCATATCGATGAGTCCTTCGATGGGACCTGCGGATATTCCGTGGTCTAAAGGAACGATGACCACGTTCCCTGTTTTCCTGTCAAAGATCCTTTCCAGTCTGATACTTTTTCCATACATGTTTGTCACTCCAAAGGATACAGGATTTGTATATTTGAGTGGTTTCTGCTTATAATATTCGAATATAAATTCTATTCCGTGCTAATGTGTAGCACGGAATATTATTCATTAACAAAATCCATGTTAGGTTTTGATTTGAAATAATTCAGAGTGATATCTAGCAGAAATTTAGAATCAAATGGCTTTATTAAGCCATCATATCGTAGTTTATACATTTTTCTAAGGTTCATTTTTGCGCAATGGTTATAAATGAAAATCCCCGGATAAGTTGGCAATCCGCCAACACCAATAGCAACAAAAAGTGGATCGGCTAGGTTGTATCTGTCCATTCTCTGTTTGTATTCATCATCCTAATATAATTCCATCACGCCATTGCTGCGAAGGGAGGATCCAAATATGCAATCGACCCAAAATTGTTTCTCATCTATTTCAAACAAAAGATCAGGAGTCATTTCACCGTTTCTAACCTCGCTTTGTTTTTCTTCTTGAGTCTTAGGTCCTAAAACGGAAACAAAGGCAGGTTCATCAGAAAAAAGATTGTGAACAGCAATTTTTAAGTCTAATCCAAGTCCAATCGTCTCTCCATATCCAGTCATTGACTTTTTTTCACATCTATTGATAGTTTTTAATTTTAGTGCATGGTTTTTATTATATTTTAAGGCGTTTTTGTTTAATCGCTTCATTCAATTATTATTTATCGGTGAAGATAAAGCCTTTATAATGGCTCATCATTCGGTGGCTTGTGGGCTGGTAGATCAGCTGGAAGATCGCTTGCTTTGCAAGCAAGAAGTCGCGAGTTCAAATCTCGCCCAGTCCACCTTATGATTTTGCAATTAAAACGTGTCAACGGAAGTAGTTAAGAACAATACAGTTGACTCACTGCCAATTATATGTGGTGTGGAGTATTAATCTCATCGGTAATTTTTCTGACACAACCTGAGAGATCCTCATTAATTTCACATTCCCAGATGATGATGACTTTCCAACCTAATTCTTTTAATGTGGTGTAGTTCCTATTATCACGTTCAATGTTTTTTCTAAATTTTTCTGACCAAAATTCAGAATTATGCACAGGTAACTTAAGGTTACACTTCGGACATCGATGCCAAAAACAGCCATTTACAAATATGGCGGTTTTCTTTCCAGGATATGAAATATCTGGTCTTCCTGGAACTTTCCATTGAAGTCTGTATCCTCGATAACCGGCATCACGTAAAGCTTCCCTGATGATAAGCTCTGGATGAGTATTTTTCCGTCTGTTTGACTTCATCGAATTTGTCGTGCCTTTGTTTAATGGCTTCAAATTAATCATTGAAATCAATTTTCAATTGTATTCGAGATAGATAGAACTTTTCATTTTGTCCTTTTAACACTCCAGGCTCGTGATGTCGGCAGTTGTTAAGCTAGGGTTGCACTTTCATAACTGATGGGCGTCGAATATCAATTTGAAAAACTTGAAGATGCGCCTCTGGTGATAGATGCTGTATATAAATGCGGTACGGCAAAAAATCTTGTAGTGAAGTATTGTCAAATCTTTTGCCCAGAACTGGAAATGCAGGGGGATTCAGGCTAATAAAATATGACGGCTTTAGCTGAATTTCCAATAGCAAACCATTAAATATTCAATAGTAAAACGCTTTATATCAACGAAATATTCACCCATTGATGAAAGTAGCGGATTTCTTCTGCGGAGGCGGGGGGTTTTCAGAAGGATTTCGACAGGCAGGTTTCGATGTTTGTTTCGCCATTGATAAGTGGACTCCTGCAATAAACACTTACAAGGGCAACAAGCCAAATGTGAATGTGGTTCAAAGGGATATTATTGAAGTCTCCAATCTTCCAGATGAAGAATTTCATAAGTTGATTCCAGATACGGAAATAATCATCGGATCGCCCCCATGTGTGGCATTTTCAAATTCAAATAAGTCAGGGAATGGAGACAAGGAGTTGGGGATTCTCCTTGTAAAAGCCTATTTAAGGATAGTTGCGAGAAAGAAGTTCAAAAAAGGGTCGAAGTTAAAATATTGGATTTTGGAAAATGTACCCAATTTGGAGAAAGAGATAAACGAAAAATATACTCAAGAGGATTTAGGGTTGATTGGTAAGCGGATTTTGACTGTAAAAGGAAATTCGACAGGAGTATACAACGCAAGGGACTTCGGAGCGCCGACAAACAGAAAACGATTTTTATGTGGTGAATTTCCAGGACCCAAGGAAATTATTTCAAATGGAGATTATAAGACTCTCTTGGATGTGATAGCTTCTTTGAAGGGAAACGAAGAGAGAATAGTTACGGATTGTAATTATCCCGACCTTAAGATGAAATACGAAAATGTTACCGATCATGATTACGAGTATCTACTTGAAGAATTTGAGTGGAAGACGGCAGAGAGATTGAAGAAAGACAGGGGATATATGGGCAAAATGGCGTTTCCTGAGAACATGAATAAGCCCTCAAGAACGGTAATGGCGACGATGTCGGCATGTTCAAGGGAGTCAATGATTTTAGATGCTGGCAATGAAAATGAGTACAGGTTGCCGACGGTTAGGGAGGCAGCATCGATGATGAGCTTTCCTATAGATTACAGGTTCTTTGGAAGTACAAAAAGCATAAAACACACGCTTGTTGGAAACGCAGTACCTCCAAAGTTGTCATATGCTTTGGGTAAAGCAATAGCAGAGAAAGAAAAAATGGTATTGCCAGACGAGTATATCCAGATTCGTCATGATGAAAGTATTGAGTTTATGGATTTAAACGGAAGTACATTTAAACCCAGAGAGGAAAAGGAAAAAAGGGAAAATGCAAGGTTTAAATATCATATCCCATACCTGATAAAGTCATCATACAGAGTCGAATTGACCAATTATCATTCCGACTCCAATTCAAAGAAATATGTTTGGGATGTGGAGATACATCACAGTCAGGGAAAAAAGGCATCCGTTTATTGTAAAAACGATTTAATAATAATGCACAGTCTGCTTGATAGTGAAACAAAGGAATCGATTCGTCTTTTTGTAGATTCAATGTCTCCTAAGCTGTGTTCGTTTAATGAATTCCAAAAAGTATATCGAATGACAAAAATCAGTCGTGGGGAAAAAATTGGACCGTTCGAGTTATTGGATGCTGTAAAAGATTTTCTTACGAATGATCTTACTGAGGATAATACATTAATGTCAGTTTCAATGGACAATAATGAGGTGAAAATTCCAAAAATAATATGCATTGGGTATTGTATAGTAGAGAAACTAATTGAGTCGATGGAGACAAGGAATAATGGACGCGCAAACAAGAAAACGAGAAATTGAACAAGTAATGAGTAAACCTGCGAACCAGAGTATGACAGGGATACCCCTTAAATATCGCGGCGAGACAAAAAGTACAATCGTGTGGAAAATTCCTCTTTCTCTTCTTATTTATAATAAGTATAATGGAAGAATAGGTACTGTTGTACAGTCCTATGAGGTACAAAATGGAAAACTAGATCCTGAAAACGAAAAAGATCAAGCAATTATTGAAAATTTTTTGTATGATTCGAAACCCGATCGAAATGAAAAAACAATGGACAATTTATTAAAAAGTGGTCAAAGGCAATACGGAATAGTGACTTCAGATGGGATAGTTGTTGATGGTAATCGTCGAGCGATGCTATTAAACAAACTTTTCAGAGAAAGGGATCAAAACAAATTGGAATATTCACAGGTTCAACACTGTCAATATTTTCTGGCAATAGTTTTGCCTGAAGACGCAACTGAAAAGGACATTCAACAGTTAGAAACTGAATATCAGATGGGTGAAGATAGCAAGTTGGAATATAATGCTTTAGAAAAATACCTTAAATGCAAAGATCTGCAGAAATATTATTCTATAAAAGATATTGCGAGTTTTATGGGAGAAAAAGAGGGCACGATAAAATCTTGGTTATCCATATTAAGCTTGATGGAAGAGTATTTGGAGTCATATGGATATAAAGGAATATATACACGCCTTGATAAAACTGAGGGGCAGTTTGTTGATTTAGAGGGGTATTTGAAAGCTTATAAGGAGAGGAAGTCCACAACAAAGAATGTAAACTGGCCTTATCAGGACTCCGATTTGGCTGATTTGAAAGTTGTTTGTTTTGATTATATTCGTGCTAGATATGAAGGCAAACAATTCAGAGACATTGCGAAAACAGGTACAGAGGGCAGTATTTTCTCCGATAGAGAAATATGGTCAAAATTTTTTATGGAGCATTCGAATAATGTACCACTCGATGAATACGAGGTGAACGAATTACGTGAAAAACATCCCCACGACGATTTGAGTAAATTGTTAAGATCGAGAGATGTAGACTGGACTAAGGCCGCTAAAGATGTCCTTGAATCTAATTTAAAAGAGGGAACGGACAGACTTGAAGATAAGAGATATTCGGAGAATCCAATAAAATTACTTAGACGTTCTTTAAATGCACTAGAATCTGTTGACATTGAAAATAATAGTTTTTTAAAGGATTCAGACGTCAAACAAAAATTAGAGGAGATATATATGCTGTCTTCTGAGATGTTAGAACTATTGGAAAAAGAGTGATTGAGTGCCAAAAGTATCCATAGACTATAATCGAAGCGATGGAATAATTCTACTTAGCGGAGATATTGCCAGTCTTGTAAACAACAGATATGCAAAAAGATATATTTTGGATTATTTAACAAAAGACATTAGCATTCCATTGATTGTTAAGGTAGAGGGGGACGAAGTTCAATTTAAAATCTCTATGATTGTGGATATGTTGACGAAATACGGGTACGAAAGTAATTTGACACAAACATCTGAAAAGATAGTTACGGATTTTTTTGAAGAAGAGAAGCAGTTTAAGAGTTTTTCTGATAAAGCAAAGCGAATCCGAAACGATGATTGTGATCCTACGGAGTTTAGTATTTTCGCAGATTCAATTGCAAAAAATATGCCGCAGAGACGATTATACGATTTGCAATTGTTGTCTGCCTTTCATCTTGCGTTTGCGCAAAATGCCTGCAATTTCTCAGTACCAGGTGCCGGAAAAACCAGTGTAGTGTATGGGGCGTACTCTTATCTTTCAAATTTAGATGAAAATGATATCAAAAAAGTGGATAAATTAATGGTTGTAGGTCCGTTAAGCTCATTTTTGGCGTGGGAATCTGAATACGAGGAGTGTTTCGGCAAATTTCCGAATTCAAGAAGACTGGTAGGTAATGATCGACAATGGAAAACCGATTATCTGTATTCTAGTAAAACAGCAGATTTAACACTAATCTCTTATGAATCTTTGATAAGGTTGGTGGATGAAATCCAATTCTTTCTAAAAAATAACAAGGTCATGGTCGTTCTCGATGAAGCGCATAAAATAAAAAACACTTCGGGGGGAGAAAAAGCTCAAAGTGTATTGAACATAGCACCATTGTGTTCGTCGCGGGTTGTTCTTACCGGTACGCCCGCACCAAATGGATATGAAGATTTATTTAACCTTTTTAAATTTATATGGCCTACAAAAAATATCATCGGATATCGAGTAAATCAATTGGCGGATATGTCGTCAAGAATAGGCGATCCGCGTGTAGATGGGTTGGTGCAATCGTTACTTCCTTTTTTCGTTAGGATAAAAAAGAGCGATTTGCACATTCCTGATCCGATATACAATCCGCCTATTGTTGTACCTATGGGGGAGAAACAGAGGAAGATATACGACTTCATCGAAAGAAGGTACGTTGATTCCATGAGCGGAAAAAACATTGTTCCTGAATCAAATAAATTTCGAGATTATTTGGTAAAGGCAAAAACCATAAGGTTGATGCAGGCTGCGTCAAATCCAAGTCTTTTGAATAAACCACTCGAAGATTATTATGAAGTGGAGAATGAAGTTTTTGATGGGAAACTAGCAATAGATGATACGGAGATTTTAGAAGAAATAAGGCAATATTGCGTGAATGAGACACCATCAAAGTTTATTGTTGCCGGAGATTTAATAGAAAAAATAATTAGTAATGGTGGAAAAGTTGTGGTATGGGCTTGTTTTGTCCAGACAATAAACAATTTTTCAAATTATCTGAATCAAAGAGATATAATTTCCGAATCTCTGTATGGTGCAGTTCCGGTCGAGTATTCGAACGAATATCCTGATAATGAATCGGATGAAAAAACTAGAGAAAAAATAATAAGGGCTTTTCATGAGAAAGATTCAAAATTTAAAGTACTTATTGCGAATCCATTTGCAGTCGCAGAATCCATTTCATTGCACAAGGTGTGTCACAATGCAATATATCTTGAACGAACATTTAACGCAGCACATTACATGCAATCAAAGGATCGAATACACAGGTTTGGGCTGAAGCCGGATGATATAATCAACTACTACTACATTCTGTCTCAAGATTCTGTCGATGAAATAATTGATGAGAGATTAAATATCAAAGAAAGGAGAATGATGGAGATAATTGAGAGTGATCCAATACCACTTTTTAGAAATGCCTACGAAGAACTGGGTAATGAAGATATTAGGGCGATAATAAATGGCTATATCGGACGTTGTAAAAAAATATAGGAGTTTAGGAACAGAATCTGATGTAATGAAGGTTCTCGGTTTGTTTAAATCGGGGTGTCCATCAAGAACCGATATAATGAAAATCTCCGAAATGATTCCTGGAGTAAATTTTTCTCCCGAGGCAATAATGGATTTTTTATTGAGTATTGGGATACTTATAAATGATGAAGATGAGTGCAAATATGAGGTTTCAGCACAAATACTGGAATTATCTGACGATAAAATTTGGGAGCTAATTGTAAATTCTACAATAGAAAAAATGTTTGAAGAGAATATAATATTTTCAAGTTATTTTGAATACGAGTCGTCAGAAAAAAGAATTAGATTTTTAAATGAAAAACTTCCCTTAACTTACCATTCCGCAAGAGATTTTTTAATTGAACTCAAGGTTATAGAAAGAGTTAACGAAGAAGTAATAAAATTTTTTGTAAGTCTGTTCCATGAAGGCATCATCGAGAAATGTTCGAAACATCACACAATGAAAATGAGTCTTGATGAATTAAGGAGAAGGTTGGAGGATGATGCGGCACTTGGTGAAAAAGCAGAGGAGTTCGTAATCAGTTTTGAAAAAAAGAGAATTATGAAGCAGTCTGAAAATGTACGTCAAATATCGCATATCGATGTGTCTGCTGGCTATGACATTGCTTCATTTGAGGGTGAATACGATCTGGAATATAATCGATTCATAGAAGTTAAAGCGGTATCGAAACATAGAGAATTCTTTTGGTCAAAAAATGAAATTGATACAGCCCGATTAAAGGCAGGCAAATATTATTTGTATTTGGTAGATGTGAATCAAACCAACACTCCAAATTACGAGCCTGTAATAATCAGTGATCCGTATAAAAAAATTTTTTTAAATGAAGAAGAGTGGACGCATCAACTTGAAAAATGCCGGGTATTTCCAAAAAATATTTAATGTTCATTATGAAACTTTTCTATATATCTAACTTGGTATCAAGGCAATGAGTTTGAAAATTGAACATATTTTATCTGAGATGAGCATGAGGGTTTACTATGAAGGGGAATATGCTGGTTATCTGACATATGAGATTTCAAATGGTATTTTTGACATACAGCACACCGTTGTACGTTCCGAGTTCAGAGGGAAAGGGTTGGGAAGGATTCTTGTTGACTTTGCAGCGGAATATGCAAAAAAAGAGGGACTGGAAGTCGTCCCGTCATGTTCTTACGCGGAGCGCGTGTTAAATGGAAGTGGCTGATTAAAAAATGCCAACAATCGCTTTGATTCTTCTGATCCCGGCCGCAGAGCTTTCTTCCTTCTTTATTTTGAAACCGCCAATGTCTCCGGTTCTTTGTACATGAGGCCCTCCGCAAAGCTCTATGGAAACATCTCCGATGCTGTAAACTTTGACAACATCACCGTATTTATCCTCGAAGACACCAATGGCGTTTCTTGATTTTGCTTCTTCGTAAGAAAGCTCTTCACATACGACTGGGATATCTGCTTTTATGACATCGTTGACGAACTTCTCAATTTCAACCAACTCCTCCGGAGTAAGTTTACGATCGAGATTGAAATCGAATCTCAGTCTTTCTGCAGTGATGTTGCTTCCCCTTTGCATTATATTCGGATCGACGATCTTTCTCAAAGCGGCATTGAGTAAGTGCGTAGCCGTATGTAATTTTGTGGTCTCTTCACTGGCATCGGCCAACCCTCCTTTGAAGACCTGCTCTGACCCCGCTCTTGATTTTTCCTGATGTTCTTTGAATCTTTTATTAAAATCTTCAACATCAATGCTGTATCCCCTTTCAGCAGCAAGTTCTTGGGTCAATTCAACCGGGAACCCGAATGTATCGTAGAGTCTGAATACCAATTCTCCGTTCAGAATCGTTGAATCACCGTTTTCTTTCAGCATTTCATCGAACCTTCTGAGTCCTTTGCTGAGGGTCTTGTGGAATTTTTCCTCTTCTGCTGTTATCTGTTCACATATCGTCTGTTTATTGATTTCAAGTTCTGGGTATGCTGCGGAATATTCTGAAATGATGACCTCGGAGATCTTCTGCATATTCACTCCCTCGATACCAAGATTGGACATGTATCTGCTTGCCCTTCTGATCAATCTTCTGAGGATATACCCCTGTCCGACCTTCGATGGGATGACCCCGTCTCCAAGCATGAATGTTGCAGCCCTGAGATGATCCGACACGATCCTGAAGGCTTTGACGTCATCTTTATATTTCTTTCCTGAAAGTTCTTCCAGTTTTCCTATGATCCCGGTGAACAGGGATGTATCATAAACACTTTTGACACCGTTGACGACACAAAGCACTCTTTCCAGTCCCATTCCTGTATCGACATTCTTTTGTTGAAGTGGAGTGAAATTTCCGTCCTTGTCCTTGAAGTACTGCATGAAAACATTGTTCCATATCTCCGTATACTTCCCGCAGTGACATGACGGGCCGCAATCCGGACAACATTTCTTCTGTCCATTGTCAAAGAATATCTCGGTGTCCGGACCGCACGGGCCCGTCTGTCCCGCCGGCCCCCACCAGTTATCCTTCCTTCCGTAGAAGAATATCTGATCATCTCTCATTCCGAGTCTTTTCCAATGCTCGGCGGTCTCAATATCCTTCGGTATTCCTTCTTCCCCTTCGAACGCTGTCACTGCCAGATTCTCTTTGTTTATCTTCAGGATATTCTGAAGAAGATCCATGCTGAATTCTATCGATTCTTTCTTGAAGTAATCCCCAAGCGACCAGTTACCCAGCATCTCGAAGAACGTCAAATGGCTTGCGTCTCCGACCTCCTCGATATCCCCGGTCCTGATACATTTCTGGAAATCCACTAATCTTTTTCCTCCCGGATGTTTCTCTCCGAGAAGATACGGAACCAGAGGGTGCATTCCTGCTGTTGTGAACAATACCGTCGGATCGTTCTCCGGTATCAGGGATGCGGATCTGATGTATGTGTGTCCTCTCTCTTTGAAGAAATTGACGAATGCCTCTCTTAGTTCCTGTGCTTCCATTTTTGCAAGCCTCTTGGGAGTGTGATATTATCATCATTTATATACGCTATGAGTCAGAACGACCGTAGGGTTATGATTACTGGTCCATTCTTCACACAACATGTAAGCGCATCTAAAAAGTATGGAAATTTTTTTGAAAAGTACATGCTCTAAATACAATATGACCAGGAAGAATGAATGAAATAATGAACAATGAACGTTCGATGCCATAGATGAAAATCAGAATTGCTTTTATAACCGCTAAAGCATTTTCTCTGTGAGTCTAATTTCATCAGACAAGGGCAGGAAAAATGAAACGAAGGGTCGAGGGAATATCCGGAGCGGTGAGTTCTAAAGGTGTGGTCATAATCGTCGTGTTGATGGTGGTCGTTGCAGCGGTCGCAGTGATATTCATCATAGAATCGAACGACAATCGTGAAAGATTCGATCCCGAGCCACATGAGCATATGATCATCGGAAGCACAATGACATATGATGTGGTGGAAGGAAGATCTTTACTGACAACCTTTGACCTGGAGGTTGTGGGAACGAACGCCTACAACTATGCTCTGGACGTGTCGCCGATAAGTGCCGCATTCGGTTTGAGTATGAAGTATCAAACTTTTGATCCGATTACAGGTGAACTGAGGTTTGTAGAGAAATACGGTACATCTACAACAACTATTGATGGGAAACGAGTCAATTTGAGGAGTTACGAACTCACCGACAGTGACGAACTTAGGTGGATATTCTATGTGAGGGCGGATCTTGAGAGTGAGATACCGGTCATGATCGAATGTGTGAAGGATAATGTAAAGATCAAAGCCGAATTGAAATCCACGGATATAGAATATTCAGAGAGTATATTGTATGAAGAGGACCCCACACATTTCTTCCCCACATCCACCACTGATGTTTTGCGAGGGAACGTGAGGATCTACACCGTCACCGAGACCAGCAATGTCATGATGATCGGCGATGATACGTTAAGGGTGCACAGGTCGTTAGTTACGAGAACCAATGCATCGACCGGCGCTCTGATATCTTCGATCTCA
>JGI994J12354_10004970_pt1 | contig 11672 bp, 11 predicted proteins | sample IntmicLarv3ML3BL_FD_12354 | JGI IMG/M metagenome (IMG submission 12354) | reverse complement strand
ACGGTTCGGTCTACGACGCGTGGCTCAAAATCGGCGCGCCGAACACCCTCTCCACAGATGCCCGCCGACACCTTCTCAGCCACGCAGCGCCGGATTACAGCACCTCGGTAATCCACCCAAAGGGAAGCTGTTCCCTTTCTTTCTCCCTTGCCCCCCATGAGGTGGAGCTGATCGAGCTTGTCAAAGAAGCCTGACACATCGCGGAATAGCCACTTAACTTAAATTAAGTGAATCGGCTATTCTCGCAAACCGTATGATGAATTTTATTCACAAAACAGTTGCACTTCCTTCCCTTTTTTGACCTGTTGAACTTTTTCTCTTTTTCTTTTCTCTAAAAACAAATAAACGGCATTTTGCCGCATAATAGACGTCAAAAGTACATCTTAACTTTGCCCTGTGAATGTCTTATAATGATAAAAACCTGAGAGGGGTGAAGAATCCTTGCGGTTGATTGAGAGGAAAAAGCTCGCGAGAACAGGCGACGGAGAATGGGTGTTGGCGTGTTTTCTTACCGGAAACAAAACAACCGGCTATGGAATCCGCCTCATTGAATACTGCAACGAGGCGGTCAAAAGCTCCTGTCTGGTGGAGCATATATCCCGGAGCCGGTCGGAAACGCTGGCATTGATCGGACTCTGCGCGCGGGAAGAGGTGTCGCCCGTTCATCTGCCGGAGGTTGTGGCGGACATGCTTTCCGAAAAAATCCTCCTGTGCCGCTGTGCGGAGCTGTTTTTTCCCTAACGCATTTTTACAATCCGAAAGACAAACGGAAGCGGGCGGTTGTTTCTTTTTATGACCCGTAACACGGCCAAAAGTCCCAAGAGAATATATCCCGCCAAAACCGCCCCCGACAGGATCCCGGAGATCTGGCTGTATCTCCATGAAATGAGGTTGATTCCGAATCCGGCGGCAGCCGCCGCCAGAAAGTAAATTGCCATGCTTAAACTCAGGTTGACCGCCTGGACTACATGGAAATGAATCCGTTTGGAGCGCCGGATAAAAAACAGGCCGAAAACCCAGACCGGAAACAGATAACATAAGGCGCACAGCAGGGTTTCCCATCCCTCGTTGCTCTTTTTGGTTTTGTTCATTTCATTCTCCTCCCGGCTTGAAGCCGGAGACAGACCGCGGCATAACACGGCACTCCGCCGCGCTTTGCCTCACCGGAAACCTGCCAACTACCCGGCAGTTTTCCGGTTGCTTTCCAGCCACTGCAAAAACTCTTCTTCACTGATCTCACTCTTTTGCACCCGTCGAAGCTGTTCCTTGGCGCTCTTGACCCAAGGCAAAAATACCGTTTCGCGGTAATCGGGCTTGTTCCGCTTTCGCTGCATCTTGGCGTGCTGGGTTTTATAGGCCGTACGGTAGGCCTTCAACAGCTCGTCGGAGCTTTCCCTGCCCTCATATCCGGCCTGACGGCAGGTCTTTCCCTCCTCATATGCCTCTCCGCAGTAGATCTCATCCACACGGGACGCCGGCACAAAATAATGCCCGCAGTTGCGGCAGCGCTTCAGGCGCATCCCGTTTTGCAGCATCCCCCGCACCTCTACCTCCAACACCTCCTGGAAATTGTAGACCGGCAATTCCTCTATCCGGTTCAGGGGACACTCGCTGAGAATCCGCACATAATCCTCCGGAAGCTGCGCCGCCTTGAACTTCTCCGCCACCTTCCCAGTCACCGCCATGGAATAGCTGGTCGAATAATTGTCGAAGCCGAACACCGACTGTTTTTGCTGGAGCAAATTGTCGAGAAAATACCGTTTTTCGACCGGCAGGGCATTGACCGGCTCATATTCGACGTCAAACACCGCCTGCAATCTCTCCTCCAGACGCTCTGCCACATCGCAAAGCGTCTCCAGCACATCCTCCGGGAAATCCGGGTTTTCCGAGAGAAATTTATCCAGCGACCGGGTTTTCTCCGTCAGATAGGTCGCCTCAATTTGTAACTGCTGAGTCAGCACCGCGTCATGCTGTACATGCTCCGCGTAATATTTCTTAATCTGCGCGTATTGGAGCTTGCGAAAATAATCCTCCAGATACGCGTGGTTCAGCTTAAACGGAATCCGGTTATAAATCTCCAGGAACTCCGAAAACTCCATAAGCGCCGGGCGCCCGGTACAGAGCTTTCGCAGACGTTTGTGAAGACAGCGCCGCAGCGCCGTTTCGTTCAGCGGATAAAAATACCGGAAAAGCGGATGCGCCTCGTCCAGTTTTGTTTTTAACTGCTCTTCAATTTTTTTCTGCTCCTCGATCCCCTCCGTACCGTCGATACAGCGCACCAGGAGCTCATCCACATATTGCTTCAACCCGTCCAGATCAGCCCTCAGCAGTCCCAGCGAAAAGCCCCCCATCGGTCTTTCCTGCCGGAATCCGTCCGGGTCGGTAAAAATCAGCGTCTTCTCGTTCTCAATATAAGCTTTTAACATGACGTCCTCCCATGTGTAGACATATCGTAAATAATTGTAGACTTTTCTCTGTGTATCATATCACATTTTTTAAGTGGATGCAACCATCTTTCCATCAGGATAACAACTCCTGAACACCAATAAAAAAAGAAGCCCCACAGACCGCCGAACGGCAATCTGTGGGGTTTCTTTTTAGACGACACAGTCCTATTTGTTTAGGCCTGTACCGCTGCGTTTTCTTTCTTCGGCGCTTCATGGGCAAAGAAGGTGATGCATTTTTGCGGACACACCTCCACACATTCCCCACAGCCCGTACATTTTTTCGCGTCCACGGTCGCGTTGAAATCCGTGATGCTGATCGCCTCATAGCGGCAGGTTTTCACGCATTTCATACAGGCGATACAGGCCGTATTACAGACCTTTCGCGCCTGAGCGCCCTTGTCGCAGTTGGAACAGCGGATGACCGCCTGTTTTTTCAGCGGCACGAACGAAATCAAATGATGAGGGCATTTTTCCACGCACATGGAACACCCGACACATTTTTCCGGGTTGATGCTGGCCACGCCGTTACAGACAGTGATCGCGCCGTACTCGCAGACATCGGCGCAGTCGCCCAGACCGGTACAGCCCCACGGACAACTGGTGTTTCCGCCGAAAAGCTGTACGACGGCGTTACAGGATTTCAGTCCCTGGTAGACCATGCGGTCGGAGGTGTTGTCATAGGTTCCCATGCAATGTACCAGCGCCGTCTTATACGCCACGTCCACGGCGCCCGTTCCAAGATATTGGGCGATCTCATCGGCGGCACTCGCACCGCCGGGCGAACAGAGTCCGTTTTTCGCTTCTTCGGATACCAGCGCCTCGGCATAGCCGCCGCAGCCGGAATAGCCGCACGCGCCGCAGTTTGCGCCGGGAAGCATCTCCGTCACCACGGCCACCCGTTCGTCCACGGGAACCGCCATGACCTTGGATGCCACCGCCAGACCCAGCCCCGACACGATGCCAATCAGGGATAAAATGACGACCGGTATAATGATTTCCATCTTAAACCAAGTCCTTTCTGCGTAAAAATGAGCTGTTTTTTTCTATTAGGCCAGCTTGTCAGTGATTCCCTGGAATCCGAGGAAGGAGACGGCCAGAAGGGAGGCCGCAATCAGTGTAATCGGCAGTCCCTTCAGGAATTTCGGAATATCGCTCGACTCCATTTTTTCCCGGACGCCCGCGAATAAAAACATGGCGAGCATAAACCCGAGACCTCCGCCGACGCTGTTGACCAGCGCCTGGATATAACCGTAGGAAGCGTCGGCGGCCCCCCGCTCAATTACGAGAAGGGTCACGCCCAGCACGGCACAGTTGGTGGTGATCAACGGAAGATAAATGCCCAGCGCCTTATAAAGGGGCGGCATAAACTTTTTCAAAACGATTTCCACGAGTTGTACCAATACCGCGATAATCAGGATAAACACAATGGTCTGTAAGTAGGCCAGTCCGTTCGGCACAAGGATCGATTGATAAATCGGCCAGGTGGCCGCCGTGGCCATCAGCATAACGAAGGTAACCGCCGCGCTCATACCCATGGCGGTGTTGACCTTTTGGGAGACGCCCAGGAAGGGACAGATCCCGAGGAATTTGGATAACACATAGTTGTCGGTCAGAATGGCCGAGAGAAAAATAGCGACAAGCCCTTGAATCATTTCTTCGCACCCTCCTTCTCCGCAATTTTACTGCACCCCTGCGCCATAGGGCAGGCGGCACAGCCGAGATCCTCCGGCCTCTTCTCTTTCCCGCTCAGCTTATTGGAGAGGGCAATCAGAAGGCCGAAGACAAAGAATCCACCCGGCGGAAGGATGAAAATCAGAATCGGCTCCATGAAGCCGGAGAGAACGGGCATACCGAAAAGGGTTCCCATCCCCAGCAGTTCCCGGATGCCGCCCATCAGAAGCAGGGTCGCGGTGAAGCCTACCCCCATACCCAGACCGTCCACCGCCGATGCCAGTACGGCGTTCTTGCTCGCGAACATCTCCGCGCGGCCCAGGATGATACAGTTTACGACAATCAGGGGGAGGAAAATGCCCAGCGCCTTGTCAATGTCCGGCGTATAGGCCTTTACAAGCATCTGGACAATCGAAACAAATCCGGCGATGACTGTGATAAACGCCGGGATCCGAACCTTGTCGGGGATGACTTTTCGCAACATGGAAATAACAATATTGGAACAGACCAGCACAATCGTCGCCGCCACACCCATACCAATGGCGTTGGAGGCCGCCGTAGTCACCGCAAGAGAGGGACAGGTTCCCAGTACCAAAACCAGCACGGGATTTTCCTTTATGATTCCCTTGGTAAACTCTCGGAACAGCGAAGTTTTTCCACTCATTCTTTCGTCGCCTCCTCTTGTATCCGATAAAAGCCGGAAACGGCTTGGTTGACCGCGTCCATCACCGCGCGGGAAGTAATCGTCGCGCCGGTCATCGCGTCAATGCCCATCTGCTCACCATACAGCGCAAAGCCGGTTTCCGCAGTAATCGGTTGCTTGAACTGGTCGGTAAAGGCCGGCTCCTGCGCGTTCGCGCCCAGGCCGGGGGTTTCCGTCTGCGCGAGAATCTGCACACCGGTCACCTGAGCCTCTCCCGTGTCCGCCCCGACGCTGATGCCGGTCATGACACGGATTTCTCCGCCGTAGCCTGCCGACTCAGTGACGAAGACATAGCCAACCGTCGTTTGATCTTCCGCCAGCCCGATAAAATAGGGCTGGATCTCGCCGGCTTCGCTAAAGCTCACCGCGCCGGGAAGAACCACACTCTTCGTCTCGTCTTCCTCCTGCTGTATCAACTGCTCGATCCGCTCATCGGTAATCATATTGGTTCCCGCGAGAAGAGCCGTAGTCACAGCGCAAATGACAAACAAAACCAAGGTCGGAATCAGAATCTCCGAAATATTAAACTTTTTCACGGCGGGTTCTCTCCTCTCCAAACGGTTTTGGCCGGGTCCATTTTTCTATGTGAGGTACCAGAATATTCATAATAATAATGGAGAAAGAAACGCCCTCCGGCAACGCGCCGAACATACGAATCACAACGGTCAGCAGACCGCAGCCAATCGCAAAAACGATTTTGCCCTTGAAATTAATCGGGGAGGTCGCATAATCCGTCGCCATGAAGAACGCGCCCAGCATCAGTCCGCCCGATAAAATATGGAACAGCGGATCGCCGCCAAACAGCCACGTCCCCACAAATACGGTACCGATATAACACAGGGGAATCACCGGGGAAATCACCTTGCGAATCATAAGATAAATGCCGCCGATGATCAGCGCGATGGCACAGCCCTCGCCCAGACTTCCGGCATGGTTTCCCAAAAGCAGTTCCAGATAGGAGGGCAGTCCGGCGGTTCCCTCTCCGGCTTGGTGGAGTATCCCCAGAGGCGTCGCGGAGGTCACCGCATCAGTTCCGGTCTGGTAATAGAACGGCGACAGATATTTTCCCATCGCCGTCGGGAAGGAAACCATCAGCACAATCCGGGCAATCAGCGCCGGATTGACAAAGTTCTGTCCCAAACCGCCGAACATCTGCTTGACCACGCCGATGGCGACGATGCTGCCGAAGATGGCGATGAGGGGATGGATTCCGGGGGGAAGGTTAAACGCCAGAAGAAGTCCGGTCACCATAGCGCTCAAATCGGAAATGGTATTTTCTCTCTTCATTATTTTCCGCGCCACAAATTCGGTAAGTACACAGGCGATGACACAGATTACCATGGTCAATAGCGCGCCCATACCGAAAACGATGGTGGAAACAATGACGGTCGGCAGGAGCGCAATCAGCACATCCGCCATAATCATTCGGGTCGTCGCCCCCTGCCGCAGATGCGGTGAAGGAGAAACTATCCATTTATTATCCATATCTTACATCCTTCCACGGACGGACAGAGTCCGTTTTTTGATCGCGTTATCCTAAACGCCGCAGAGCGGGCGCAGGATTCATGCCTCATAATCCATAGAGGCGCGGCTCTTTACGACCGAACGGACAAGCCCGCCGATTTCCACGTGCGTCGGATGGGTTTTATAGTGCTCCAACGCCTCCCGGGTCGCAAAGCTCGAATCGAGTATAAGGTCGCCCGTACTGGGCGGGAATCCCTGGTAATGCACATGAAAATATTCCACATCCGGCAATTCCTTCGCAAAGGTCTCCAGACGCGTCTTAATTTCCAGCGCCGTACGCGCCTTTTCCTCTTCCGAGAACCGGTCGTCCAGGTTCCAGATCACCACATGGCGAAACATCCCTACGCCTCCTTTGCCTTCTGCTCATGGTCTCTCAAAACGGCCTTGCCCAGCCGCATAGACTGTACAAGCTGCCGTCCGGCGGGACAGGCATAGGCGCAGCACCCACATTCCATGCAGGTAACCACACTCAGGCGTTCCAGTTCCGGGACAGCGCCGATTTTCGCCTGACGTTCAATCAGTGTCGGCATCAGGCTCATCGGGCAGGAAGCCACACACCGGCCGCACCGAATACAATTGGTCGGCTCCGGCAGGACGGCATCCCGCTCGGCTAACGCGAGAATCCCGTTATTCTGTTTCAAAATCGGCATCTCATCATCCACAATGGCATACCCCATCATCGGGCCGCCCATCAAAAGCTTTTTGGGCTGGCCGTTGTAGCCGCCCGCGAATTCTACGATCTTCGAAATCGGCGTACCGATCGGAACCGTCACATTTTTCGGTTCCGCAATCGCCGAACCGTCCACGGTAATCCGCTTGCTGATCAGCGGCATTCCCGTTTTCAAGTATTGGGCCAAAAAGGACACGGACGCGACATTCATCACGAGACACCCGACCTCCGAAGGCAGTTTCCCCTTCGGAACCTTTCGTCCCGTACAGGCCTGTATCAGCACCTTCTCCGCCCCCTGCGGATACTGGGAGCGAAGAGTCATCACCTGAACCCGTCCCTCCGGGTCGTTTGTGCTGTCGCACAGGCTGCGGATCAGCTCGATGGCCTTGGGCTTGTTGTCCTCAATCGCCACCAACACCCGCTCCAGCTTGAGCAGCTCGGAAATTGCCATGATCCCCGACATCAACGACTCGGAATTCTCCATGATTTCCCGGTAGTCGGCCGTCAGGTAAGGTTCACATTCCGCGGCGTTGACAATCAGCGTGTCCACTGTCTTTCCCTCCGGAATTTTCAGCTTCACGTGGGCGGGAAAGCCCGCGCCGCCCAGACCCACCAGTCCGCTGGTGCGGGCCGCGTGGATCAGTCCCTCCAGATCGGTGACGATCGGAGAGCGGATGTCCTCATGAGGCGTCATCAGGCCGTCGGAGTCAATGACCACCGCTTCCACCAGGTTCCCGCCCGGCAGGAGGAGCTTTGTAATTTTGGATACCGTTCCCGATACAGAGGCATGAACCGGCGCCGTGACATACCCGTCGCTGTCTCCGACCACCTGTCCCACCTTGACCGTGTCACCCACCTTGACAACCACCTTGCAGGGGGCGCCCACATGCTGCTGCATGGACAGGACAACCTGCTCCGGCGGCGGCATAAGAACCGTCTCCATCTCCGCTGTTTTTTTTCGGTGGGGAACCACCGCGCCCCCGTGGGTTCGGAAGGGGCGTTTGAATAGGGCTTGTTTGTTTCTCGGCATAGCACAAAATCCTTTCCGGAACTTAGCCCGTTTACTTTGTCTTCCCTCGAAACCTGCCAAAACTCCGAAGGCAAGCCTCAGGCAAACAACTGCGTTAACCCAAAAAGGTTTGCTCCTTTTTGAGTTATACTCAGTGGCCGCCCAGACTCTATACATGGCATTTGGTATGGATCCCCGCGTTCCTGTATGCACAAGCTCTGTTTCAAAAGAGGCCGGTTCGCCGCGCCGTGCAAGGAGATCTTGATTGATCCACCAATTAAAATACAATCCCTCGCACAGCCATTAAACTCAAGGCGGCTGTGCGAAGATTGTATCTGCATGTCACTACTTATTCAGTGTCGGAATCGGAGGGGGCGTCCGGCTCGCTTTCCTCCGTGCCGGATTCTTCTCCGTCACTCCCGGTCGCTTCGGAGGATTCCTCGTTGGTAGCGGGATTGTCACCGGTGGCTTCCGGGATTTCAGGTGTCGAACTGGGCTGATCCACCGGCGGATTCTCGGGGCGGTATTTTTTCAGCGCCGCCTCATTGAATTCCACTTCGGCCGCTTCCGCTCTCTTGTCCAGCTCCTCGTTGAATTCGGTCTCTCTCAGTTTATACATCACCGAAAGGCGCTTGTTGTCGTCGTCATAAAAAGCCTGCTTGGTTTTCTGTGTGTCGTTTCGGACATAAATCGTGATCATATCAATGTCTCTTTTATAGTAGACCTCTCCCGGCTTCAGGTTCATGAGCTTCGTCTGGTCTTCGGTCGCCTGCACCTCATCGTACTGGTTGTCCACCGACTCACCGAATTCCAGCATGGTTTGGAGGGTCATCGGGTCGGGCGTATTCGCGGCCGGCGCGCTGGAGGGCGAATCCGCCGAAGAGGCGTCCGCTGCGTCGGAGGTCGCCGTGTCGGAAGAGACCGCCGCATCGGAACTGCTCTCGTCTGCGGAAACCGCCGGGGCGCTGCTTACGTCTGCGGGAGGCGTCTCGGAGCCGCTCTCGTCCGCGGAGGGTGTCTCGGAAGCCATGGCCGCGGCAAGCTTATCCTCATAGGTTTTCTTCATCTCGCTGAACGATGCGCCGTCCTTGAGCTGCTTCTCGTAATCCTGCATAACCTTCTCAATCTCCGCCTGGGCCGCCGTGTCGAGAGACTCCTGTGTTTCCGGGTTTATAAGATTTGCGGTAATGGTGGAGACATTATAATAATTTTCGAGATATTCCTTTTCAATGTCGGCCTTCGGAATTTCTTTTTCGCCGCCCTTGTCATAAATCTTCTCAAAAATCGTGGCCAGCTTCAGATTCTGAAGATCGCCGCCGATAAAGAAGGACGAAGACGAGACGCCGAGCGGTTCGAGCGTCGTCTTATACATCATTTCCCAATATTGATCCGCATTGACTTTCGCGGAATTTTTGTCTGCGTTATCGATCTCGACGCCCAGCTCTTTCATCCAGTCATCCGCCGCAAGGATTTTCTCGATTCCCTTTTTGGCTTCATTGATGATCCATTCCTCCGCGGGGATTCCGTCGATCTCCTGCTTCATGACCTGAACCGTCGAATCGGGAACCTTGGTTTTTGCCTGGTTTGCCGCGTTGTCAAGGAAAAAAATGTAAACGCCGACAGGGACGCTGTTTTCGCCTTTTTTGGCTATCCATTTGATATCCTGGCCGCACCCCGCCACGGAAAGCATCATCACCAGGGCAAGCAGAACAGCCGCAGCACGTTTAAAAATTCTCATGATTATTATCCTCCTGTAAGACCTTTTGGTCTTGTTTTGTATATTCAAAGAAGATTATACACAAAATCGATTGAAATGTCCATGTTTTTATTGGAAAAACTTATTCTTTTTTCTCTTTTCTCTCCTCCAGCAGCGTGTGAATTTCCGTCATCGCCGACAGCGCTTCCTTCAGCGTCTCTATCACCGGCCGGCCGTTCAATTTCACCGTAATATAGGGTTTTTCCCCGGCGCTGAGCATCACTCGTCCCTTTAAGCGCCCGGCCAGCAGAGAAATCATGACCATATCCACACTCTTCACATAGAAAAGCAGAGCGTTCTGCCGCTGCTTGATTTCGGTAACGCGGAGCGCGGAAGCCTGGTTGCGAAGGAGCGCGATATCCACCAATCCCCGCACCGCCTCCGGCGGCTCGCCGAAGCGGTCGATCAGCTCGTCAATGACGTCCATGCTGTCCTCCCGGCTTCGAATTCCGGCGATCCGGCGATAAATTTCCAACCGCTGGTGGAGGCTCTTCATATAGGCTTCGGGGATGTGCGCCTCGACCTGAAGATCGACAAGACATTCCTCCGTACGTTCCGGGATTTCCCCCTTCTCCTCGCGGACCGCCTCGTTGAGCAGCTTCAGGTACATATCATAGCCGACCGCCTCCATCTGTCCGTGCTGTTCCGCGCCCAGCACGTTTCCCGCACCGCGGATCTCCATGTCCCGCATGGCGATTTTGAAGCCGGCGCCGAACTCTGTGAATTCCCGGATGGCGGTCAGGCGCTTCTGGGCAATATCGGACAAAACCTTTCCCCGGGTAAACGTAAAATAGGCGTAAGCCCGCCGCCCCGAACGGCCTACACGGCCGCGCAGCTGGTGAAGCTGGCTGAGTCCCATCCGGTCGGCGTTTTCAATGATCAGTGTGTTGCAGTTGGGGACGTCTACGCCCGCCTCTATGATGGTGGTGCAGACGAGAATGTCAATTTCTCGCTCAATCAGCCGCTGCCAAACCCTGTTCAGCTCCTCCTGGTTCATTTTTCCGTGCCCCACGCCGATCCGCGCCTCGGGAAGCTGGGCCTGAATCCGTCCGGCCACCCGGTCGATCGACTCCACCATGTTGTGGAGATAATAGACCTGGCCGCCCCGGCGCAGCTCCTTTTTCATGGCTTCCATCACAATCCCCGCGTCATATTCCAGCACATAGGTCTGCACCGGGTGGCGGTCCTGGGGCGCTTCCTCAATGACCGACATATCCCGGATCCCCGACAGCGCCATATTCAGCGTCCGCGGGATGGGCGTCGCTGAGAGGGTCAGGCAGTCCACATTTTTCACAAGATTCTTGAGCTTTTCCTTCTGGGCCACGCCGAACCGCTGTTCCTCATCCACCACGACCAGTCCCAGGTCTTTAAACGCGACGTCCTTGGACACCAGCCGGTGGGTTCCCACCACCACGTCCACCTCGCCCCGCTTGATCCGCTTGATGATCTCCCCCTGCTGTTTCGGGGTTCGGAAGCGGGAGAGAAGCTCAACCGTCACCGGAAAGCTCTCCATCCGCCGCACAATGGTCTGATAGTGCTGCCACGCGAGAATGGTGGTGGGCACCAGGAGGGCGGCCTGTCTCGAATCGGACAGACATTTAAAAACGGCCCGCAGCGCCACCTCGGTTTTCCCAAAGCCCACGTCGCCGCACAGTAGGCGGTCCATGGGCGAGGGCTTCTCCATGTCCTCCTTGATCTCCTCCACACAGCGGAGCTGATCCTCCGTCTCGTCATATTCAAAATGCGCCTCGAAGTCCTTCTGCCATTCGCCGTCGGGAGAAAAGGCGTGGCCGACCGCCCGGCTTCGGGCGGCGTAGAGCCGGATCAGCTCCTTGGCCATATCCTTCACGGCATGGCGAACCCGCGCCTTGGCCTTCTGCCACTGTTCCCCG
>JGI994J12354_10004969_pt1 | contig 11673 bp, 10 predicted proteins | sample IntmicLarv3ML3BL_FD_12354 | JGI IMG/M metagenome (IMG submission 12354) | reverse complement strand
CTTTGCCATGACGAAAGGGTTGCAGTATATGGTGCCTGTGGACTTTGTGTTATTGAACAGGAAGGGGTGCCTAAATTACTTCGTGCCTGTGCTACAACTATTTCCGAGGGAATGTTAATAAGTACAAATACACCGAAGGTGAAGGAAAGCAGAAGGACAGCATTAGAGCTTTTATTAAGCGACCATACAGGGGATTGTCGTCCGCCATGCTCATTAAACTGCCCTGCGGGAACAGACTGCCAAGGATATGTTGGAATGGTTGCTAATGGACAAATGAAAGAAGCTCTTAAAATTATGAAGGACGTATTTCCTATTCCAAGTTCCATAGGTAGGGTATGTCCTCACCCTTGTGAGAGCGCATGTAGGCGTGAAATGGTGGAAGAGCCTATTTCTATCGCTTTTATTAAAAGCTACATCGGGGATAAAGATTTAAAAAGCGATGCACCGTATATGCCTGAGGTTGAAACTTGTACAGGGCATACCGTTGCAGTTGTTGGGGGTGGGCCTGCGGGGCTTACAGCAGCATATCAGCTTAGAAGAAAAGGCCATGATGTAACTATATTTGATGCAATGCCAAAAATGGGTGGTATGCTTCGTTATGGTATCCCTGAGTATAGATTGCCGAAAGCCATTCTCCAAAAAGAAATTGATTTAATAGAAAATATGGGCATTAAAATGCTTAATAATATAAAAATAGGCAAAGATATTTCCTTTGACGGGCTAAGAGAAACATATGATGCGGTTATTGTTGCAGTTGGGGCATGGACAAGTATTAAAATGGGCGTTAGCGGGGAAGAAAATATAAATGTACATGGTGGAATAGATTTCCTTAGAAAAGTAGCCTTAAACGAAGATGTTGTTATAGGTGAAAGTGTTGCCATTGTAGGTGGCGGGAACACAGCAATGGATGCCTGTCGCACAGCAGTGCGCCTTGGGGTGAAAAATGTATATTGTATATATAGAAGGACTAGAGCAGAAATGCCTGCTGAAGAAGTAGAAATAAAAGAGGCGGAAGAAGAAGGGGTAATTTTTAAATACCTTACAAACCCATTGGATATAGTGGCTAATGAAAATGGTAGTATAAGCCATATTAAATTACAGAAAATGGAACTTGGTGAGCCTGACGAAAGTGGAAGAAGAAGCCCTGTTGCTATAGAAGGTGATACAGAAAACCTTGAAGTAACATCTGTAATTATGGCGCTTGGGCAAAAACTTAATCCTTTTGGACTTAGTGGCATTGAGCTTACAAAAAGAGGCACAATATCAGCAGACGAAAAAACTTTCAGAACAAATTTTGAAGATGTATTTGCTGTTGGAGATGCAACAAATAGAGGTGCAGGTATAGCGATTGCAGCTATTGGCGAGGCAGACAAAGCTGCGAAGGTTGTTGACAGCTATCTTAAAGGCTCGTTTATAGTTTATAAAAAGCCATATGTTGTAGAAAGAAAAGACCTTACACCTGAAGATTTTGCCGATAGGAAAAAAATGTCACGTCAAAACATGAGACATTTATCACCGGACGCGAGACGTGATAATTTCCATGAAGTTAATTACGGTTTTTCCGAAGAAGAAGTTATTAAAGAAGCAAATCGTTGCCTTGAGTGTGGTTGTCATGATTATTTTGAATGTAAACTAATTAACTATGCTAACGCTTTAGACGAGATTAATCCTGAAATTTATGAAGGATCTGTACACAATAGAAAAGTTGACAATAGTCATCCTTTTATTGACAGAAACCCTGATAAATGTATTCTTTGTGGACTTTGTGTAAGAGTTTGCGACGAGGTAGTGGGAAGAACTGCGTTAGGTCTTGTAGACCGTGGTTTTGACACTATTGTAAAACCTGCTTTGGATTTACCTCTTAAAGAGACAGACTGTATTTCCTGCGGACAGTGTATAAATCTTTGCCCTACAGGCGCCCTTGGAGAAAAGACAACAAATAAAAAGCAGACACCTGTTAACACTGAGTGTACAAGTACAATGTGTTCATTTTGTTCAATTGGCTGTAAAACGACGCTCGAAACAAAAGGTTCTCTTATTATAAAAAGTGTTCCGAATGAAGAGGAAAAAGGCGCATTGTGTGTAAATGGTAGATTTGGATTTAGACATTTAGTAAAAGAAGGCAGACTTACAACTCCACTTGTAAGGAAAAATGGAGAACTTACACCTGTGAGTTTTGAGGAGGCTAGTCTTTATATTGCTAAAAAACTTCAAGGTACAGTGGCGAAACACGGAAGCGATGCTTTAGCAGTATCAATTTCAGATAAGCTTACTAACGAAGAAATATATTTAACAAAAAAATATGCAGATGAAATATTAAAAGCATCTACAGTGTTCTGTTACGGTGTTAATATGAGTGGAGCGGCAGCTGTTACAGGCATAGACGGTTCTACAAGTAAAATAGAGGAACTTGCTTCAACAGATGTAATTGTTCTTGTGGGAACAGACCTTATGAAAGACCATGCGGTTTTAGGCATAAAGGTGCGTCAAGCTCAAAACCGTGGTGCAAAAGTAATAGTTATATCAAATGACTGTGACACACAAGAGGCAAAAGAAGCCGATATTTATATTAAAGGGGAAAGCACAAAAGCGCTCAAATCGGTGTTAAAAGCCCTTGTTGATGAAGGTGCCAAAGCAGAGGGCATTGAAGAGCTTAAAGGAAGTCTTAAAGACACTGTAGTAAGTGAAAGTGCAGCGCAAGCGGCTAAAATGCTTATGAAGGCGAAAAAAGCCATTGTTGTCTTTGACCAGTACAATCTTAGGGTAGAGGCGTGCAAAGCGGCAGCAAGTATTGCTGTGTTAAGCGGACACATTGGCTCGCCAAGGAATGGCATTATACAGGTAAAACCTAATGTTAATAGCCAAGGTCTTAGAGATATAGGTGTTACACCTCTTTGCTTTGTAAAAGAAAAATTGGCAGGTGGCGATGTAAAAGCTATGCTTGTAGTTGGTGAAGAGCCTGAAGATATGCTGGTTGACAGAAAAAATTTAGAATTTTTAGCAGTTGCAGATATTTACCTTACTGAAACAGCAAAGAAAGCAGATGCAGTTTTACCGCTTATATCTTTGCCTGAAAGCAGTGGAAGTGTTACAAGCTGTGACGGAGTAACAAATGAAGTTAAGACAGCAATACCTGCAATGAGTAAAGAAAACTGGCAAGTAATTGAAGGCTTGGCAAATGCAATGAAAGAGAACTATAATTATGGTTCTGTCAAAAATATTGCAAGAGAAATTGAAGAAAAAGATGTTAAGGAAAAATATGAGCTTAATGCTGTAGTTACTGGAATAGCAGATATAGAAATGTATATGGCGAGAGTAAATACAAATGTTGCATATGAAAGCTTTACAAGTTTCCTTAAAATCGAAGGAATATAAAATAAAAATAAGCCCTCTTTTTCGGTTTATCGGAGAAGGGGGCATTTTGTGCACGCTTTGGTGTAAAAAAAATATTTTTGATTTGGTGATACAAGATGAATTACGGAGAAGTTGCATATTCGGTTTAGTTTTTTTTCTTAATGTGGCAAAGGGTAATTATATTGCAATATTGTCTTTTTCATGCTAGACTTGTACGAAATGAGAAAACAGCCGAAGGGTGTTTTTGAAAGAAAGATTTTTGAAGAGGTTTTGTGAGAATGTCTTTCTGATACGAAGTGAGAAAATAGCCGAAGGGTGTTTTTGAAAGAAAGATTTTTGAAGAGGTTTTGTGAGAATGTCTTTCTGATATGAAATGAGAAAATAGCCGAAGGGTGTTTTTGAAAGAAAGATTTTTGAAGAGGTTTTGTGAGAATGTCTTTCTGATACGAAGTGAGAAAATAGCCGAAGAGTGTTTTTGAAAGAAAGATTTTTGAAGAGGTTTTGTGAGAATGTCTTTCTGGTATGAAATGAGAAAATAGCCGAAGGGTGTTTTTGAAAGAAAGATTTTCGAAAAGGTTTTATGAGAATGTCTTTCTGATATGAAATGAGAAAATAGCCGAAGGGCGTTTTTTATATACAACCATAATAGAATACTTTGAAATAATTGCAATTGGGAAGAGAGGTGCAAGGCCTCCACAGTCACCGCTGCTGTAATTAGATGAAGATTTTTGGCGAATACGTCACTGAGGAAAATTTGTTTTCTTTGGGAAGACCGTTAAAAGGAGTCTATAAGTCAGAATACCGGCTTTTATTTTTTTATGAGGGAACTTTCGGTGGAAAAGAGCTTTTGTTACACAGTGAAATAAATCGGTTATAGCCGATGTTATTTTTGTGAGCAATTAAGCCTTTTTTCTTATGAAAAGAGGCTTTTAATTTGCAGTTTGGAGAAGAATATGAATAGTAACATTACCCAATATGAACTTAAAAAGAAAAAATGTGTTGTAGTTTTTTTTGTATTTTTTATTGCAATACTGGCTACCATACTAACAACTGTTGGGTTTGGAGCAATGGATATAGGTTATAGAGATATAGTAAATATTATTTGGGGGAAGTTAACCAACAACATGACGGTGTTAGAGGCTTATCCACAAAATGAAATTGCAGTTGTTTGGGATATACGCCTGCCTAGGATACTTTGTGCATTTTTTATGGGGTTAGGACTAGCGGTTTCTGGCGCTGTATTTCAATCTCTTTTAAGAAATCCTTTGGCTGACCCCTATACTCTTGGAGTGTCAGGGGGTGCGGCATTTGGCGCATCCTTAGCAATATACTTAGGTATTACATATGGAATGATGTTTTCTGTAGTGAATATGGCATTTATCTTTTCAGCTATGACGCTTTTTTTTGTAATTATGATAGCCCAAAGAGGGGGCGGGCTTTATTCAACAAGCCTTATTATAAGCGGTATTATTGTATCGTCTATATTGTCCTCAGGGGTAAGTTTTTTAAAAATGCTGGCAGGGGAAAATGTTTCTGCAATTGTATTTTGGCTTATGGGAAGTTTATCGGGAAGTTCGTGGAATGAAGTAATGGTCGTTGGAACGATTATTCCTGTATCCTGCTTAATAATATGGTGTTTTGCAAATGATTTAGATGTTATGACATTAGGGGAGGACACAGCGCTAAGCCTAGGCATTAACACAAAAAGGATAAGGCTTATTCTTTTAGTTCTTGGGGCGGCAATAACTGCAAGTTGTGTGGCAGTTAGCGGGATTATTGGTTTTGTTGGGTTAATAGTGCCTCATATGCTAAGGTTTTGGCTTACAAGCTCTAACCGTAGTTTGATACCATTATCTGCGCTTTTAGGCGGGTTTATACTGCTGGTGGCGGATAGTGTGGCAAGAGTTGTGTCTGCAAGTGGCATACCTGTGGGATTATTGACTAATCTTTTTGGCGGGCCGTTTTTCATATACATTTTCCTAAAAAAGCAAAAAGGGGGTAGTGAGGTTGAATAACCATTACCTTCTTGAGGCTAATAATATTAGCTACTCATATGGGAATAAGCAAGTTCTTTTTGATGTAGATATGAAACTTGGACAAGGTGAATACTTGTCCATAATAGGGCCGAATGGTAGCGGGAAAACAACCCTATTTAGAACCCTATGCGGGCAAAGAAACCCTCAATCGGGGCAAGTGCGATTTGAAGGGGTAGACATTGCAAATATGTCTATATTACAATGTGCCCAAAATTTTTCTGTTCTTGGGCAAAACGAGGATACTAATTTTCCATTCACCTGTCTTGACATGGTAGCGCTGGGACTTCACCCTTTTCGTTCAAGGTTTGGAAGTTTGTCAAAAGAACAGATAAAAACGTTACTTGAAATTATGGAGGCAATGGATGTTTTGCATCTTCAAAACCAAGTTGTTACACAAATTAGCGGTGGAGAATTGCAACGAGTTATGATATCAAGGGCAATTGCACAAAAGCCTAAAATTTTATTTTTAGACGAAGCGATGTCAGAGCTGGATATAAGGGCAAAGATAGAAATAGTAAAGCATTTAAAAGAGCTTTGCCAAAAGCAAAATATGTCAGTAATAGCTATAAATCATGACCTGCCATCGGCATGGAGGCACAGTGATAGTATTGTTGCACTAAAGGGAGGTTGTGCCATGGAAAAAGGAACACCAAAAACAGTCATGAGCACAGAGTTTTTTGCAAATACTTTTGGTGTCGAGGCAGAAATAATAGAAGAAAAAGGTTTTATTATACATGATAGCATAAAAAGAGGTTAATATTTAAGGGGGATTTATTATGAAAAAATTAATGTTAGTTTTATTTGCAACAACAGCATGTGTAGTGGGGTTGTCAGCTTGTACAAGCCCAACACCTACATCTGAAATTGAAATCACACAAAACGAAGAAGAAGGAAAGGAAACAGTTATGGTAGGAGATGTTGATAAAAAAGTTATTCTAGTAGTAAGCTTTGGAACAAGTTATAACGATACAAGAGAAGCAACTATTGATGCAATAGAGAATAAAGTAGCAGAAGAGTTTTCAGATTACGAAGTAAGACGCGCGTTTACGTCACAAATAATAATTAATAAGTTAGCTGAAAGAGACGGACTTGTAATAGATAATGTTACAGAGGCCATGGAAAGACTTGTAAGTGACGGTGTTGGAACACTTGTAATTCAACCAACGCATGTTATGCATGGCTTTGAATATAACGATATGGTGGAAGAAACATCAGTGTTTGCAGAAAATTTTGCATCTTTCAAGTATGGTAGTCCATTATTAAGTAGCACCGAAGATTATGAAAAAGTTGTTAATGCCATTATTGAAGAGTACAATGTGCCTGAAGATACTGCACTGGTACTTATGGGTCACGGAACACACCACTTTGCAAATAGTACATATTCAGCATTAGATTATATGTTTAAGGATATGGGCTATGAAAATGTGTTTGTAGGAACAGTTGAAGGGTATCCTGAATTTGATAGCGTTTTAAAATGGGTAAACAATGGGGAATATAACAAAGTTGTTCTTGCCCCACTTATGGTAGTTGCAGGAGATCATGCCTCAAATGATATGGCAGGGGACGAAGATGATTCTTGGAAAGTTATGTTTAAATCAGAAGGCAAGGAAGTTGAAACAATATTAAAAGGTTTAGGCGAAATAGTTGCGATACAGCAAATATACGTGGAACATATAGAAGAAGCCATTGGGCGTGAGGAGTAATTATGAGAAAATTTTTGACAGTTTTAGTGGCATCTATTTTGGTTATAGGCACTATTTCGGGGTGTAAAAATAGTCCGGAAGAAGTTACTGTAAGCCCAAATAACGACATTGATAAAAAAATAAGCTTTGTAGATGACGATGGGAAAGAAATAATAGTTGACAATCCTTATGAAAGAATTATTGTTTTATATTCTGCCCATGTGGAAAATCTATACTATATTGGGGCAGGGGACAAAATAATAGGCGCTCATAATACAGCAATTTATCCTCCTGAGGCGGCGCTTTTACCTCAGTACGATTATAACGGTGATCCTGAAAATATAATCGCAGCTAATCCTGATTGTGTGTTGCTACGCCCGACAATAGCAAGAAGAGTGCCTGAGTTAGTGGAGGCGCTTGAAAAAGCAGGGATACCTGTAATTTCTCTTTATCCTGATACGTTAGATGATTTTGATAACTATATTATTAATTTGGGAATACTTACAGGAATGGAAGAAACAGCAGAAGAAAAACTTGAAGAGTTTCATATAAAATTAAATGCTATAAAAGAGCTTACATCAAGCATACCTGAGAGTGAAAGACAATCTGTTTTTTTTGAGTCAATGGAAACAGAGCTACGTACCACAACACCAAAATCTATGGCAGGCCTAGCTATGACAATGGCAGGAGGAAACAATATAGCTTCTGATGCCACAGCTATGAGCGAAGGAGGAACAATTGCAGCGTTTGGAGACGAAAGGATTTTGGAGAAGGCAAATGAAATTGATGTATACATATCTCAAAGAGGTGCAATGAATGCAGGAGGAAATGTTCATTCCATTTCTATACGACCAGGTTTTGATACAATAAAAGCAGTGCAGGATGAGCGAATATTTATTATAAATGAAAAGCTTATTTCATCACCTACTTTAAGGTATTACAAGGGTGTAGAGGAAATAGCAAGATTTTTGTATCCTGATTTAGTGGATGTCCTTGTTGATTTTGAAAATGACAGCATTGCCACCAAAAGGGATTTGGCAAACATCGTTGTAAAAGGTGCACATTTGCAGATTTATACCACATATTCATCAAAATACTATGAAGAAGAGCATAAAGGGCATGTTTATGGAATGCTTTTAGACGTACCTTGGTATGATGATGATTTTGACTATATTGAAACAGCGGTAATGGCAGGAGCAATCGGCGCTGATACCGTTGACGGGAATGATTACTTTAACCCGGATGAAATCGTAACAAAAGAAATGCTGGCAAAGGCTATTTTTATTTTGTATGATTTGAAAAGCAAAGATATAGACAAAAAAGATATAGAAGATTTAGGTCAGTGCGAAAATGCAAATATTGTTCAAATTTTAGTGGATAATGGAATTATGGAGATTACCGATAATAAATTTGAGCCAAAAAAAGAAATGACATGTAAAGAAATTGTTCAAGTGTTTGAAAACCTTAGAAATATGAACTAATTTAACCTTTGTGTGATTGTATTTTATTATGAAGTATATTAGAATACATATATATTACATTTAGGAGGGGAACAAAGTGAATTATAAAGATGTACTGGAAAATGCTAAAAAGATTATGCCACCTCATTGTAGGGTCTGTCCCACATGCAATGGTATTGCCTGCAAAGGTCAAGTTCCCGGTATCGGAGCAAGAGGGAGCGGAAGGGGATTTATAGAAAGTGTGGAATTTCTAAATAGTGTCAAAATACATATGGACTGTATATATGAAAACAAGGGTCAAGATGTATCTGTAGAGCTTTTTGGACAAGCCTTGGATTTACCTGTGCTTATTGCACCTATTGGTGGAATGGCGCCAAGTTATGGCGGAAATATGACAGAAGAAGAGTATAGTGATGCAATTGTACATGGCGCAGTTGAAAGTGGCATACTTGCATTTACAGGTGATGGGCCTAACGAAGTAGAGTTTGGAGCGCCCTTAAAGTATATTGACGCTGTAGGCGGAATGGCAATTCCTACTATGAAACCATGGCATAAAGAGAAAGCCTTAAAAAGGATTGAGCAAGCCAAAGAAGTAAACTCTATAGCAATAGCCATGGATATAGATTCTGTTGCCATAGCTATTTTTGTAAAAGACGGTGGAACAGGAAGCGCAAAAAGCGTTAATGAGCTAAGAGAGATTATTACAGTTGCAAATAAACCTTTTGTTATTAAAGGGATTATGACTGCTAAAGGCGCGCTAAAAGCCATGGAAGCAGGAGCGTATGGTATTGTTGTAAGTAATCATGGCGGAAGATTTATAGAAGATACTCCTGCTACATTTGAAATGCTACCTGAGATAAGAGATGCAGTTGGAGACAGTATAAAAATATTTGTTGACGGTGGAGTAAGAACAGGAGAGGATATTTTTAAATGCATAGCCCTAGGTGCAGATGCTGTGCTTATTGGCAGAAGTTATTCTGTAGCGGCATTTGGCGGAGGAAGAGAAGGAGTTAAACTTTACACTGAAAAGCTGAAAAGAGAGCTGTTAAACGTTATGATAATGACAGGTTGCCACAGGCTAAAAGATATAACAAGAGACAAAATAAAATACTAAAGCAAAATCCTTTCCCTAATATATAATGTTGAGGAGGGGATTTTTTATGTTTTTTGTTGCGATTATTATATCAGTACCTATAGCTTATTATCTAATGTGTGAAAGGCGAGGTGGTTGTTGCAGAAACTGCCGAAAAAGATGCTATTGCAGATGTCGCAGACGATAATAATGAAGAAACTTTGGAAAAAAACCATGTAGAAATATTCCTACATGGTTTTAAAATTTACTTTAATTTACTATCAAGATAGTCTTGATATCCTATATTATCCAGAGTTTCAGCTTTTTTTTCTACTATGGTTTCCAGCTTTTTTTTGAAAGTAGTTACCTGCTCATAAACCTTTTTGTCAAAAGCACCAATTATTTGTGCGGCTAAAATACCTGCATTTTGTGCACCATTTATTGCAACAGTGGCAACAGGAATGCCTGGTGGCATTTGGCAGATAGAGTACAAAGAATCTACTCCGTTTAATGTAGATGTTTTAACAGGAACGCCGATAACAGGTACAGATGTTAATGCAGCAGTCATTCCGGGTAGGTGTGCAGCACCGCCTGCACCAGCGATTATAACTTTTAGCCCTTTTTCGTGGGCCTTTTTTGCGTAAGAGTACATGCGCTCAGGAGTTCTGTGGGCGGATACAATTGTAAGCTCGTATTTTATACCTAAAGTATCTAAAACTTTTGCGGCTTCACTCATAACTAGTAAGTCCGAGTCACTGCCCATAATAATTCCAACAGCTGGGTTCATTTTTATCACCTCATAATCACTAATATAAATAATACCTTAATTCTATCATGTATTTTAGTCTTATGGAAGAATTTTGATATATTATTTTGGATTTCTAATTTTAACTATAACTGTGCATATAACTGCGGTAATTGGAAAAATAATCCAAGCTATATGCCATAAACCCTCAGAAAGGCCTGAAGCAACAAATACCATAGCGGCAAGGGTCATACCACAACTAAAAATCCAGTTGTTGGGGTCATTTTTTTCTTTGAGATAATCTTCATTCATCGCAATTATTTTTTCCGCATCCAAAGCAGAGCTACTTACAATAAAAATATATACAGATATAGATGCGGCCATAGGTATTAATGCGGAAATATTATCTCCTTGAATGAAAAAGATATCCTCCAGTGCAGAAAGAATTGCCACTGAAATAATAATTAAAACTATGCCAAAAACTATTTGCAGGCCATATCTTTTTCGTCTTTGCTGGGCGGTTAATTTAAATTCCCTAAGAAAAGCGGGGTCAAAAACCAAGGGTTGTTCATCAAGCTCAGTGTATTGTTTAGGTGCAAAAGCCGAAAGGACAAGTATGCCTACACCAAGGGCAACACCACATAATAAAAGTGTGGTGCCAATACTGTCGCCAAAAAAAAGGGGGAAAACTGTGGAAATAATGATTGTTGATACACCTAAAGCGATTTTTTTACTATGTCTTTTTTTCGATTCTAAAAAGAAATATACAGTTTCTTTGTTGGCATAATAACCTTTTTCATTTTCTTCATAGGAAAAGTTTGGTTCTTCTTTAAGCAAATAATCCAAAGATACGCTAAAAAGATTACTTAAAAGCAGAAGCTTTTCTGTTTCAGGGTAGCCTTGGTCATTTTCCCATTTGCTAACAGCCTGGCGTGATACATTTAGTTCATAGGAAAGTTCTTCTTGGGATAACCCAAGTTCTTTTCTGTGTTTTTTCAATTTGTCAGAAAAATTCATATTAATCACCTCTTGTAGACAGAATATATAAAAATCAAGGAATTGGCTATAAAGTTTGGATTGCGTTTTGACAATTTTAAGTTGCATCCATAGTAAAAAGCCGATTTTTGCCAAGTAAAACTATAGCATATTTATATTTTGAAGTCAAAAAGCTAAACTCCTTGAAAAAGAAAGGGAGTAACGTTATACTGAAATAAAGAAGGGGATGATTTATTATGGAAGATAACTTAAATATGGCTCGCAAAGAAAAGGTACTTGCACTTATAAAAAATGAGGAATATATACCCCTTAAAAGACATGAGATATG
>JGI994J12354_10004968_pt1 | contig 11674 bp, 8 predicted proteins | sample IntmicLarv3ML3BL_FD_12354 | JGI IMG/M metagenome (IMG submission 12354) | reverse complement strand
TCAGCAGATGAACAAAAAGCAATCGGCTCGTTCTTCTCCACCCTAGACCACACCATCACCTTTCATCAGCGTGAGTCACTTACTAATCTGTATTTTAATTTAAGCGTGAGAGTGAGCGCATTATTAGGTCGACATCTTGATTTTCAAGCTCTTGAATTATATGCAGATATGTTTTCTGTGTTGTGGTCATGCTTGCGTGTCCCAATCGCCTGGCTACGCTAGGAATTGATACGCCAACGAATAGTAAAAGTGATGCGTGAGTGTGCCGTAACCCATGGATGGTGATGACTGGAATATTGGCACGTTTGCAGGCACGATGAAGAACATTATTTACTGTTGAGTTATATATTTTTTCTTCGCCACGAACAAAAATGGGTTTATCATCGGGTAGACCTTTAACCAGTTCTGAAAATTGACTAACAGTTTGCCAATCCAACTGAACTTTGCGAACAGAAGACTGATTTTTAGTCGGCATGAATCCACCATCATTTTTATAATCCCAAGTTTTACTAATGGAGAGTATTTGATGTGAAAAATCAAAATCTGCAGGTGTTATGGCCAATGCTTCCGAAAATCTGATTCCTGTTTTTGCTAAAAGAAGAATAAACCAATCCCAGTTTATACTAGGTGCAAGATTTAAGTTTGATAACATCGTTTGTAGTTCAAATTGATTTAGATATTTTTGCTTCTTAGTGCGTGGTGCTTTGCCTTTGATGATTGCTTTACGAGTAGGGTCTCGTGGAATAAGACCTTCATCAACGGCATCAAGTATTGCGCCCTTTAGTTGATGATGAAAGTCCATTGTTGTTTGGCGCTCATGCTCTAAAGCATAGTCATTCAGTAATTTTTGATAAACAATGCGTGTCATTTCTCCAATTTTTAAATCAGGAGTTAGTTTTATTAACCACTGGTGAGTCATATGGTATTTGTTCAATGTGACTTGCCGAACAGCCCCATCTTTATATACCGAAACCCAGCGCTCATAATAGACGTGGAATAATTCATTTTTATTGTTTTCATTTATCATTTTATTTGCCTCCAATTATTATATTAGTGGCTCACGCTGATGAAAGGTAATCGTATCATCTAGGTTGGTAAAGAATGTGCCAATTCGTAATTGTTCTTGCTCACAAGGAACATAAACACTGAAATTTTCCACACTTCCCTTTGCGATATTTAATTGCGACATTCCTACGCCTTGCGTCTTGAAGTAATGCTGGTGGGCATTTATATATGAAAATAAAAATCGAGGGTTTGCTGTGCCATTTGGACGAAGTAAGGCAACACGTTGATTAAGCACAAACCTATTATTTTCAGGTATTAGAGCGACACGTCCGAGCAAATTTCCATGTCCAACATCAGATAAAACCATAACTAAGTCATTCTTCAAGAGAGTGCTTGTTGTTTCGTCTATAAATTTACCAGAATGCTTTAAGCCACCATTAATAGATATAGAATTAAGATTGATTAACTCATACTTCCCACTGTCTGATTGTTTGGCTTCGTGTCCTTTTCCATTATAATAATCGGTCATTTCGGAGAGTTTCCGCTGTTCCCAAGCGTCAGCACAAAAAAGAGGCATGGATTTTTTATCCACACCTCATCTTGGCTTAATTTTATTCAATTAGTTAAATCTCTGTTTAACCTCGGGCATCCAGGACTTTAATTCAGATTTTAAATGGATATTATGCTTTAGCTTATTTCCAGCTGACTGATTTTTTGCAGCAGCAAAATCCACACTTTTTGTGATTTCATCAAAATAGGGGATTTCATCTGATTTTGAAGTTGAGTAAGCATCAAATGAGCGTTTTAGCAGGTCTTTATCAATTCCCCATTCTTCAGCAAAAATTTGAATTTCATCATTTACTAACTCATCGCGCCATGTTCTAAAAGCAAGGTCAAAGTCGACTCCAGAAGAGAGATTTCCTGTTAGAACTTGCGTGTCGACAAACTCCTTCAGCAACTTCGCCTGCTCATTTTCCCCCATATCGCTTAGTTCTTGAATTTGCTGATAGATGATGCGTAAAGTTTCTCCATCAACTGTTCGATTGCTACCAGCCTCTACAATTTTTTCACCAATCAGCTTTAAAATATAAGATGCATTGATGACTTGGGTACTTTGAAGTTTCGTTTTTCCAGGTAGGGGTTTTAGTGCTTCAGGACCATCTTCTCCAGGTTGGCGTGGAAATAGGTTTATATAAGCACCACGGTATTGCAACCAAGTGTGCTCATCCATGCCAAAGTTTTCATTGTGCCATTTATACTCATAGTACTGCTGTACCAGATTCAATTGCTCAAGTGCACTTAGGAATGCTGCTTTAAAATCAGCTTTGACATCTTCAGCATCTTTGATGTCTGCCCACTGAGTGGGGTCAGGTAATATTTCAACCATCGTATCTATTTCGATGCTTAATTTCTTTACGGCTGTTTCATATGGCTCAACAATGGCAGGGCTGCTGCTTCCGCCGCTGCCATATAATTCAAGGGCAGCATTAACCATTTTTTTCGTTATTTCAGGATACTTAAAGTTGATGATTGTTCCAAATTCCTTAGTCGAACCAAAAACACGGTTTGTACGAGAATAAGCTTGAATCAAGTCTTGCAATTTTAAGGTCCTGTCTACATATAAAGTGTTTAACCTTTTAGAGTCATAGCCCGTTAATAATTGGTTAGCCACAATAACAAAATCAATATTTTTAGAATTACGACCACTACCGCCACGTGTAGCTCTTTCTGTTAAATCTTCGAAATAAGCATCTTCTCCACGCTTTTTATCACCTGCGGTAAACTTAATCCCTGTAAAGGATTCATAATCTTCAAACATTTCAGTTGACACTTCACGAGATATATTCTCTAGGTCATTTTCATTGCCAAAGCTAAATGTCATGGCAAATGTTGGTTTTCTATCGCCGCATTCAAACTTATCTGCAATTTGCTTTTTAAATTCATGATAAAAGGCAATAGCACGTTCTTTATAAGCAGCGGTTAAAATGGCGTTAAACTCACCACCCTGTGACTGTTTTTGCCAACCATCCAAAATTTCGGTAACGACCCGTGGGATATGGGTCTCGTCTTGATAAACTAGGATTCCCTCTTTCACAGCTTTTTCTTCAACTTCTAAATTGGATAGAGTCTGTATTTCGCGCTCTACATCTTTTTCGGCTTTATCAGGATTATTTGCCTTTAATTGTTCAATCAGCTGATCACGTAAATCATCATAACTTTTAAATTCTCCAGTGTTAATGTAATCAACGTTGAAACCTAAAACATTGCCATCAGCGATGGCTTGGTCGATGGTGTATTGGTGTAATTTGGGTCCAAAGAGCTTTTCTGTGGTATTGATGCGCTCACTTTGTTTATTGACCTTGCCTTTTACGTTGTTTTCATCAAAGAGGGGAGTACCTGTAAATCCAAAAAACAATCCATTCTTTTTGAAATAGCGTCTAATATCACCCATCATGTCACCCATGGTTGTACGATGGGCTTCATCAATGATGAACACAATTTTTTTATCTGCAAAACTTGTATCATGTCCTTCTTCTAATTCTTTAACCAAGTTACTCAATTTAAACGTTGTTGTGATAACAATGCCTGCCTTAGAGGCTTTTAATTGTGAACGCAACTTGTTGGTTGATTTCGTTTCATCAACGTCAACAGACTCGTAATGGGCATAGGCTTTGAAATTCTTCGTGGTTTGCTTATCTAGGTCTTTTCTATCAACTAAAAAGACAACTTTATCAAAGCCTGACTGGGTGGATAAAAATTGAGCAGTTTTAAAACTGGTTATGGTTTTACCTGAACCTGTCGTATGCCAAACAAAGCCACCATGAGCAACACCATCATTATTCCATCCGAAAGCCGCTCCTTGCACGGATTGCAGGGCATAAACTTGATAGGGACGCATTAACATATGGCGACGGTTTTCTTCGTTATCAGGATCTTCATCAATGACAAGGTAATCGCCAACCATTTGATGTGCCATTGGTATCATTAAAAAGTATTCAATTATCTTTTGCCAGTCATTGATGTGCTTATTAGTTTTGTCCGACCAGTTAAACACAAAGGCTGGGTTGAAATCACCTAGAGATTTTGGCGTAGCAAAATAGCGGGTTTCAATTTCTGAATTCACCACCATCATTTGAGAAAATGCCATAAAATTATTGTTGTATTCACCAGCTTGGTAATATCTTTTAAACTGGCCAACGGCCTCATCAAGGGACCTATCCGTTCTTTTTTGTTCAATGTTAATGAGTGGTAAGCCGTTGATTAATAAAACCAAATCAAAACGATTGCCACTATCAGTAGCAACTTCTCTGGCGATTTTATAAGAAGAATCACCACCACGTACTTGAGCTTTTTTGAAGATAGTAAGGGTTATGGTTTTGCGGCTTACATCTGGATGGTCATCGCGGTAAATACCATCAATTTTTCCTTTGGATTCTTCGATAGCTAAAACCTTAGCCGCTTCATAACTATTGCTAATCTGGGAAACTTTAGACATTACTTGTTTAAACTCGCCATCGGTTAGTGGTACGCCCTCAAGTTGGTCAGCATTTAAGCGGTTTAGTTCGTTTCTCCAGTGGTTTACTAAGTCATCGACTGTAACCTTTTGCTTGTTGCCATCTAAACAGTCAGGGGCTTCCCATTTGTATTTTTGCAAACCATCAACAAAGTTTTGTTGAAAGACTTTTTCACCTGCATTTTTTGGTGCATTGCTCATTTTTTTCACTCCTTTGTTTGATGTGACTTACGCTAAAATTAAACGAACATCTCATTTAGGTAGGCACTTTTTATATTTTGTAGTTTTTCGAGTTTACGCTGATGAAAGGTGATGGCGGTGTCGAGGGTGCGGAAGAATGTGCCGATGGCAATTTGTTCCGTCTTACAAGGAACGGTAACTCCCCAATCTTTGACTTCTGACATTGGCACCAAATTAACCATAGCAGATGCAGGATTTGCTTCTGTCAGTTTTCTTTGCATATCATCAGAACGCATCCATTGCAAGAAAAACTCAGAATCAGTAATTTCCGAATTAGTCTTCATCCGTATTAATGCTTGATTGAAAACACCTTGTTTTATACCTCTGGGAACTCTTGAAATGCGTCCAATAGTTCCAGCTCCACTCATTATGAAATCACCAGCACTGACCTTGAAACGATATAACTCATTGAATTTTTCTTGCGTAATATTATACCGAGTTTCATACTTATCGTAAATTGCATTATGTTGTTCATAAACAACATAATCACTTTCAGACACAAAAACTTCTTTTTTCAATGAGCTTCCAAAAGGTCCGCGCCTAATTCCGTCAACAGAGTCTAAAACATCTTTAAACCTACACTGTTCCCAAGCGTCAGTAAATCCTGCAAATCTACGTTTTGGCTTACGCTCGCCCTCAGCGGGAAACATTTCAGCAAGGTAGGCAGTTTTTAGTGCTTTGACTTTTTCTAACTTACGCTGATGAAATGTAATGGTGGTGTCTAGGGTGGTGAAAAATTCTCCAACTTTCTTTTGTTCGTTCATGTTAGGTACTGGAACACTCATTTCCATTACTTTATTTTTAGAAATATTATATCTTGAGATACCCTGAGCAAGTAGAATAAAATTCTTCCTAACTTTTGGTGAACGGAACATAAATGCAGCGTAATAAGGGTCGAGTTTGACTCTAGGACGATATCCAAAACAAAAACTATTTAAGTATACATTTTCTGTATTTTCAAGCCATACAGAAGACATTCCGACTTCTTCGGGAGTTTCTGATGAGGTTGTAAAAAGCATATCCCCAAATTTAACTTGATTTTGTCTGTTGTCAATTTCAACAATATCAGTCCCATTAGAATCAGCGATTGGATTACTAAAGACATTTACATATGTCACAAACTTAGCATCACCATGTCCAAAGTCATTTTTTGTTTTCCCTGAGAGTCCTGTAAAAGTTTCACCGAGATTTTTTAACCTACGTTGTTCCCAAGCCTCAGCATTTTCGAACTCTTTAAACCGCCTCATAGGGATATTTGCTTTTTTATTTTCCATTACTGGTGACCTCCCCAGCTAATCGTTTGATTTCTTTGGTAGCTCTTGACTTAATAACAGATTCTAATTGCTCAACAGCTAATTGACGTAAGAGTTGCAAACGTTCAGACTGTTCCATTCCTTGTCGTAACAATAGGGCATTGCTACTTTCTAAACTTGCCATAATAATATTCTGTTCAATAGTGGAATGGTCACGCTGATTCCCTTTTTTGTCGGGGTTTTCCTCTTTAAATTCTTTTGCCATTTTACCAAACAATGCAACATTTAATAAGTCAGCTTCATTAGCGTAAATGAAGCCAATTTGTCTTTTCGTTAATTCATCAGGAATAAGATGTGCTTTTACTGCATCAGTATGAATGACATAGTTGACTTTAGCAAGTTCTCGTTTGACATTCCATTCAATTTGATATTGATAGCTTTCGCTTTGTTTTAAACGTTGGTATTCTTTAATAACATAAAGCTTAAACTCTGGTGACACCCAGCTGGCAAATTCTAATGCAATATCAACATGGGCATATGTGCCACCATAACGTCCTGCAGATGATTTGATTCCGATTGCATTCATTTTTTCAATCCACTGCTTAGGCGTAATTGCAACACGACCACGCTCATTTCTAACCGTATGGAATTCCATACGGTTAAAATTAGGGTTATGAATTTCCTCCCATGTTGCTAAAAAGTCTAATGTTGCATACGAGCTAAGCCAATTGAAAACGACAACCCTCGGTTCTTCATTATTTTTGTATTTAGCGATATCTGTAAGGCTAATATAATCGCTATTACCTTGCGTGACAATCGCAACTTCAAAGCCTTTAGCTTCAATTTTGTTACTTATTTTTTTAGACATTAAGTTCACCTCTCTAATTGTCAACTTGTCGGAATTTCCGACAGGTAGGTTTGATTTTGATTCAATTACGAACGTAGTGCATTCGTAATTGGTTAAAGAACTACTAATTCACTTAGCAAGTTTTCAAGTTCACGTTCAAGTTCGCTTGCTTGGTTTTCAATATCTGCTAGGGTGTCTGAATATCTGTTATTTAACATTTCTAAAGTTTTTAGTTCTCTTTTAAGTGGGGTTTCAACTAAGTTAACCATATTTTCCACCGTATTACCAAACCATTTTTCAAAAACCAGGTCATCGATTTCTTCATCGGTCAACACTAAAATTCTTTCATAAACTGCATTTTTAAGTTCGATTTCTTCCGCCTTGACACTTTTGTTTTTGGCGGCTTTTTCAGCTATCAAAGATTCTACGGACTTTAACAGCTTATATTCATTGCTGTTTTTTTCAGCATTTTTAAGTTCGGACTTTATCGTTTTGTTTTCAAAGCTGTCTCCTGCACCACCTTCATCGTTTTTCTTTAGTGATTCATACAGAGCATTATATTCATCACTATCTTCAACTTTAGCAGCTTCTACTAGCTCGGCAAGTTCTGAGTCAATTTCACTGATGCTATTTTTTAAGCTTTCGATATTTGCAACTTCGTTTGCGTAAAGATGTTTAGTAATCAGCTCGTTTGGCACAATTACACCGACCCAACCATCTTGTACTTTTTCTTTCTCTTTGCCTTTTTTGACCATGTTTTTCTCGCGCATTTTACACGTTTCATAAAAGCCTGTGAGGGCAATGCGTTCAATATCATAATTTAGGGCATTTTTCCAAATTTCTGCAACGATTTGATAACCTGCGTAAATATCAATATCGTCAAAAGTAAGCAGTAGGGCTTTAATCTCAACTAACATTTGTTCCCTTAAATCTGTTAGGTTAACATCTTTAGAAACCCTGCGTAAAACATCCCAATATTTATTGATGTAAGTTGCCGTGGCATCTCTTAGGCTTTTCGATTTTGTCTTGATACGTTCGTCATTTAACACAGCTGTTTGCAATTCAGCTACTTCTCGGTTTAATGAACTATAGCCTGATCTAATTTCAGTAAAAGCTTGGTCTAGTACATCTTTAACAGTGGTATTAAGAATGGTTAGCTCTGCGATGTTCTTTTGTGGAATACCACCCAGCAAGTGAGCATCAACATCTTGTGGAATGTCCTCACTGATTGCTTCAACATAGCGGGGGATATTCATGTTGTAGTCGTTAGCTATTAAATCTTTACGGGTGACAAGGGCACTGTAGCCTGGTGTTTCCTTTTTGGCCACATAAGTATCTACAATTTTGGCGATGTCTTTTTCCAGAAGTACGTTTTGCTTACCAATTTTTATAAAATTACGGGAAGCATCAATGATTAGAACTGGATCAGTTAAGGCACGGTTTTTCTTCAAGATAATGACGCAAACAGGGATGCCTGTATTGGTGAAAAGGTTACTTGGTAATCCGATAACGGCATCAATATGATTTTTCTCAATTAAACGCTGTCTGATATCACCCTCAGACGAACCACGGAATAAAACACCGTGAGGCAGCACGATAGCCATTGTTCCTGATTGTCCTAAGTGGTAAAGTCCGTGAAGTAAAAAGGCAAAATCACCTTTAGAATCAGGTGGGAGTGTTCCAGCAATTTCAAAACGTGGGTCGCTTACTTTAAGATCTGCTTTGTTCCAGTTTTTTACAGAGTAGGGCGGGTTCATAACCACGGCATCGAATTGAACACCTTCATTTGGTTTTTCAGGGTCTTCTGGCCAGTCATAAGAAAGGGTATCGCCATTTTTAATCATCATCTTTCCAGGCTTAACATCATGAAGTAGCAAATTCATGCGGGATAGGTTATAAGTCGCTGTATTTTTTTCCTGACCATAGTAGTTTAAGTCTTGTTGTTTGGATAGGGGAAGATGCTTTTTAACTGTCAACAAAAGTGAACCCGAACCAACGGTTGGGTCATAAATATCTTTGATATTCGTTGCTTTGGCCACAATTTGAGCCATAACTTCGCTGACTTGCTGTGGGGTATAGAACTCGCCTGCTTTTTTTCCCGACTCCATCGCAAACTGCCCAATCAGGTACTCGTAAGCATCACCAAGCACATCGCCTTTTTGTAGGGCAACCATATCCAAATCTTCGAATAATTGGATAAGGGCTTTGATGTTTTTACTGCGTTCGTTAAGGCTGCTACCAAGGGCAGTATCGTTTAAGTCCAAAGTCGATGAAGAAAATAAACCTTTAAACTCATCTGAGTCTTTGGTAACGGCAATGGTACGTTCAAAATTGTTAAGGCTGTCAGTTACTTTTTGAACTTCAAATTCACCTGTATTAATATCTTTAATCCAAGTTTGATACAAATGTTTTGGAAGCACATAGTAGCCTAACGCTTCTTGAATTGTATTTTCCAGTTCTGAACCAATCTCAGCATGATTGCTTGAGTATTCTCCTAGAATATCGTCATCGTTTGTTAGTCCTGCCATGCCTGAAAATGTTTCTAAAGTTTTGTCGCTTAAAAATTTGTAGAACATAAGACCAAGCATATAGTCTTTGTAGCGGCTGGCGTCCATCGAGCCACGTAATTCTGTAGCACCGTCCCACAGCCTTGCTTTTATTTCTTCTGAAGTTATCATCTTAATTCTGCTCCTCTTTTTTTGATTTAATGGCGATATTATTTTTCTTCTCTAATGGTTTCCATGATGTCATTGAGTTCACAATCCAACGTCTCACAGATTTTTAATAAGATGTCGGTTGTGATATTTGCACTTCGCCCGAGTTTTGCAATTGATGCGGAACTTACACCGCTTATTTCTTGTAAATTTTTTTTATTCCACCCTTTATCTATTAACATTTTCCATAATTTGTTATAGCTGATGTTCAACATTTTCAACCTCACTTTCTGTATTCCACGCTCGTCCAAAGAATTCTCCGCCATTAGGATATAAGCTTAAGACAACAGATGAATTAATGATTTCTTGTGTTTTAGGTAAATAGGTATCAATTTTAAGTGTAAAAAGATGATTCTTTGAAATGAATATATTTTTACTATTATATCAGATATTGTCGCTTTTTACAATGTTTAATCGTGCGAACGTAAAGAAAAATTTACTTTTAGCACGAAAAAACTTTAAATAGTTCGCAACTCTATGGCCATTGAGAAACGAAAGAAATAAATGCCGTCCAAACAGAACGTTTTAAGGTTGAGATGATGAAAATCCGATGAGCGACAGCTATGTTTCAGAGCGCAAACCACTCAGATTATTTCCCTCATGTCGAGAGCATGGAAAATACCAAAGTTGCCATATATAATAGTAAGTCCTTATAGATCTGTTTCCGCAGACCACGAGGGCAATGTAAAATCAATACAGAGCAATCGAGCCGTATTGAGGTGGTAGTTTGGATATCAAGGAAAGATGGCTAAAAGCCTTTGTTTTCCAGTGTTTCTTGAGAACTGGCAAGATGGGATATTCATTCCCATATAAAACGATTCTGCGAAATGACATAAATACAAATATAACACAAGTATAACACAAATTCGTGCTATCATGAAATCTCAGAAAGGGGGCATAAAATCTATGCTAAATATTTTAATTGTGGAAGATGAAGAGGCGATTGCCAACTTGATTCATATGAATTTAAGTGATGAAGGGTATCACTGTACCTGTGCTTTTGACGGTAAACAAGGCGCTAATTTAATAGAGAAGAACAATTATGATCTCATTCTTCTTGATATTATGTTACCCGAAATAGATGGCTATGAACTTCTTGAATATGTAAAGCCTCTCAGCACTCCAGTTATTTTCGTTACAGCAAAAGGTACGGTGGATGACCGAATAAAAGGTTTAAAACTCGGAGCAGATGATTATCTTGTAAAGCCTTTTCAAATCGGCGAATTACTAGCTCGGGTTGAAGCGGTGCTGCGTCGCTATGGTAAAATTGAAAAGCAAATTATTTTTGCTGATGTGTTTGTTAACATAGATTCGCGTCAAGTTATGAAATCTGAGCAAAGCATTGATTTAACTGTAAAAGAATTTGATTTACTGGTTGAACTCATCCGTAACAAAAACGTGGCTTTATATCGGGAGCGGCTTTACGAAAAAGTGTGGGGAGCAGAGTTTATAGGAAATACTCGTACATTGGACTCCCATATCCAGCGGCTTCGGAAAAAACTCGAATGGGAAGATCGTATAAAAACCGTATTCCGTATAGGTTATCGATTGGAGGGCTAATATATGAAGTTATTTACCAAATTTGTCCTTTGTGCAACATTCGTCATTTGTATTACACTTTTGCTTTCTGGTTATATGCTAATTACATCATCCTATGAAAGAGCGCTAAATAGGGAAAGAGAACGGGCAATGAACCAATATCAATATGATAAATTCACTGTGCAAGTGGGTTTGCTTTCAAATGCCGATTTATTCTATGAAGGCGTATTTCAAAATATATTGAGCGATTTATCTTCTGACCTGAGCGGTTTTACAGTGTTCTTTTCGGAAGATGAAACGCTCCTATATACTGAGCTACCCTCAAAAACTGATTTTAGTATCTTGAGTAATATATCCGACAATTCACATGCTCATCAATTTTTAACAATAGATGAGGAGAGTTATATAGTGGTAGGCGGAAAATTAACGCAAAGCGGCATCACATTATATTTACTAATTGCTACGGATATAAGCACTGTTGTTGCGCAAAAAGAAGAAATGATACAAAGTTTTATACAAATATATTTTATCATGCTGATGTTCAGTATGGTTGCTATTTTAA
>JGI994J12354_10004967_pt1 | contig 11676 bp, 9 predicted proteins | sample IntmicLarv3ML3BL_FD_12354 | JGI IMG/M metagenome (IMG submission 12354) | reverse complement strand
TGTTTGTCCTCAGGAGCGGCAGTGCGAGGAGAAGTGCGTGCGCGGTATTAAGGGTGAGCCGGTTGCCATCGGGCGGCTGGAGCGCTTTGTCAGCGATACTGCTCTTGCAAGCAGTGCAGCGGATGCTGTTATGCCGAAAGGGAATGGCAAGCGGGTAGCCATTGTCGGCTCCGGGCCTGCGGGGCTTTCTTGTGCGGGAGATTTGTCGCTCTTAGGCTATGATGTTACGATTTTTGAGGCGCTGCATATTCCGGGCGGCGTGTTGTCCTATGGGATTCCGGCGTTCCGTTTACCGAAAAATATTGTAAAGCAGGAAATTGACGCTCTTGTGCGGCGGGGCGTAAAGCTTGTGCCGAATTTTGTGGTGGGCAAGACCCTCTTAGTTGAGGAGCTATTTTCCGAAGAGGGGTTTTCTGCTGTTTTTATCGGCAGCGGGGCGGGGCTTCCGTCCTTTCTCGGGATTCCGGGGGAGAACTTGAATGGGGTGTATTCCGCGAACGAGTATTTGACGCGGGTGAATCTTATGAAGGCCTATGAGACGGGGGCGGAAACCCCGGTTATGCAGGCGAAAAAGGTGTGTGTAATCGGCGGCGGCAATGTTGCGATGGATGCGGCGCGCTGTGCTATGCGCCTTGGGGCAGAGGAGGTTTCTATTGTGTACCGCCGTGGTGAGGAAGAAATGCCTGCTCGCCAAGAAGAAATTCATCACGCGAAAGAGGAAGGAATTCTCTTTAAGACGCTCACCAATCCGATTGCGGTTTGCGGCGATGAAAAGCATCGTGTGACGGGGCTTTCCTGTGTTTCGATGGCGCTTTTGCAGCCGGATGAATCGGGGCGTAGGCGTCCTGCGGAAATTCCGGGCAGCGACTTTTTTGTTGAATGTGACTGTGTGATTATGTCGATAGGTACTTCGCCGAATCCGCTGATTAAGGCGACGACGGCCGGGCTTGAAACCAACCGGCATGGCTGTATTGTGACGGATGAGCAGGGCAAGACATCGCTTCCGTATGTATATGCGGGCGGCGATGTGTCCACAGGTGCCGCCACTGTTATTTTGGCGATGGGTGCGGGGAAGGCGGCTGCGAAGGATATTCATCGGGTTTTATCTGAAGATGAGGTGTAAGTGTTCATGTTGTGTAAAAAAGAGAATTGTATCGGCTGCGGCGTCTGTAAAGCTGTTTGCCCTTCCGATGCAATTTCGTTTGTAAAGTTTAAGGGCTTTTCATATCCATCCGTGGATTTTTCGATTTGCCGGACAAATGATACGTGTGCGGGGCTTTGTACTGCGGCTTGCCCTGCGCTTTCTTATAAGATAAGCGGGTTGTCACCTGCCATGTATAAGGCGGAGGGCGATGCGAAGGGGCTTTTTGCTTTGTTTGCAGAGCAGGTTTTGTTAAGGGGCGGTGCTGTTTGTGCGCCTGTTATGCTTGAGGATTTATCGGTTCAGTTTCACATTATTGAGGATGCGGCGCAGCTTTCGGCAGTTTCTGTGGGAGGTGCTTTGCGTCTTTTTCAGGGTGATGCGGGCGATGCATATTTGCGCTGCCGGCAGCTTTTGGAGACGGGGCGTGAGTTGTTGTTTTTTGCGCCGCCTTGTATGGTCGCCGGGCTGAAAAGCTTTCTTTCGAAGAATTATTATACGTTGCTTACCATAGATTCTATTTGCAGCGGGGCGGCTTCTTTACTGATTTATGCAGATTATGTGAGTAGTAACAGTGCCTATCATGAGTCTGTGGAGGCGAAGCTGTTTTCATCGTTGCTGTTTCGTGAAAGCTGCTTCTCCTGCAAGTATGCGCGGCCGCAGCGGGTAGGGGATATTACGTTGGGGAATTGCGCTGAGGGCAGTCTTTTGTCGGTTAATTCGGTGAAGGGGGTTGACTCTTTGAAGGCGATTTCTTCGGAACTGACCCTTGGAAAGCTGGATGCGGAGCAGATGGAGGTTCTTGCGCCACGATTTTTCTCGGCAACGGAGCGGCCGCCATTGCGGGATGCGTTCTTTGCGGATTATGAGAAGCACGGGTATTTGTATGTGGAGAAAAAGTATTTGCGGGAGTCTGGTTTAAGACGGTTCTTTCGCGGGATTTTTAAGCGGTAGGGTGACAGGTCTCCCTACGCCGCAGTTGCGGCGTTCTTGAAAACAAATTCCCTTGTTTCAAGTTAATTGATTACAAAACGGAGGTATGATTTAATGGTATATGTAGTGCGCAGAAGCAGGTTATCGATATATATCGGTTATTTTTTTGCAGAAAGTACGCTGCTGGCTATTCTGGTGGGGATGGTAATTATTTGGACAGAGGATTCCGGTTATTTAGAATGGCCGATTGCGAGTATAAGCTGGGTTGTAATAGCGTTGTTTTTTCATTCTTTACTTTTTAACGGAACTTTTTACGGTGTACGGGTAAACGGTGAATCTATCGAATATCACGCTTTTTTACGCAAAACAAAAAAACTGTTTTTTTCCGATATCAAAGAAATTACGCAATCAACGGGCATGGATATGAAAATTGAGGGATATAATCACAAAACATTGTTTTATATTAAACGGACTGACCAGAACTTTGACCGATTCATGCTTGATGTATCTGAATATTTAAAGTGATAGTAAAATGATGTTGTGACAGGAGTCTAATAAATGAACAATAATAGTGATGCAGTTCTTCAAGTGCTTTTGAATTATGCCGAATGCGATGAAAATATCCGTGCCGTTCTTATGGAGGGTTCTCGGGCATTTGGTACTGTCGATGCATACAGCGATTATGATATTGTCTTTGTTACCGAGTCAAGTGAACCATATTTTGATGGCGCTGTTATACCGTTTCTTATCGAAAATTTCGGAGAAATTGCTGTAATGCAAACGCCTGATAACGGAGATCCGCACGATGTATATACCCATCTTATTCAGTTTGCAAACGGGATTCGCATCGATTTGACATTTAATTCTATCGCGTTTTTGAATCATACAACTCTTGAAAGTGCGACAGTTGTTCTTATGGACAAGGATAATCGCTTTTTAAATATCACACCGTCAAGTGATGCAGACTTCTGGCTAAAGTCTCCGAGTGCGGCGGAATATCGCAGTCATTGCAATGAATTTTGGTGGCTCACTCCATATGTGACAAAAGCGGTCATGCGTGGGCAAGCGCTTCATGCGCTGGAGCTTTTGGGCAGCTGTGTTCGGAGTGAATATGCGTGGATGCTTTCGTGCCTTGCCGGAGTGCGAAATAATTGGGAAAAGGTGAACCCCGGCAAGCATAATACAACTATACTGGAATTACTTCAAGAAGATGATGTGCATTATTATGACACCTTATTGAATAGCTATGTTCACGCAAACAGCAATGAAATTCGCCTTGCGCTGCGTAATCTCATGGCGGCGTATAATAAGCTTGCGTCGATAGTTGCAGAACTATCGGGTTTTTCTTATGATTTTATGGAAGCTGAGAAAACAATGCAGTTTATTAAAAATTCGCACTACGATGAAATAGGATTTGAGTAAATTGCGAATGCGGACGGTGGAGGGAACGGCGTGCCGGGGTCGTCACGCCCTACAGATAACGAAAAAGCAGGCTGCGTAAGCAGCCTGCTTTTTTATGCTGTTATAAGATTAGGCAACCTTTGCAAGGTGGTCAGCAACGAGTTGACGTACTTCTTGGTAGCCTGCAGCGTTTGCATTCTTTAAGAAGTTGTCGTACAGGGTGTCGATGTCGCCCTTGCCGAGGATTGCGCTATAGAAGAATTGTTCCGGGAACTTTGTGTAACACCATTCGTTTACGAATGCGGGAACCTTTGCATTTTCCATAATTCCGCGGTCTGTGGGAAGGCCTCTGAGCGGGTGGTCTAAGGGAATGCTGTTGGATTGGGGCAGGCTGTTGAGGAATGTGTTGATTGCGATGTCTTCCTCAGTTTGACCCATCCATTGTGTGTCAAATTGGTTGCGGAAGCGGTTGCTCTTTGCGACCCATTGGTCAACCTTGTTTTGTTCGGTGAGCTTCTTTTGCAGTTCAGTTTTGTCACCGCCGCTGATGAACTTGCCGTCTTCAACGTCCCAGTTTACGCCTCTTTCGCCGAACTTACAAGACCAGTAGGGGCCTTCAAAGTTCATGCCGTTTTCGTCAGACTTGTCGTCTGTCATGTAGTTCATGAGTCTGAAGATACCTTCCAGGTCAGCTTCGTTTGTAACAACGTACTCTTCACGGATCAGGCCGCCTACATCAACGTAGCCCTTGTCGTAAACGCCCTTAACGGGGTACATGTAAACCCATTCAGCATCGGGGTAAATCTTTTGCATTTCTTTGCCGTCAGCATCACCTGTGAAGCCGAAGAGGTAACCAACGCGGCCGGCTTTTACTTTTTCTTGTACGTTTTCGAACTTGGTTGTCATGATGTCTTCGTTGATACCCTTGTTTGCAACGAGGTTTTTGATATAGAGCAGGCCGTCTTTGATTCTGGGGGAGAGCATGCCAAGTTCAGGCAGGCCGTCTTCGCCCATGTACCAGCCGCCGATTGCACAACCCATTGCGCCAAGGAAGTTGCCAACGCCCCAGAATTCGTTTGCATATGTGCCGTAGACGGGTTGTCCGTCGCCGTTCATATCTTGATTTCCGAAGGTGATGAGGATGTCATAGAGTTCTTCCAGGTTTGTGGGGATTTCTTTGTTAATCTTGTTCAGCCAGTCTTGACGAATCCAGGGTGTTTCGCCGATAAGCTTATCGTTACAGTTAGGAATTGCGTAGGTGTGGCCGTCAGGATGCTTCAAGGAAGCAACTGCGTCGTCCCAGTTCTTGGAAACGCGGATAACATTTGGCAGGTATGTTGTGTTCAGGTAATCTTCCATAGGTTGGATGAGTCCTTCGTCTCTCAGCTGTACAGTCAGGTCACTCCAGGATGAGATAAGGTCAGGAATTTCGCCGCCGGAGATGAGGAGCATCAGACGCTCGGAGTAGTCGGTACCTGTGGGGTTAACGTGGATGTATTCCACATTAATGTCTTCTTTAATCTTACGGCAGATGTAGCCGTCGTTGGGAAGCTGGGTGTTACCCTCACTCCAGTACCATCTTACTCTTGCGTACTCGCCGGAGGTGACAGGTTGGTCATCGATAACGGGTTTCGTACATCCTGCCATCATGCCAATGATGAATGCGACTACAAGGATCAGTGTTAACGCTCTTTTCATGTTGTTTTCTCCTTTCAAATTTCACTTATGATAGTTTATCCATAATACTTGCACCTATACGATTTAGGTGCAAGTATTTATAGAACATGGGGGTGATGTCTTACATTTAGCCCTTCAGAGAGCCCATTACGAGACCTTTTACGAAGTACTTTTGCAGGAAGGGGTAGACGCAAACGATGGGGATAGTTGCGGCCATAATGTTTGCCGCTTTCAGGGATTCTTCCAGGGGAACCAGGTTTTGCTCAACCAGCTTTTTGTATTCATCCGGGTTCAGGTTGCCCTTTGCGCCGCTTTCCCGTAGAATTTCACGCAGGTAAACCTGCAGCGGTTGTTTATTCTTGGATGTAAGGAACATAGCACCTGAGAAGTAATCGTTCCAGTGGCCAACAGCGTAGAAGAGAGCAAATGTTGCAATTGCCGCGCCGGATAGGGGAACGATAATGCGCCAGACCAGGCCGATATCGGAGCAACCGTCAATGGTTGCGGATTCCAGAATTTCGCCCGGAATGGTGGAAATAAAGTTACGGAGATAGAGGATGTATCCGGTTGAAATCAGGCCGGGGAGGATACACACCCACAGGTTGTCAAACAGACCCAGGTATTTAATAAGCAGGTATGCGGGAATCATACCGCCGCCGAAGTACATGGTTCCAACCAGGAACAGTGTGAGACCAGTACGGTAGGGCAGCTTTTTGTTTGCCAGTGCGATAGCCGGAAGCAGGGTGAAGATAATGTTTAACACTGTACCGACTACGGTGACATAAATGTTGATGCTGTATGCATTTACGAGGCCGGAGCCTTGGCCAATCAGCGCTTTGTATGCGCTTAACTCAATCTTTGAGGGCCAGAGATTTATAACCTTTGTTCCGAAGTCGATGCTTGGGGAAATTGAGTTTATAAAGGTTACATAAAAGGGTAGCAGGGTAATCAGTCCGATCAGGACCAGGAAAAAGTAGTTGAAGCCAGCGAATATTCTTTCACCAATTGTTTTTTTCATGTTTTTTTCCTCCTCCTTACCAGATGGCGCCTTCTTCGTTCACGCGTTTCGCTACTGCGTTTGCGACAATCGTGAGGAACAAGGACAGCATTGACTGAATAAAGCCCAGTGCCGTTGAATATGAGTAGTTTCCGCCCATGCCAAAGTTTCCTTTGTTGCGGACACCCACGTCGAAGACATATACCGAAAGAACTTTACCCTTTGCAACGGTTAGCGGGTAAACCAGGTTTTGCGCCTGTTCGAAGTCAACGCCCATAAGGCCGGATACGGAGAAAATCAAATTCATTGTTATAATGTTGGCCATGCCGGGGAGGGTGATGTACCAAATCTGTGCCAACTTGCCCGCACCGTCAAGCTTTGCGGATTCGTAAAGCTCGGGGGAAATGCCGGACAGGGCCGCCATGTAAATAATCGCTGACCAGCCGACCGATTTCCAAATGGTTGAGACAACCATGGTGGCACGTATATAATCTACTTCATTTAACAGGTAGAATGTTTGCGGGTTTTCCGGATTTATCATCCGTAAAATACCGTTTATAAAGCTGAACTGCGATGAGAACAGCGAAATAATCAGACCGCCGATAATCGACCATGAAATAAAGTGAGGCAGGTATGTAACGGTTTGGATAATACGCTTAAACGCCATATTACCACACTCGTTAAACATCAGCGCAAGGATGATGGGGCAGGGGAAGCTGACAACCAGACGTGTTGCGGAAATAACAAGTGTGTTTATCAGTACCTGACCGAATTCACCATCGATGCCGCTAATTATGACCTTGAACCACTTGAGACCCGCCCAGGTGCTCTGGGAAACGTCGGCAACATTGTAGTTTAAGAACATGAGAACCAGACCAACCATGGGGATGTAGCAGAAGACAACGAAGAAGACAATTGCCGGCAGGAACATAATGAAGAACCATTTGTAACGGCTTATGTTGTAGGCAAATTTTTCTGTTACAAGTCCGACGATTGCGTTTATTGCGAGAATGGAAATGATGACTGCGTAGAGCAGCGTTGTTTCAACCTTAAAGCCTTTTTCATACAAGGCCATAGTTTCTACAAATTCAGAGTGGCGGCCGAAGGGGGCGATGCACAGGGTCATGCCCGCAATGGCAACAAGACTGAGTGCTGTAACGATGTATTTGGATGCGTTCAGTTTGGGTACCGTCCAGATAACAACGGCAACGGCAATCGTTGCAAGAATTGCAATAAGTGCCGGGATGTTAAAGCCGGAGGTGAGTACCTGCTGTCCGGTTGGCGTTGCTATCATGAAGGACTTTCCAAACAATATTTCCATAAAGCTGAAGGCTGTGGGCTTGGGTGCGCTCCGCACGCTGTATTGCATAAAGGGAACAAAGAACGCAATAATTGCAATAATAGAGGAGAATGCAAGGAACTTACGCAGTGCGGGCCATTCCTTATATCGTGTTTGCAAGCCCTTGGGAATTACATCCATGAGGATACCGGGAATTGCTATTAATAATATAATGGTTAATATGCTTTTTGCATCGGCTGCCATTATGTCCGCAAACTTGGGGACTGCTGTTGCGGCGGCGGCATTGATTGCTGCGCCGGTGCTGATGGCACTTGTTGCAATCAGCATGCATACTGCGGAGATTAAGCTTGTGATGCCCCAGATGACTCTTGCTATTTTAAACTTAAGGACAAAGAGCAAAATCGTTGCAATGATTACCAATGCGGCAGTTAACAGGAAGGGAACTGTGAACATGGGCGTGAACAAGTACGTGAATATGTACGAGAATTGGCTCATGCCCTTCAGGTCAGCCGGGCTTTTGAAGGTTAGCAGACGGCCTGCCAGCAGGATTGCCGCTATGGGTGCAATGATTACGTAGATGCGTTTTGCAAGCGGCATACGGTTGAATACCTTTGCGATTGCATCGAAGACTCTCTCTGCTCTGACCGAAAAGAATTCGCGAATCTTTTTCGGGAGGATGCAGAGCCCCACATTCAGCAGAAGAATCGCAACTACGATGCTGAAGCCAAAGATGGTGTCGCCCTTTACTCTTCCGGGTTGGATAAACATGAAGATTGAAAGAATTACAATTGACAGTGCATTAAAGCCAACAAAGAGTTGCTTTGTGCGCTGCACCTTCAGGTTTTGGAATGAGAAGAGAACAACTGCGGTCATAATCGTAGAAACAAATGCGAGGATGACCAGTGCGTTTAATCCGTTTGATACAAGGCTGTTGAAATGTCTGGCCAGGACGTCAAAGAATATTTGCAGGCCTTCCCATGATACGGGGATATCTCTGCGGGTCTCGAGTTTGTACGTAGCTATCGGGAGGAAAAACGCGAGTACCGCCACAAGGGATGAGAACTTCAGGAACTTTTTCATTTTGTGCCACCTTTCACAGAATATGGGTTAAGCTTTTACCGTTTTTTTTGTGCTATGAAACAAAAGTGAGTTTCTACCTTCTTAGCATACGGTAAAACTGCATGAAAAACAAGTTGCGCATATGGAAATTATGAACATATTGTTACGAAATTGTTTCACAACGATGAACATAATTTGGAAAAGTGAACCTTTCGCAATCTACACGTTGTAGCGTTTTTCATGCGGGCCATATTCTGAGCCGGCTATCAGTTCCAGTGCACCGACAACGTCGCACTCGGAGGTTCTGATGGGGAAATAGTAGGACGTTTTGCCGTCTTCCCAGTTTCGTACTGTTTCGACATCTTCCGACAGGGTTCTTTGTAATTCGTCATTGCAAGGGGAGATGACCCAGCCGACGGAAGGCTGTGCGCGGCCGGCAATAACGGGGGTTGCCATGCGTTTGTTTGCTTTGTACCAGGACCAAATTGCGCCGGTTAGGTAGATGTCGGGGTTCAGTCGCTCAATTTTCATGAGGGTAATTTTCAGTTTGTTAAATACCTCTATATTATAGTCGGTATTGTCGTCGTCGCAGGTGAATGGGTCCATTAAAATGTCCGGCAGGATGTCTCCGTCAATAAATATCTGGCCAATGCGGCCAATGTTTGCAATATCAAGCTTTCTTTCGCTCATTTGTTGCAAGCTCCTTTCATTTGTTATCTTTTATTTTGGGAAGTGGTATTCTCCCCTGTAATTAGAAGCGTTGTAGTGGGGGAATTTTTTCGGTGCGTAGGTGAGGCCGTGTTTTGGCGCGTCTTCCTGGGTGTAGATGAACATCATGTTGCTGTCCCACGTCAGCAGTTCGTCTCGATTATCCATATATACGTCTATGGCTTCGCAGCAAAGATCCGGATGGTTGTCTGTGCCCGGGAAGGGGACAACAAGCTCACCGTGACCGTCGTACAGCCCGCCGAATGCCGGATTTGCGGAGTAGAGCAAAAGGTCACTTCCGTCGCCCAGCCAGTTGACGGGGGCGATGACGTTGCCGTTTGCGCCGTGCTCCTTGCAGAAAAGGCGGTTCAGGTTGCAGTCGTACATAGTTATAATGGCGGAATTGCGCCAGTAGGTGGTTACGCATAGCTCAATACCCGGTAAGTCGGGTCGGTAGTTGCCCGCCGACAGGCGCTGTGCATGGCCGATAGGGTCTTTTAGAAGCAGCTTGCCGTCCGTATTTGCTACCAAAAAGCCGTCGTCGCCGGATGCCATGGCAATAAGGGTTTCGTTCGTTTTTGGGTTCAGCTTGCCAATGACGATTTCGTCGGTGTGGCAAATCATGTCTTTCAGCGACCACTTAATTGCACCGTCCGCCGTAACATAGCTGTGTCCCGCGATAATGTCCTCCCGCCCGCTGCCGAAGTCATAGGGCATGGGGCAGTGGCCGGTGTTTAGGGACGCATGCCAGCGGGGGTTCAGCTTATGGTCGTAGAGCCACATGTTGTTGTAGCGGTCTTTTATGAGCAGGCTTGCGGGTTTGTCTTTTCCGTCAGCAAAGACTATTCGAAGGCAATCACCGCCGATGCGTTTGTGGGATACATTTCGTGCGATGGTGAACTGCTCAGTGTAGACGGCGTAGGGGGTGGGGGCGGTGTATTTCGTCTTGCCCGTTGCGCCGTTTGCTACGATGATTTTGAAGTCTTTTATATAGATGACCTCGTTTTTGCCGTCGCCGTCGATGTCGAATATTTGGCAAGGCAGGTCTTTACAGAGGATGTGCTCGCCGGGGGTAGGTTGTCCTTGCTGCCACAGGATGTTGCCGTCGAAGTCGATGGCGGTCATGCAGCCGATGCCTGTTTCGTCGGCGTTTGCCAATGTTTCTTCGGTTTGCATGAGGAGCATATTCAGGGTTCCGCCGCCGGTCAGATCACCGAAGCGAATGTTGCGGGCGGTGCCGAAATTCTGAAAGTTCACCGACTTTACAAGCCGCATGCCGGGGTAGTTTTGCTGCTTGTCAAGAAGGCGGGCGCGTTCCTTCCGGTTTGCCGCGACAACTGCCGGATACTTCGCTTCGTCCATGTCAAGAGTGACGTCGGTGAAGCGTGCCGGATCCCATGCGGACAGCAGGATTTTTCCGTTATTTAATAGAAGCGTGTTGTAGGTCAGAACGGGCTTGCCGTCGATGGAACACTCTGCTGTACAGCCTTCTGCCTTTACGCTTAGTGTGTAGGTGGTGTCCGTGTCACTGATAAAGTCGGCGGATGCTACTATTGTATATGCGTCGTCGTCTTTATAGTACAGATTTGCCTTTTTTCCGCCTTCAATGGCGAAGAGGTAATAGTGCCGCGAAGTCTGGTACCGAAAGCCGATGCCGGCCCAGTACTTGCCTGTTAAGGTTCTGACCTTTACAGTTGCGGTATAGTCTTGCCATGTAAGGCCGCCGCTTACCATAATGGGCCATGTGTCGGAGTCGTCCCAGGGCAGAGAATCCGGGTCGATGCACTGCTCCATATACTTCTTGCCGTCAAGCTCTTTTACTGTCCAGGCGTACTTGTGGTTCCAGGCGGGTTCGCGGTTTAGGTCGTACCATAGCCCCATGTAGCCGCCTACTTTTTTGTAGTGAAACTCCCCTAATGGGGAGAGGTCGGATGGAACTCTCCCCAAGGGAAATGCGGCAAAATTTTCGTCAATTAAGCGTACTGTGCTCATCTTTACAGGGTGGCAAGAAGCTCTTTCGCTTCGTTTAGGGCGGCGGTGAAGATGTCGCGCTGTTGGTACCAGCGGTCTTCGTAGATAACAGCCTTTTGGAGGTCTTCTTTTGCGGCGGCTTTGTCACCTTTCATCAGTGAAATTTTGCCCCTTGCAAGGTAAACGTCCGCAAGGTTAAAGCGGATGGACAAGCCGTAATGGAGGTTTTCGGGATAAGGATTGTCTATAAGCTTCGCCATAAGGGCTTCGGCACTTGTGAAGTCGCCTGCCTCCGCTGCACGCATGGCAAGGGCGGTGTTGACCAGACGGTAGTATTCACCGCTGGACTCTTGGCCTTCCCAGTTTTCCCATTCTTCGCCTTCCAGGATTTTGAGGGCGTCTTCCAGACGGTTTGCGTCCAGCAGGATGTCGGTGATGACAACCTGGGATATGCCGCGGTTGCCGACTTTATCGAGGGTCGGCAGCAAT
>JGI994J12354_10004966_pt1 | contig 11678 bp, 13 predicted proteins | sample IntmicLarv3ML3BL_FD_12354 | JGI IMG/M metagenome (IMG submission 12354) | reverse complement strand
AAACGGCAATTGGCAAAAGTCCGACCGCTGTTAGAACCGAATAGCGCCCGCCTATGTCATCTGGCACAACAAACCGCTCGTAACCTTTTTCAACAGCTAAATCATAGAGGGTTCCTCTAGCAGCATCGGTCGTAGTATAGATTCGTTTGCTAGCTGATTCGCCATATTTCTCAATTAATTTATCGCGCAAAACCCGAAAAGTTATCGCTGGCTCTAACGTTGTGCCGCTTTTGGAAATCACGTTAATTGACCAATTTTTACCATTCAATTCGTTAATAATTTTATTCAGTTCAATCGAGCTAAGAGAATTTCCCGCAAAGATTACTTTGGTTGAGCCATTTTCGCCCAGCAGATCAATTACCGCGCGCGCGCCCAAATACGAGCCACCAATGCCGATACACACCAAAATATCGCTGTCTTGCTGAATCTTGGTCGCCACTTCCTTGATTTGTGCAAATTCGCTTCTATTATAATTTTCTGGCAAATCACGCCAACCCAAAAATTTATTCCCTTCGCCAGAGCCATTCATAACTTTATCTCGCGCCAATTCTACTTGTAATTGCGCTGCTAATAATTCGCCCTCGTCAATAAAAGTATTCGCACGTTGTGTATCTAATTTAAGCATAACACTAACAGTATACTATAATTTCCGCCTCATAACAAAAAACTCCGCCCGAGGGCGAAGTTTTTTTCAGTTGCAAATCTAGTTGATTAACTAGCTAGCGTTTTGGCAATAGTATTTACCAGTGCCACCAGTTTCAATCTGTATTACAACAGCACTCTGTCGAGCACTACCTCTCACGAGACCAACGTTAGCGTTGCACTGAGCCTGTTGATAAATAACGATGTTATTTAGCATCGGAGCCGTCTGTGACGTAGCCGCATTGCCGTTAGCGACCGTTAAAGACGCGCTAAAAGTCGTGGGAATAGTTGGGTTATGGACAACATGTACATAATCAATGCTATTTGACAGTTTATCGAAATACGGACTCAAATTTGCTGTTAATGCAGAGCCAGAACGATAAACCGCTCCTGACGCATATGCACCAGTGTTGCTCACCAAGTTTGTCTTATCGGCGTTAGCGTTATAGTTTGTTACCGCCTCTACAACCATACTGACATCACGTTTTCTAGCGTCATCTCGCTGGTTCCTCTGCAACGCAGGAACTGCCAAGAAGACCACCAAGAAAATCAATGCTGCAACGGCAAGCACCAATGCGACCTCGATGATTGTAAAACCTTTTTGCTTGTTTTTTGTCATATTTTTTACCCAACCCTTTCTTATAGTTGTTACTATTGACTATGTCATTTTAACTCAATCAAAGAAAAAGCGCAAGCATTTAGAATTTCGTTTTTCCACAGATTAGAACAGGGGTTATTCTGATAGGCTGTAAATTGGCATCAAGACAGCAACCACAATAAAACCAATCATGAGCGCCATTACAACCATCAAAATAGGTTCAATCGTAGTAGAAATGGCGCGAATTGCATTATCAACTTCTTTTTCGTAATAATCTGCCACTTTGCCAAGCATACCATCGATACCACCAGATTGTTCGCCAATCTTGATCATCTGAGGTACGAACGGAAGAATGTATTCTTCCCCAGACAAGGATTCACTGAGCGGTTTACCGTTTTTAACTTTTTGGGTTGCATGTAAAATTTCTTCTTTGACAACCGAGTTGTTGACTGCATCAGAACAAATTTTCAGCGTTTCAAGAAGAGGTACACCAGATGCTAGCAGTGTTTCTGCTGTACGCGAAAATCGTGCCATATAAAGTTTCCTAAACAACGGAGAAAACATTGGCATATTTAGTTTGGTCGTATCCCAAGCTTTACGACCGCCATCAGTAGCAATCCAGCGTTTCAGCAAAATAACCACGCCAACCAAAACTGCCGCCACTATATACCAAAAGCCTATTAGAAAATCAGTAACCGCAACTAAAAGTTCTGTCGTGCCAGGAAGTTGCTTGTTCATATCTGCGTAAAGCATTTTGACTTGCGGCACCAGAGCCACCAACATAAAGCCGACAACGGCAACAATCACCGCCAAGACAATTGCAGGATAAACCATAGCGCCTTTAATCTTGCTCAACATATCAGCATCGTGTTCCTGCTGATCAGCCAAACGTTCCAAAGATTTATCAAGTGTACCAGATGTTTCACCGGCACGAACCAATGCAATAAACACTTGGTTAAATATTTTAGGATACTTTGCAAAACTGTCTGCTAATGACGCGCCGCCATTGATATCGCCCGCCACGCTACCGATAACCTGTTTTAGAGCTTTATTTGCCGTTTGCTCCTCAACCGTATTAAGCGACTGCGCCAACGGCAAACCAGCATTAAGCATAGTAGCCAACTGACGCGAAAATATAACTTTGTCTTTGGTCGAAACTTTTGAACCAAATTTGAGTCCGCCACCCTCGCCCGCAACAGTAATCTTAATAGGAACAATATGCTGCGCTGTTAACATTTTAGCCGCCGCGCCCTCAGTATCAGCCTGAATAGTACTCTTGATGATTTTATTCGTAGCAGTATCGCGCGCAGTGTAGTTAAATGTCAGCATAGCCTAGCCTTTCATCATCCTCTCAAATTCTGCTATGTCAACCGCAAAATTGCGCGCTTCATCATATGTAATTTGTCCAGATTGCACTAATTGAACAAGCGTGCGATCCATCGATTGCATACCTTCCTGAGCACTGGTTTGAATAACCGAATCAAGCTGATGCGTTTTACCTTCACGAATAATATTGCGCACCGCCGAGTTTGCAATAAGGATTTCTGCCGCCGCCAATCGTCCGCCGCCAATTGCTGGCACTAATCGCTGTGAACAGATCGCCATCAAGATATTAGATAGCTGAGCCTTAATTTGAGGTTGTTGATGCGGTGGAAAAACATTCACCATACGATCAATTGATTGAGCTGCTGAGTTAGTGTGAAGCGTAGCAAACACCAAGTGTCCAGTTTCCGCAATCGTAATCGCCGCTGAAATTGTTTCAAGATCGCGCATCTCACCAATTAAAACAACGTCTGGATCTTCGCGGAGCGCGCTACGCAGAGCCGCGTTAAACGAATATGTGTCATAGTGAACTTCGCGCTGAACAATAACTGATTTACGCGATTTGTGCGTAAACTCAATTGGATCCTCAATCGTAATAATGTGTACAGACTTTTCGGAGTTAATTTTGTCAACTAACGCCGCTAAAGTAGTTGATTTACCAGATCCAGTCGGACCTGTCACGAGAACTAAACCGCGTGGATAATCCGCAAATTTCTCGACAATAGTAGGAAGTCCAAGTTCAGCAATTGATGGCATTTCATTTGGAATCAAACGTAACGCCGCCGCCAAGTTTCCTCTCTCGTGAAAAGCGTTGACGCGAAATCGACCAAGATCGCCAAATGCGAACGAAAAGTCAAATTCTTTGTCTTTGATTAAAATCTGTTGTTGATCTTGATCAAGAATCGAAAAGATTAGCTTTTCGACTGCTTCTACGTTTAGCGCTGCCGTATTAGCAATTGGACCAAGCGTACCATCAACCCTCAACATCGGAGGTAGACCAACTTGAAGGTGCAAGTCGCTCGCTCGCTGATTTATGACTTCCTGTAGCAACACCTCAATACGTATATTATCCATCGTCCCTCCCTTTTTCTAAGTAAAATTTTATCATAAGCAAAAACCTATTGCAACCTACGCCATATTAGCCGCCACCCTATTGACTTCTTCGAGTGTCGTTTGACCATTGAGCGCCTTTAAGTAGCCGTCGACGTGCATTGGCACCATTCCTTGCGCGATTGCCAAACGCTGAATTTGACCCGATGTGGCGTGTTTGAGAATGAGTTGCTGAACTTCTTCAGTGATATCCATAACCTCATAAAGCCCAAGACGCCCTTTGTAGCCATTCGGCGCTTGTGGCGAATCTTTGCCTTTAACCAGTGAAAAAGATTGCGAATCAGCCAACGGCAAACTGTCATAGCCTAAGTCACCAGCGACAGCCGCAACTTCAGCCTGAGTTTTCGGCAAAAGATATCCCACTGTATCTTTGAGCGATTGAGTTTCCAGTTCGTTACTCTGGTAGGTGTCTTTTTCGGCCGCTACGCGACGAACTAAACGCTGACCGATAACCGTGTTGACTGTTGATGCAATCAAGAAAGGTTCGATGCCCATATCCAGCAAACGCGGCAAAATACCCGCTGCCGAGTTGGTGTGAAGCGTGCTGAACACCAAGTGCCCCGTCAGCGCCGCCTGAACAGCTAAGTTCGCCGTTTCGCCATCACGAATCTCACCAACCAGCACAACATCCGGATCCTGACGCAGAATTGAACGTAGACCACTCGCAAATGTCAAACCAACTGCTGTGTTAACTTGAATTTGATTAACACCGTTCATTTTGTATTCAACTGGGTCTTCGAGCGTAACAATGTTAATCTCGTCACTGAAAATTTCTTGGACTAACGCATATAGCGATGTTGACTTACCAGAGCCAGTTGGACCAGAGGTTAGAACCATTCCGTTAGGTCGCTTAACACCTTGACGAATTAAGCGTAACGCTCGACCGGCATAGCCCATATCCTCCAATTGAAACGACGAGCCTGATTTATCGAGAAGACGAATAACTACTTGTTCACCCCAAACAACTGGTGAAATTGCAATACGAAGATCGACTTCTTTTTCGCCAACCATAACTGTAAATTGGCCGTCTTGCGGTTTACGATGTTCGTCGATTTTCAAGTTTGAAAGAATCTTAATACGCGAAATTAGCGCTGGCTCCGTCGACTTTGGCAAAGACATAACTTCGCGCAGAACACCATCAATACGACAGCGAATTTTTAGACGATCTTCGAGCGGTTCAATGTGGATATCCGAAGCTCGCGCACGCTGAGCATATTCCAACAGCTGACTAAGAATTTTACTAATCGGTGAATCTTGAACGATAACTTTAATATCGGCATTCGCCTCAGCTTTTTTGTCATCTGCGTCAACCTGCGTGTTGCTCAGTTCGTCAATACGCCCCATATCAATATGATATTGCGACAAAACATTATTGATGCCGCTCTCAGATGCAACATAGACTTTGATTGGACGACCAATTGCCTGGGACAAAAAGTCTGTCGCTTGAACGTTGCTGGCGTCTAGTACCGCCACTGCTAATCGCTTTGCGCCACCTTCGTTAGTTTCACCAAGAGGCACCGCCATAAAACGCTGTGCAGTATCAACTGGCAACAAAGCTAGAATTTTATTATCAACGACAGCCTTAGACAGGTTAACATACGGCGTACCAGAAGCAATTGCAATAGATTCCGTAAGCTGCTCCTCATTGATGGTTCCTTGCTCCATCATATAGGCAAACAAGGGGCGGCCAGCTTCTTTTGCCTCTGTATTAAGAATAGGTAGCTGATCTGGGCGAATAATTCCAACCTCAATCAGGTGTTCTTCAATTTTCTTTTGAGTTTCCTCTGTCAGGACAGCCATCGCTTACTCCGTAGTGGTTGTAAATGACGAGTTAATTCCACATACATTGAAAGCTGAATTTATGTACTGCCTACCATCGGTGCTTCCGCTATTTTCTTCACTAGAATCGATAGTTTCATCTTCGTTATTTTCGTCTGCAATAGCCACAACTTCGCTGTTATCGGTTTCGGCATTCTCAAAACACCAACTTGGCTTATCGGCATCATACAATATTACATTGTTTTCTGGTGCTATAATTTCAGAAGTAAGTGATGGGGCAGTTTTAACTGTTTCGTTCTCTGGCGGTGGTAATAAACTACCAATGACAAACCAACTAATCACAGCTACTACAGCTACAATCAATATAACTAACGCCCAGTCTGATTTTTTCATTCAGTCGCCTCCTCTTCGCTGCTCGCAGTCGCATTCTCATCAACTGGAATCAGTTTTTCTCCTGGTAGCCAGTTAGCCTTAGGAACAAAGTACGTTACAACTGTAATTTCCGCAGACAGACTGTCGCCATACCCGCCACCATCAAGGATATCTCTTGTTACTTCTATAGATTGAACGTTGATCGGGTGTAACGAATATTCCATCGACAATAAAGTTTTTCGAATATCCTCGTCTGAAACGCCGTGCAATTCGAACGAAACTGTCATTAAGATAGCTTGTGGTTTTATTAGACCACTTGTATCTGAGCTGGCAACTTCCTCACCGGCGACAGCTAATATCTCAGCATCACAAGAAGCGCCTTCGAGTATCGCGGTAGCTTTCTCTATACCACCACTAAGTTGCGATGGTTTGAAAATGATGTTCGTAAACGCGTATTCGACCGCTAATGTATCACAAGATGACGGAAGGACATCAAAGACAATTTGCCATTTTTCTAGCTCAGGATCAACCAATCCTTGTATCGATTTGATACTGCTATTGGCACTTAATGCCTCAACATTTTCACGAAGTTTTGGAATGTTGGAAATGCTATTTTTGAGATTATCGTTAGTTGTACCCCACTCTGAATTAACTTTCATCTGGTAAGAAACTCGTTGATAAAAATTAACGGCTAACATAGCGCAAATCGTTACAATAGCAGCAGCCGCAGCCACATAAATCATCATCTGCTTATTAGTAGTGTCAATCTGTTGACGCTTTCTTGCGCCAGTTGACGGTTGATCTTGATTCATTATATGTTCCCCCCGTCTTGACCTTCATTTAGGATATCTTCTAACTCAGCTTTCTTTCCTTGGCAGCCCTCTCCAATTGTTCCGTGAGTTGCACTCCAGACTTTGCAACTATCGACTTCTATTGCCTGGACACGGTACTTAGATTTGAATACTATAGGATTAAACGTCAGAGTAGCTTTGAACGGCCACCTGCCAGTAGTTTCATTTATGGCACCGCCTTCAAAATCCACAGTAGGAACCATCGTAGGGAATAATTTCTCGTCAGTTTTCGTTTCCCCTTCGACAACAGCGCCAGAGCCATCAGGTGTGTATTCTGAGTATTTTACCATAGCATAATATAATCGGTTTCTAAGCACTAAGCGCGATTGAGGCACATCAACTTGACCTGTCAACTCAACAACAATACCCTCAGTGTCACCAGGCTCAGATGAAATTGTAATACCAGTTAAATCAGTCCATTGCAATCCCGATATTGGCGTTGTTCGACCAAACACTACATCGAGATAGTCCATCATTCGAGATAATTGCGGCTGATCTTCTTTGATTGCGTTAATTTGCGCCAATGCATTTTGCACTGATAAATAATCTCCCAATTGATTCTCGTCCCTTTCGCTTTCAATCAACGCAATATTTTTGTCAACTTCACCGGATATAAGACTTTTCTGAATAGCTAATGCGCCCATACCTAATCCAAGTAAAACCACCGCTGCGCCAGCCGCAATGCTAACTGCAATACAAATCGTCATTACTAAATTGCGTACGCGTTTAGCGTGAAGTAATTCTTTCTTTACATCTGGGAGAAGGTTTAATTGCAACATTACGCCCCCAACCTTTCCGCTAATCCAACCGCCACCGCAAATTGCGCAGAAATCGGCGCTAATTTAACCTGTTCGCTAGCTGGTACATTGACGTGTTGCCACGGTGTCGCCAGCTGAGCCGATACATTAGTACGTTGACTAATCGTGCTCATTAACCCTGGCAAGACCGCCGCATAACCACTTGCTAAAATCGCACCAACGCCGACGCCAGTATACTTAGTTGCAAAGAATTTCAAAGATTTTTGGATTTCAGCAACTAATTGTTCCACCGTAGAATTAACGGCTCGTGATAGTTGGCCTTCTAGTCGATCCTGCTCAACGCCAAACTTAAGCAACAGTTGTCGTGCTTGCTGTTCTTCGATATTCAAATTTTGCTTAGCGGCTTTGACCATAGTTTGAAATCCTATAGGAATAGAGCGAATCAATCGCGGCGCTGTACCAAGCGTCATAACTAAATCAGTGGCATTATCTCCGATATCAAGAATAAGACGTCCGTCTTGCACGCCATCTGGCAAAAGCGCTCGCGTTAAAGCTAGTGAATCTGGTTCAATAGCAATCACATTCAGTCCTAAACCTTCCAGTAATTCAAGGCGACCTTCTGTGAACGTGTTTGGAACACTTGAAATTAAAACTTCAACTTTCTGGTTGTCATTGATAGATTCGCCGATAATCGCCCAGTCAACTTTGGACTCATCAGCTTTCATCGGAACGTAATTTTCTGCTTGATATTTGATTGACGCATTCAATTCGGCTTTCGATGCAACATTTGGAATTTCTACTACGGCAGCAAAAGTCCTCTGAGACGGAATTCCTATCGCAACGTCTTTGGTGTGAATACCAGCTTGAGCAATAATATTGTTTATTGCTTCGCCTAACGCGCGCTGGTCCTTTTCAGCAGTAGATTCGCTCAAACGAATGTCAATCGGTTGCGTACTGTATTGTTTAAGATTCCAACCGTGACTACCGTGCGAAAGTTCCACTACCCTAATTGCTGTTGTGCCTATATCCAAGGCGAAGAAATTGCCCACCACTTTATTTAGTTTCATACGGCAATTATAGCATAGGCACTTTGAGCCAGTCAAGCATTTCATCAAATCTGTTAATCGGACTTCTGTGATACAATATATGATATGAGTTCTCTTTCAATTGGTCTGGTTGGTTTGCCAAATGTTGGTAAATCCACTCTTTTTAACGCCTTAACTAACGCGTCAGTTTTGGCGGCAAATTATCCTTTTGCCACAATCGAGCCAAACACTGGCATAGTGCCAATACCGGACGAGCGATTGAATGTCTTGGCAAGCATGCATAAGACAAACAAAGTCGTCCCCGCCACTGTAGAATTCGTCGATGTAGCTGGTCTAGTCAAAGGCGCCAGCGATGGCGAAGGACTCGGCAATAAATTTTTGGCAAATATTCGTGAATGTAATGCAATTTGTCATATCGTGCGCGCCTTCGAAAGTGATAAAATCCAACGCGCCGACGGTAATACCGACATTTCGCCCGCCGCCGATATTGAAATTATCAACACTGAATTAATGCTGGCTGACATCGCTACAATCGAAAACCATCTGCCAAAAATTCTAAAAGAAGCTAAATCCGATCCAAAGGCTCGCGTTATTGCTGATTATCTAAAATCCGTCCAAGGAGAATTGCTAACTGGCAGGATGCCGAACAACCTAGATAACGAAAAGCTTCACGGGCTGGATCTACTGACCGCTAAACCTGTAATTTATGTCTTTAACGTTGATGAAAATGGACTGACTGACGCAAAACGCCAATCTGAATTAAGCTCTGTCGTTCAACCAGCAAACTGCGTTTTTATTTGCGCCGAACTGGAAAGTGAAATTCGCGAATTATCAACAGTCGAAGCCCAAGAATTATTGGCGGATTACGGTGTCGTCGAATCTGGTTTAGCCAAGCTCGCTCGCGCCGCTTATGACACGCTTGGTTTACAATCATACCTGACCGCTGGCGAGAAAGAAGTCCGTGCCTGGACGATCAAAAAAGGTTTTACCGCCCCACAGGCCGCTGGCGTGATCCACACCGATTTTGAGCGCGGTTTTATCGCCGCACAAATTGTTGATTACGATGATTTAGTTTCTGCTGGCTCTGAATCCGCCGCCCGCGCGAACGGCAAACTCCGTACCGAGGGAAAAACTTATGTTATGCAACCGAATGATGTGGTCGAATTTCGGTTTAATGTTTAATTTAGCTATTTCTGACACATATTGAGTAAATAAAATCGTTCTCTGTTACCATTCGTTCCTGCGACTTCACTATCGGATTTGTTCTCGATAATCATATTTTGACGCGCCCAAACCTCAAAATCACGTAGGATCTTCCTGCGCTCGGTGTCGTTCTTGACCACACCAGCGTTTTTGACTTTTTCGCCAGTTTCAAACTGCGGTTTCACCATGGCGACAATTTCGGTCTTGTCTGTCGCTAAATGTTTAAGGATATTAGGCAAAATTTCTCGGATGCTAATAAAAGACACATCAATCACGACTAGATCAATAATTTCAGTCGTGCGAAAATCGCGAATGTCAGTTTTTTCGTGCAATTCCACGCGCAAATTGGCGCGCAATTTCGGATGAAGTTGATCCGTACCAACATCGACGGCAACAACTTTTTTGGCACCGCGCCGCAAAGAAAAATCCGTAAATCCGCCCGTGCTCGACCCAACATCAAGCACTGTTTTGCCGGCAAAATCCAAATTTAATTTTTCTGCGACCGATTTCAATTTCAAGGCCGCCCGCGACACAAATTGTTCGTCCTGTGTTAATTCCACTTCTGTTTTTTCACTAACGAAATAGCCTGGTTTAGTTACCACGCGCCCACCGACTTTTACTTTGCCTAATTCAACATAAACAGCCGCTTGCGAACGCGTCGCAACTAATTTTCGCACCACTAGCGCTTGATCTAAACGAATTTTCATTGAATCTCGTTATTTCGCACGCTCGACATAACTGCCATCGCGCGTATCAATTTTAAGGACATCACTAGTTTTGATAAACGCCGGAACTTTGACCACGATACCAGTTTCCATTCGCGCGTCTTTTTGCACGTTCGATGTAGTATCACCTTTGACAACATTTTCAGTATATTCCACGCTCAGCGCTACTGTCGTTGGCAAATCGACCGAAATAATTCGACCGTCAAAGAATTGCAACTGAACTTCGGCGCCTTCTTTGATGAATTTCGGCACGTCTTCGGCGTCTGATAGTGATAATTCAAACTGCTCGAAACTTGTCGGATTCATAAAGAAAACCGTTTCGCCGTCAGAATACAGAAACTGCGCGTTTTGATTCGTCACCTCAGCAGCTTCGATTTTTTCCTGACCTTTGTAGGTTTTCGGCAAAACTGCACCAGTGACCAAATTCTTGATTTTCACATTCACAATCGAACCGCCCCGCCCCATAACTTTCTGGGAATATTCGATGACTTTGTAAGGCTGATTATCAATCGAAATAACCGCGCCTTTTTTTAAATCTGTTGGACTGTACATTGCAATCCTAACTTGCTACGAATGGCAATAATGCGATGTGTCGAGCGCGTTTGATAGCAGTCGCCAATTGGCGTTGCGATTTGGCACTCAAACCAGTTCGGGCGCGAGCATCAATTTGACCATAACTGTCGATGTAACGGCGCAAAGTATCCGCATCCTTGTAATCGAAATATTGTGGTGAAATTTTCTTAGTCTTTTTTATCATAGTTCTCCTTAATTACTTAAAAATTTATTAAAATGGTATATCTGTTAAGTCGATCGGCTCATCACTGACGTCGTCGATTGGCGCTTCGTCTGCTGTGTTGGATTTTTTGGACGAATTATTAGAAGTTGTCGATGCTCCTGCGCCAGAACCGCGGCCATCGCTGACGAAACTGAATTCTTCGACGATGACGTCAATCGCGCTGCGTTTTTTACCGGTGTCTTTGTCGTCCCAAGTTCGCTGTTGGAGGCGTCCTGAAACCAACAATTGTCGACCTTTTCCGACGTATTTGGCGATAGTTTCGCCACGCGCGCCCCAAGCCGTGCAGTTGATAAACGAAGTTTCTTCTTGCTTTTGGCCGCCCGCATCGTTCCACGTGCGATTAACTGCTAAACTGAAACTAGTAACGCTTTGACCGCTTGGCGTGGTGCGTGTTTCTGGATCAGCTGTTAGATTACCGAGTAAAGTTACTTTGTTAAATGCCATATGTCCCCCTTATTCTACCCTTAATTTATTC
>JGI994J12354_10004965_pt1 | contig 11688 bp, 13 predicted proteins | sample IntmicLarv3ML3BL_FD_12354 | JGI IMG/M metagenome (IMG submission 12354) | reverse complement strand
ATACGTCTTGACTTCAAGGGTTTCCGCCCTCCGCCGGGTGCCCTTTTGTATTCTCTTTTGCTGGCTCGCGTCTTCTTTGGGATCAGTTCCTGCGCCATTCTCCAGAATTCAACTGATATCGTCCATGACTGATAACTTTTTTCTCCACCACCTTTCATTACCCTCTGGTAGTTTACCTTATTTCTCTATTTGGGGATAGGATCTAGGAGGACCCTCGTCTTACACGTTCCTAGTCGCAGCAAAACTACAGTGCAAACTTGCTAATATTTCTCACATCAATATGCAACCCTCCGCACGTTTGGCTATCTATATATGTATAGGGTCGTTAATCCCTGTATCAGGCGAAAGTAAAATTGTGTTAGGAGCTGAGTGAATGCACGATATATACCATCAAGCCGGGAAGCGTATTCGAAAATTAAGAGTAGAACAAAATCTCACACGAGAAGAGACCGCCGAAAAAGCCGATATATCATCTAGATTCTTAAGTGATATAGAGAATGGGCGAAAGGGTTTCTCCGCTCATACCCTTGTGCGAATTGCAAATTGTTTCTCTGTACCATGTGGGTACATTATGACAGGAGAGTCCTATCGTTCCTTTCGTTGCAGTGGCGATAGGACGGTGCAGTCCTATACGGATGAACAGCTTGAAATTATTAACAGACTATATGAAATGGCACTAAAGCTCAAGCTACATGAAGGGCTTGCAAGCCAAACAGATCAAAACAACTCCAAGATGGATGGAGGCCTTTGAGAGCAAGCAAAAATCGTCCGAATTAATCTGGCCAGACAGAAGCTCATGTATGAAGGCTGTGTTCGGCATATAAGGCAAGACATTGTGGAAAAGATTCTGTCTATGTACGCCAAGGGGGCGCGTACCGGCGACAACGGAATTTTGGGTACTCCTCCGGCTGTATATTTAGCTTTACCGGCGGATTCCGGTCGTTTTGGTACGCATACTTTTGTACTGTGCGGAAGTCCGTGTGGGTACGCTTCGCAATTTCACGCAGCGACAACCCTTCGTTTTCATAGAGGTCTTTGATATACTCTATTTGTAGCATTCTCAGCACCTTCTTTTCGCCTTCTTTATTGGCCTGATGACCCTTCTAAAGGATAACAGCTTTGGCTCGGTGCCGAGATGCCTACGCCTTTCTCAACTCAGGTGTTGTATTTTTCGTGAGCATTTCCTGCAATTTACTTCCTGATAATGCTTTCGCATAATTTCGCATTCTATTCATCTTTTCACTTTTCCTATCCGCTTCGCAGAAAATGGTCTAATCTGCATTCAACTGCATAAAGAATGCTTGATAATGTCTTTGGACATCGTCCAAAAATAACTGGTATCCTTTCATCTTTAGCTCATCAAGAACATCCAGGGTCTGGTCATAGGGGATGTCCCCCATACGTAGCAATTTGATTTTCGCAAAATCCGCGTCGCTAGGGATTCCCATTTCCTTCATTTCGTCATCGGGTGCATAGAGGAAACCACTTCCGGAAAATTCCGTGTAAGGTGCAAATGGTTGGTCGATATACAAACCAACAAGGCCATCATCAGAGTATCCTTGGTAATGTGCCGGAGCAACGGGGAGGTCTACAAGCATATCTGTCATGAGGTAAAGAGGCATATAGTCTTCATCAGCGCAGATATATTGATAGTTGTCAGATGGATCGATTGACTCGCCCAGTGGAATATAGTCAATACCTTCTTCACCATAGATCAGGAGACGGATGATGTCTGGATTCATATAGAGCGCTTCTAATAACTGCAGCGCAGCGACATGTTTATTGCTTTTAGGATTCAGGAAAATCCATGGGTAGCAATTGGTCGAGTGCGAAAAAGGGGCGCTGCCGGCTGCAAGGATGTCATGCTTTGATGTCTAGCCGGGTCGATGCCCCTTTGCAAATGCATCTTTGCGATGGAAGCATCTTCGCGGCTTGTTCTATCGAACTCTGAATTATATCGGGCTTCCAATTCCATAATTCTCCAATTCGCCAGAATTGCACAATCCTGAGCATAGATCTCTGAACCAATGTATGGCGTCACGCGCCCATCGCCGAATAATATGAAACGTGATGCCTCACCGACATAGAACGGCCATTCTTTGTATGTTACATGAAGAAGATAAGGTGGCATTGTTTGGGTCACTGCAATCGTGTGATTCTTCCCGGCGATCCTTGCCACGATTGCGAGTTCAGTCAAATCATCAACAAAATGTGGTTCTTCGCCTAGTTCATGCACCAATTGCGTGTCGTAAGTGAGGAAAAATGAGCCGCTAGGCAATTGCTCGTCCAGATTTACCAGTGGGTAGCACCATATATGCTCATCGACGATCAATTCATTCCACGCTCTTTGGGGTACTCTCTCATATAAACCTTGAAAATTCCGAATCATGTCCATTGGCGCAACTTTTCCGCGTGTAATTAACTGCTGCATCGCATTGTCACTATAGATAAAATCTATAAAAAGATCATATGAGGCATCATAGCTTTGCGATAGGCGATTCGCGAGATCATAATCTGCTAGATTGATCCGCACATTATAGCCATACTCTTCTAAGGCGGCATTGGTCAGGTCAACTCGAGGATACAGACGATCCTTCATACTTGCTTCTGCGCCGAGAATCGCAATTGTAACGTAGGTAGGAGCGTCTTTTGTTGACACCTCGAATATGACGCCCGGTTCTTCCATTGTTATGTCATTTTCATCCATCGACACATCGGCATTATGTTGGCATCCTACCTGTAATATACAAACCAAAAGGAGAATTCGCAAAACGTTTTTCATTAGCGTTCCCTCTCACGCAAAATAGCTATGTGAAAATCGCAGGCAAACCAGTGATCATAGTATAGAGCAGTTATGTATTTAGGATATATCTATTTGATTGTTTTTCGACGCAGAGCAAGTAAATGCTTAACAGAATGTTCCGATGAATGTGAGCATGTCAATTCGTTCGGATTCGTTCTATTTGCCAAAAGTGTGATTGTGCACAACAATAAATTGCATCACAGTGATCGTACGCTATAATCATCGAGCATGAAACAAAAAAGGAGAGCATTGTTGATTTGGTAACGGATATTCACTACCAGAAACATCAAAAACGGCCATTTGGCTTTTGACGACCAAATAGCCGTTATGCTAAATTAGGTGGCGTAAGAAACTATTTCACTCGGTAACCATGAACATTATCGGATTTAGCGACTGGCTGTATCATACAGGGTTTTTACAGTGCCGCTTCCGCATCTAGCGGTGAAAGAAGCGTCAACATAATTGACATACTTTCCACCTGGGGCCGATACTGCAAATGCGCGTTGATCTACATTTGTACCGGAATCAGACGAGTAGCCGGTCCATTTATATGTACCATTGTCGTTATACTGTACTCTCGCCTTGGCAGAAAGTGCGTTGCTTATAGGACTGCAGCTGCACCGGTAAATACCAGCACAACCACTGCTGTTGCCGTTGCGTTTGCAACAATCGGGATGACCATGATAGCCACCAATGCCATCATAACCATAATAGATACCTTAGATTTCATGAATAATTCTCCTCTCTTGATAATAATCAAGTATACCACCTAATCCAAGCCGAAGTTATTCTGATAGTTTCCCATCGATGAGAGTGTATTTTTTTCTGCATCGATCTGCAATATTGGGATTATGGGTTACTAATAAAATGGTTGTCCCATTCATGTTAAGGTACTCAAGAACGCTCATGATTTCGTTCGAAGTGTCCGTATCTAATGCTCCGGTTGGCTCGTCCGCCAAGATAATGCTGGGCTTGCACACCAAGGCTCGCGCAATAGCGACGCGCTGTTTTTGACCACCCGACAATTGAGAAATTATCTTGCTTGATAAATTTGCTATACCAATCCGCTCTAACGTTTCAATCGCAATTGTCCGAAATTCCTTTTTTTTGTCTTTGAAAAGTATAATGGGATACTAACATTCTCGAAAACAGACCTGTCATCAATCAGTCCGAAATCTTGGAGGATAAACCCGATTCTTCCGTTTCGTAATGCAGATATCTTCGAATCTGAAAATGTCCCGACATTTTCCCCGTCAAGGCAATACTCTCCTGATGTTGGCTTATCGAGGCAACCTAATATTTTTAGCAAAGTGGATTTCCCAGAGCCGGATGGACCACTGACTGCACATAAATCGCCTTCATTGATCGACATACTTACTCCGCGCAAGGCATCCACCTGATTTGGTCTGTTTTTATTGTAGCTCTTATTTACTGAACGTAATTGAATAAGCATGGTTACCTCCAAATCTATGATTTCAAAGAAGCGTTCTTAAGGCTGTTTACCACAATGCTCAGTACCGGGCCAATGACAATGCACAACACAGATATTGCAATTGTAAAATATACTGACGCATTTAGAGCTGTATAATGATCAAGTCTTGATGATGCGTAAACTATTGCAAGCATTATTGGGATTATGATCATCGAGGGCTGATTGTTTTCATAGCCTAATATTGTGTATCCACCCCAATCCTAATATGCAAAAGACTAAGAGCGTTAGCGCTACGATGATGTTTTTATTGTAAAAATAGATATTCAATTTGCGCTGGTGTAATTCCATTTGTGAAATCGTTTCAATTCTTCCGTATTTCCCAAGAGCACTAAATTCTGCTTCAGCATTTTTAGTATCAAAATTCGCGCTGGTGAACAGAAGACATCCGGATGACAATGGCAATATGCCTGTAACTAACCTATCTATAGGCAGTAATATATATGCATCTGTGTTCTCTCTACCCTGACTGTATGTCCACCTTCCCGAAATGGCCAGCGTGTTCAATGTTTGGAGCGTCTCGCCGTCAGATAATGCAAAGTACATATCAACATCATCCATAATGCCTACTACCTCGCATGTGTAACTCTTCCCTCCATAAGATGTAAAGTCAACCTCAATTGTATCTCCCAATGATTTGGTTTTCCTATACGCACCTCCAACGACAATCGGTATTAGTGATGATGCACCCTCGAAAAACCAATTTCCTTTAACCAATTCGGCATTAGTATATTGAATCATGTCTTCATTGTAGCAAACAATGTGTGTATGGAATCCGCTTATTTGATCACGAGTGGCAAAGGCAGCCGTTCTACCCACTCCTACGACGAGTTCGTTTTCTAGTAGGACTCTATCTATCGTAAGGTCTACCTCATGTCTTTCTTCGTCACTACCTATAGCGCCTTTTTGAAGCTGAGTAATTCGATATGATGGCTGGTAATAGATCGTACCACTAGGTAATGAGGCATCAATTCTCCCGGTCATTAGTTCGGTATATGCCAGGGGAGAAACGGCATCAATCAAAGAGACGATGATAAAGCACATGAGAATCATAATGACGCCTTCGCGAATGAATAGGCTCGAATATTGCTTTTTGATAAGATATAAGTACTTCACGTCACAATACCTCCAGATCAATGCTGAGATTTTTGCGAATTTGTGGCGCCAACATGAACATCGAAGAACAATATACGATAAGTATCGCTAAAATAGTGTACATAATCGAAAAGGAGAAAGATAGCGATAAGAACTCAAGGAACGGCCTCAATACAGCAAATAACCCTATGTATACGACACACCCCGACAAGACTATCAATAGCCATTCGACAGCAATCAGAAATACCAATTTGAACTTTGTTATTCCAAGGATTATGTAGATGCAATGGGTTCTTTTCATATGTATGAGCCAATAAGCGAAAAGTGCGACTATATTTATGAGTGCGACGATAACAATTCCCGTCGATTGGAGCACTGCTACGGCTGTGGCCTGAGAATATGCTTGCTGGGGTAATTCTGGTACATAAATATCAGCGGATGGAAATATTTCACCCAAACTGCTAACTAGAGCGAACAGTGTTTCCTCGTCTCTGATTGCGTATTCTATTCGAAGTATATCAGGCGAAAAGCCTTCCTCTAAAAATGTCATATACGGAACCATGCACGTTTGTCTCGTAGTGAAACGTGTTCTTTCTTCTACGTTATGCTCGTCACTCTCGTCATCATCGTGAAAATGGGCTTCTACCTCTTCGTGAGGATAATATCTCTCATAGAGCGGGATGCACCCAATAAACAAAAGGTCATTGCTTGGTAATATTCCAAGTCCGACAACTTTGTACGGAGACTCGCCAATCATATATTCATCTACCTCGAGCTCGAGATCGATGTGTGGATACAATCCCGACGATAAAACAACTGAGCGAGTGCTCATCTCGGTTTCCTCGTGTTGTAAAAAGCGGCCTTCGTCCATAACGAACCATCTATCATCGTTTGGCCCAAACCATCCTACTAACATCGGATCAATGTCAGACGTCTTAATTAGCAAGAGTGTGTCCACTTTCGTGCTAGATAATAGGACGTAAAATTTGTTTTTATCAATTAATGTACCCTTTGTATCGACAGAGATCGTTTGAAACGATGTGTTCTTTTCTGCTGATTCTATTTCATATTGGATCACACCAATCATCAGTGTAAATACTAAATATGAAACCGCTATTCCTATAACGATAATTGAACATATAACGTAATTGTTGCTAACAAAACTTGTAATATCTCGCCTTAGCAAATGCATCATAGTCTCACACCTCTTACACATGTTGCTGCTTTAAAACAATAAAGCCATCAGAAAGTTATGGTCATGTGAAAATCCATCGTTCTTACCAGAATAGCCTATCTTGTCATTCGCCCAAGCGAGTGTATAGAATTATCAACATCAGTCAGAATGGGAATAGATCGGGAATTTCAACGCATATTTGGGTGAATTGCACACTAGTCGAATCTTCTTTGATTCAAGTGTAACTACACGCTCACCACCTTCGACACAGCTAGTATTGCACTCATGAAACAATCTGTAAACGATCTATCGAAGACTCAATAGGAACTATAACCTCAAATTGGTAGAATTGACCACCACGTTCCGACAAGATGGCTTCTTCGAAAAACTGTCACGAAATAAAGCAGGGAAATTGCTATCCGTAGCTCCGCATAGCCCAGGTTAATGAAGATAACAGTTAAGTGAGTGGCAGCTACTAGTCGCCGCAACGCTCCACAAGCAGAGAGAGAACTAACCACATGAATTATCACGAGCGTGGCATCATTCTCATATCATGCTCGGTATGCTGGAACTTGCAGTGTTGTATGTATAATGTGTGCATTGACATGCGCGTTTGTGATGCAGAATATCCGATCAAGATCAAACGCCCCCATAGCAACCGTCACTTTCTGCTCAGGTTTCAAATACTTAGGCACGATGATACCGTTTCCCCGTTGCTCTCCGGGACCACTTTGCGCAGAAAGCAGGTAATCCCTCCTTCCGGTGTAAATGTGGATGCATCGTGAAAGACTCATACCGTCATCCCGAGCCTTATTCTGCTTTTCAAGAGCAGCGCGGTCGTTCCGCCGATTTTTCATATATGAGCAAAGGAGGCGGCGCATCAGATCCTTGTTTTTTCGCATCCTCAACTGCAGCCTTCCACTTCCGCATCCTGTCGTGCATATGCCCGGAGAGCGCATCGTTAGCGAGGGCCAACCATTCATCAAATGAGATGTATATGTCGACACAATCTACGAATCGGTTTCCTTCTGTCTTTTCCAGATCATACCGGGCAAAACGCAAATGCACCTTTCCGATTAGAAAACTCTCATTGGTAATATCGACAAAGACGTTGCGTCCATCCTGCCTAATAATCTGATTCGGATTCGCATCTTTCTTTCCCACTTACTCCTCCGTTTCTGCGCGTAGCAGCCTTACGTATCGATTTGCTATTGGGCGGCTGACGTTGGTAAGCCGCGCCAGCTTACTGGCGTTTATCTCTCCCGCAAAATGTTTTTGCGCATATCGGCGAAACGTTGACGGTATGTCTTCGGAGGTCAGCTTTTTTCTTCCGAGGGTTTTACCTTTCGCGCGGGCATTGTCGAGTCCGCTCCTCACATTCGATATGAGCATGTTCCGTTGCATTTCCCCGACGACGCCAATGATTTTCAAGACACCCTCAGTGAATGGGTCTGATTCGCCCGCAGAACAGTCGATGACGAAGCTGCCGGCAATGAGCTTCAGTTTTCGCTCCTGCACAAGCTCCATGATTTCGCAGAGCTGCTTTACCCTTCGGGTCAGCCGAGTTAAGTCTTGTACGAGCAAGGCATCACCCTCCCGAAGCAACGTCATGAGTTTTGTAAGTTCAGCACGATTTGCCTTTGCTCCACTCTCGTATTCCGTATAGATTGTCTCATCGGAGCAACCTTGTTCTTTGAGCCAACGAATCTGTCGGGATACATCCTGCCGGGATTCATTGGTGGAACAGCGCGCATATCCATAGATTGCCATTTCGTTCTCCCTTCGAGGTGTAAACGAAAACACTTGATTTCGTTTACACCTATTTGGTGGTGATGGATACCGTGATACAGGGCCTTTTTTCGCAAAAAAAATGTAAAAGATCAAAACAAGGTTTTCGTTTACACTTTTAGGGTATTCGCAGATCTTATGCGACTGAGATGTCATTGGCTGGCGTACCGCTCCCGACAATTTCACAAATGCTGGGGCATAAAAATATCGAGCAAGACAAACCATACCTCTCCTATGACAAAGAACAGATTTCTCATTGTTCAATCGACTTCTCGGAAGTACCGATTTTCGGCGGCAGATATGCTCCTTCAGATAACACTTCCTACGCACCCTACGAAGCAGGAGGTGGAATAAGATGAGTTTTCTCGAACAACTCTTGATGGATTTTCGGGCGTTACAAAACTATCGGGAATCAGCAGGATACGAAACATCCGCCTATGATTTCAATCTTTTACCTTTTATCACATTTTGCGGAAACAACTACCCCGGCGCGACATCAATAACAAAAGATATCGTTGACAGTTGGTTGGCCTGCCGTTCTTACAACACAGCCAGCAGCCAAGCGGTTTTCATTTCTTGCCTTAGACAGTACACAAAATTCATCAACGCACTTGGAAAAAAGGCGTTTATCCCAGACGAAGATTATATTGTTAAACGCGAACGGTTTATCCCGTGCATTTTTCAGGATTACGAGCTGACCGCGTTCTTCCGGGCTGTCGACGCCGTGAAACCAAGGCCTAAAATATGGAGAAGAGATATTGTCCTGCCGGTGCTCTTCCGGATGATTTACTGCTGTGGCATGCGGCCGGGTGAACCGTTGCGACTTAAAAACGAAGATGACGATTTACGTACCGGCGATATATATGTACGGCAAGCAAAAGGCAGCAAAGACCGCCACATCATCGTGTCCGAAGATATGCTACAACTATGCATCAAATACAATGCCCTGGCCGGGCCGCGGGAGTGGTTCTTTCAGAAGTGGGATGGTACGCCCCTGCCCACTTACTGGTTGGACAGCCAGTTCCATCAGTGTGTGGACAGAAGCGGCATGCCGAAACGGGGAAAGCCGCGCCCTTATGATTTGAGGCATGCGTTTGCAACAAGAAACCTAATGCGGTGGACGGACGAAGGTCGCGATGTTATGACCCTGTTGCCTTACTTGAGCACATATATGGGGCATTCTCATTTTCAATACACACTTTACTATGTTCACCTGCTCCCAGAAAGGCTTCGCAGTTCCGTCGGTGTTGCCTGGAGCCAGTTTGATGCTATCTACGGGGAGGTGGACGCAGATGAAGAAAGCTAAAGACCTGAGTTGTTTGCAGGAATCAAGAAGTTTTTAACTGTTTACATGCCACAAATCCGTAGCAGAAGTGATAATACGGTAACGTCCTACAAGTTTACTTTGAACCTATACTTTTCATTTCTGCAAGAGGAAAAGGATAAACCGCTCGTAGATGTTACAACGTCCGATTTTTGCCAGAAAGAAATCCTCCTTTTTATGGATTGGCTGAGAACAAAGAGGGGGAACGAAGTCACCACAGTCAACCAACGCCTTAGCAACATTGGTGCTTTTTGCTCATTCCTAAACAAAAATGGACTCATTTCTTATTCGGATATGAACGAGATAGCAGACATAAACAAGCTGCCGGATATGAGAAAACAGGAAGTGCCATTTCTCACGGTAGAAAACGTCAAGCTAATATTGGAGCAACCAGATGCTACAAAGAAAAATGGGGTTCGCGACAAATTTATATTGCGTTGCTTTATGACAGTGGATGCCGCAATCAGGAAATTCTTGATTTGAAGGTGAAGGATGTGGCCATAGACCGCGGCGGCGAGGCAGAACTTCGCATCATTGGGAAAGGTAGAAAATATCGCGCCACGCCGATTTCGAAAGAGGTGGTAAAACTATTTCATAGTTACTGCGAAATATATCATCAACGTGACAACGGGTTCTACGAACGCTCTTTGTTCTATACTGTAAGAAATGGAATTTCTACCCAGATGTCTTCTGACAATGTGCAGCGCTTTTTGAAGACTTATGAAAGCTCGGCAAGGATCGCGAAACCAAACCTGATGCATCTGCATCCGCATTTATTTCGTCATACCAGGGCAATGCATCTATACCTGGCAGGGGTACCGTTACCGCTTGTATCTGAGTGGCTTGGTCATTCAAACATGGAGACTACTCAGATTTATGCCCAAGCCAGCATAGAGATGAAAAGGAAAGCTGCGGAAAAACTTGCGGAAAGCGATAAATCTGTATTCAATGGCGACATAACCTTTAAGTACGCAAATGATGACGAAGTGCTTAGCAGACTTAGCGGACTAAACTGAATGCCGATGTTTCTTGGTCGATGTCTCCGGTAATGGCTAAAATTTTCGGCATTGCTGGAGTTCATCGCTTTCGATTTCAACTTGTCGGCATATCCAATAAATCGGCATTTCGCCCAATCAGGCTCGAACAGAAAGTGTCGAGGAAGCCGTGGATCTGGACAATAAGCTTATTGCAGCATGGACTGGGCACCCGCATCTTCGCGTTATCGACAATTCGAGCGAATTTGAAGAGAAAATCCAAAGGCTCGTTGCGGAAATTACCGATTTCTTAGGAGTTCCGGAACCGTATGAGATTGAACGCAAGTTCCTAATCGAATATCCGAGCCTTGATCTTTTGAGCAAACTGCCAAATTGTTCGAGTGTGGACATCATTCAGACATACCTGCATTCCGAGCAACCCGACAAGGAAAAACGTGTGTGTCAACGTGGTAGAGAGGGACAATATATATTCACAGAAACGAACAAAAGACGTATTTCTGAGATGCGGCAGGTTGAAACGGAACGGCGCATTACGCAAGCAGAATACCTCGCGCTGCTTATGAATGCAGATACTACGTTGCGGCAAATACGAAAAACGCGATACTGCCTGAGTTATTGCAATCAATACATGGAGATTGATATCTACCTATTTTGGCAAAACTGCGCTATCGTCGGGGTTGAAATATCGGACGAAAACCCAAAGATTGTCTTTCTGGAATATTTGAGGGTCATTCGCGAGGTGACTGAGGAATCGGAGTATTCGAATCGTGCATTGACCGAAAAGATTCCACTTGATGGTTAAGTGCTTCGTTATCCGACAGAAGCGGATGATAATGAGCGTTTGGCGAACTTATACAAAAGGGAGATTCTGATATGATCTATTCAGAGCAAACTAAAAAAGCGATGCGCATTGCATTTGATGCGCATAAAGAGCAAGTTGACAAGGCGGGATTGCCGTATATCTTCCACCCATTTCATCTCGCTGAACAGATGAACGACGAGGAATCTGTTTGTGTAGCA
>JGI994J12354_10004964_pt1 | contig 11691 bp, 11 predicted proteins | sample IntmicLarv3ML3BL_FD_12354 | JGI IMG/M metagenome (IMG submission 12354) | reverse complement strand
GTGAAAGCGATTCGCCTCTTAACGCATTTACAGGCGTCAGCTTTCGTATCTTACGAGCGGCAAGCAAGGAAACGAATGCAACGATTGCCAATAGTAGAAGAAGTGCTGCAGCACTTATGAAAGCGTCAAAGCCTTGTTCCCATCGAAGTCCAGATTGCTGTGCGAAAATGGTGGAAATCGCTGGAAGAACAGGATAGGATAGCGCAATTCCTGTAATACTACCAATGCCTGTAATTAAGGAGAATTGCAGGAGTATGGATAGGATAATTTGGCGACTTGTATAACCGACAGATTTTAAAGAGCCAAATTTGCTTAAGTCGTCCTCTATATTATTTACAATCCGAAAATGTACAACTAGCAGACATACAGCTACGATAATGAGTGAAAATACAACGAGCATCATAGATAACATAGTTGCCATCATGCACCTCGCCATTTCGATTAGGGCAATGTCCAGTGCAAACACCATAGAGGTGGTGTCAGCAGCAAGGTAAGAGCTACTGCCAATGTTTAATAATTTGTGTAATTCACTTTCGATTTTCGATACATTTGCAATTTCATCTACGTTTGCAAATATGACTTTTGCATCATGTGTAGGGTGTGCCAAGATTTCCTTTACTTCCTGATACGTAGAGTCTGTTAGATAAAAACTGAGCAAACCAGTATCGGTTGAGGCGAAGTAAATATCTTCTGCATATCCTTTGATTGTAAAGGTTAATGTCTTTGTATTGCCAGTTTCCATATCTGTATACGAAAGTTCTATCTTATCATTTAATTGATAACCACCAACAGATCTGAAAATATCAGGAACATAAACACTCATATCTTCTGCTGGCAAATGTTCTCCTACATATTTCCACTTAGAGATTGTGCGCTCAGAGTCCATGTTGTTAAAGCCTATGCTAAAATCTCGCTTTTTGTCTTGAAAGCGCATACTTGCCACTAATGATAAGAAATTTTGCACTTCCATTTCTTCTATATGTGTATTGTCTTTAAAAAATTTCACAGTTTCATCAGTATAAAGTACATCGGACATTATGAAATAAGCATCGGAAGTATGAAGTTCCTGCTTTAAGTCTGCGAAAAATGTACCATAATTCATCATAACCAAAAGTCCTGTATTTAGCAGAAATGCAGAAAGAATAAACATGACGACTAAAGTAATGGCAGATGATTTTGTCTTTGCAATATTTGAGTAAGCGTGTAGCCAGTATTTTCTCATGCTTACCACCCCATCTCAGATAGGAAAGTTCGCAATTTGTCGTGCCGTTCCTTATCGCCACGCTTGTATTTGCCAAGATTACACTCACCACAAATGATGCCGTCCTTGATATATAGTATGCGATTACCTCGCCTTGCAGATACCAAGTCATGTGTAACCATGATGACACTTTGCCCGTTTTGATTGATTTCGGATAATACATTTAAAACGGCTTCGCCGGCGGCAGAGTTCAAGGCGCCAGTAGGCTCGTCAGCAAACACGACTCTAGGTTGGTTGATTAAAGCGCGTACAATAGCGGCACGTTGATTCTCTCCACCTGAGAGTTTGTTTGGTGTCTTGTTCCAAATGGTTTCGGTTAGCCCGACCTTTGTAAGAAGTTCTTTGGCATAGGAAACGATGGTTTTTTTGTTATTGTTAAGTAGTAACCCACTTGCCAAAATATTGTCCAAAACGCTCATATTTTCAAGCAAAAACATTTGCTGAAATACAAAACCGCAGTTTTCGCGACGAAATACAGCCAACTTGTCATTTGATAAACCTGCAATTTCCTTGTTTTGAAATTGAATACTACCAGAGGTGGGTTTGTCCATTCCAGATAATGCATACAGTAGCGTCGATTTCCCGGCACCAGAAGAGCCCATAATAATCGTAAAATCACCGTCATAAATATCAATATCTAGGTCTTTTAATACTTCTTGTTTTGTGTCGCCATTTGAAAATAATTTACATAGTTTCTTTGTTCTTAAAATTGTACTTTTCATTTAAAACTCCTTTTTTAGTATTTGTGTTTTGTGTTACATATGGAATTATATCCATATTTTTCTGGGGGGGGGGAGTTTTGGCCCACCCCCAGATTTGTTATACATAATAAATTTCTATACCACCAAGTTGCACGCTTCCAGAAACGCTCACAATAGGCCCCTCTGCATAATCGGGACGTCCATGTTCTGTGACACCACTTAGAGTAGAGTCTATATTTAATGCGACGTTCCATGTGCGAGGAATGTATAATGCGACAGCGCCTAAAGAGCAGTCTACATTGATATTAGCACCACTTGGGTGTGGAATAGCATTGTCAAAAAATACCTTTAAATCACCTAAATTGCAACTCAAGAAAGCGTTTTGTAAATTGTTAGAATGTATATATTTACTACAGCTACCAAGAGAAACGTTGCAAGTAATATCGTTGTCATTGATGTGTTCTGTATATTCGGTGTTGTTCGTTTCTGTATGAGTGTCGTATGAATAGTGTGTATTCGTTTGTTTTTGTCCAGAGCACCCTGAATAGCGATTGTTTTTTTCTGACTTAAATATTGAGGAAAACCCAAATGCTAACAAAACTGCAGCAAGCATGATAGACCACGAAGATATAGAAGAAAGAAAGAAAAAGTTCCAATATTTTCTATAAACAATCAACAAGATTCCAGTAGAAAGGAAAAGTTGGAAAAAGTTGCGCTGAATGAGTCCTATAATTGCACTTGGAATCAAAAAAACAGTGAGAAGTAAAGTCCAAAAATTGATGTATGAGAAAAAGTTTAGTTGATTAACAATAACGAATATGGCTGCGAGGATAAAAAAAGCCCCCCAAGTGAATCTATTTGTTTTCATAATTGCTCCTTTCGTTTAGGCGTTGCATAAATGGCTTGTAATAACGGCGCGATGCATATACTTGCTTGTGGCTGTTTTGAAATTCTATCAAACTAGAAGAAGTTAAATTACGATTGACAGTAAAAACATGAGTGATATTTATAATTGTCGATTTGGAAATTCTTGTAAAAGCATGTGGCAAAATTTCTTCCAACTCATATAGTCGTAATTTTGTACGAAAGACTTCTTTTTTTGTATGTGCATAGACGGTTTCGCTATCCGTTTCAAAAAATAAAATATCTTGTAACGGGAAAAAGTAAGCTTGATTATCTCTATAAAAAGTTAAATTGGGAATCCGAGAAGTTTGTTCTCTGATGAAATCTTGAATACGTTGAATTTGATTTGTTATTTCGTGACAACGAATGACAATCTCATCTTCGGTATTTTGCTCGGATATTTCAATGCGTATTTTCATGTTATCCACCTCATGTTTGATTATAACAGTTTTCTTCTGGAAAAAAAGGAAAATATGTTAAGTGGTAGAAAAATGAGGATAAGTGGTAAAGTTTTTGATGTTTCAAAGAGAAAAAGGGGCTGCGAAATACATCACAGCCCCTTTTATATATGTGCTTATACCTAAGTTCGCTCTAAGAATTTGCAATTTTTTGCGTCAGCAAATTGATACTGTAAAATGATGGCGGCAGATGCGATTAATTCTAAATTATCTACTTCATTTAAGCATATTTTTACAGATTCATTATTAGCAAAAATGCTATTCATGTATACGTGTTCTAAAATACGGTCGTACATGGCAGGATAATTTCTAAGCCACTTATGACCGAGAATAATCTTGTCAGGGTCGTAGAGTTTGATGATGTCTGTAATGCAAATTGCAATGTATTTTAGGCAAAATTCCATTTCCTCCATTGCAATTTGGTTGTTATTGTGCGCAGCCTCTAAAATAACTTTCATATTGAGACTTGAAGTATCATTGTTGCATAATGCAAGGAGCTGTGTATCGTTACTTGCTTGCAAGCGTTGCTTTACACGCTGGATAATTCCGATATCTGAGGCGTACCACTCAAGGCACCCGCGGTTTCCACAATTACATAGCGGACCATTTTCATCAATACTGATATGTCCGATTTCGCCCAACATACAATTTTTTCCACGAAAAAGTCGCCCATTACTCAATAAACCAACGCCAATACCAAGTTCGATTACTAAGTATATGATGTTGTCGATGGAGTTGCCATGTCCAAGCCATTTTAAAGCAATGACGTTTGACAAACTATCTTTTTCTAAAATTGTCTTAACATGAAAGGCGCGCTCTAATTGCCTTTTCGCAGGAACAGATTTCCAATGGCTTAAATTAGGTAATTTCACGATTACGCCACAGTCAGGGTCTATAGGTCCAGGAACGGTCAAGCCTATTCCAAGTAAAGAACTTTTTTTGATGGACCATTCTTTCATAACAAGAGAAATGGAGTCGATAATGTTTTGCATTCCCTCTTCTGCTGTTAAATTCTGAAAATCAATATTTATTTCCTTGTATTGCAGGGCGTTTAGCCCTAAATCAAAAAGTCCGATTTCGATTCTGCCAAGTGTCATTCTGACACCGAGCAGTGTGTACAAATTTGTGTTGAACTCATATAAAGAGGCGCGTCGTCCACCCCTAGAGTCTGCGATACCGACTTCGCGCACGACATTAGATGCCGTTAATTCGGTGATGAAATTATGTACGGTAGGTAATGTTAGGCATGTCATATGTGCCAAAGCTGGTTTTGTTATGGGGCCCTCAAGGTAGATAGATTGCAAAAGTTGTAGCATATTTTTTGTCTTTAAATCAAATGCGTTACTCAAGTTATAACCTCCAATCAAGCGTAGTATTATGCAAAACTATCTAAGGTAATCTATGGCCAGCCGCCATATAAAGAGCATACCATTCTTCTCTGGTTAATTGAATGTCTAATGCTTTTATGCAGTCCTTTAAACGTGTAATGTTTGTTGTTCCTGTAACAGGCATGATATTAGCAGGGTGTCTTGTAATCCAAGCTAAGGCAATCGTTGTAGGAGATACATCGTATTTTTCGCCTAACCTTGTCAATTCTTTATTTAGTGCAGGGAATTTGTCATTTCCAATGAAAACGCCCTCAAAGAAACCATATTGAAAAGGTGACCATGCCTGAATCGTAATGTCGTTTAAGCGACAGAAGTTTAGTATGCCGTTATCGCGATCTAGTGACATCTCGTCTAGCATATTCATGTTCATAGATTGTGAAATGATGGTTGCGTTTGTGATACTTAATTGTAACTGGTTGGCTACAATCGGTTGCTTTAGGTAGCGCTTTAACAAGCGTATTGTATTAGGGTCTTGATTAGATACACCAAAATGGCGAACTTTGCCACTTGTGTATAACATATCAAAAGCCTCTGCTACCTCTTCGGGTTCCATAAGTGTGTCGGGACGGTGTAGCAATAAGGCGTCTAAATAGTCTGTATTTAAGCGCTTTAAAATATTATCTACAGAAGACAGAATGTGCTCTTTGGAAAAGTCGAACATAGTGCCAGGGTGAATACCGCATTTTGACTGTAATATCATTTGCTCGCGTAATTGTGGTGTCATGGAAATTGATTTGGCAAATAATGTTTCGCATTCTCCATTCCCATAAATATCTGCGTGGTCAAAAAAATTGGCGCCTAACTCCATAGATGTTCTTATGAAAGTTTCGGCATCTTTCTCTGCTAAACTGGTGATTCGCATACAGCCAACGGCTAAGGAGGGTACTTCGAAATTAGAGGTTCCAAGTGTAATATGTTTCATGATTTGTATCCTTTCTATATTTGATTAAGTTAGTTGAATGCATAGCATTCCTTGCTATATCATTGTAATTGCAATATTGCTTTCAAGTCAAGAGAGATTTTGGGAGGAATGAAAAAAAGTATACTTTGTATAAAGGTTTAATTAAATGAAAAAAGCGACTCTGCCTTGCCTGGAAAGCAAATAGTATAGAAAATATGGGAGAAAGCAAGCGAAATGGAGAAAGTAAGAAAAATAAAAGAATGTATAATGTGCTGAAAAAAGATGAAAAATATTGGTGAATATCACAAAGAATATTGCGTTGACACAAAACTTTATTTAATATATTATAAAAGCATGAACGCATAGAAGTGTTGCATGTAAAATGAGATATATTCCATGATTACGGAGAGTGGGTGATGAATTATAGTGTTTTTGGAATATGAAATTTTGTATAAAAACAAAGTATAAGTTGTGAAAATGACAAATATACGAAAAACTTTATATAAACAATAAATAAAGTGTAAAAAAGTAGAATAGAAGTATAACAAAAAATGGAGGAAATTAAGATGAAAGACACAAAATTTACAATTACAAAAGAAGAATTTGCGGCATTACAGGACCATAGTATTTTGGGGCCAACAGTTACAAAAGCACAAGTGAAACAATGGTGTGAAGAGGCGCTAAAATATAAGTTTGCATGTGTGTATGTCAATCCATGTGATGCAACACTTGCAAAAAGCATTTTAGGTGACAAGATTAATCTAGGTATTCCGGTTGGGTTTCCACAAGGTATTGTAAGTACAGAAACCAAAATTGCAGAGGGGCTAGATGCTATTTCAAAAGGTGCTGATGAATTGGATATGGTGATTAACGTTTCAAGATTGATTGATGGTGATGATGCGTATATCAAAAATGAGTTAAATACATTTGTAAAAACGATGAAAGAGAAAAAGCCAGATGTCATTATAAAGATTATCTTGGAATGCCCTTATCTAAATCGTGAGCAAAAAATTCGCGGTGCGCATATGATTGCTGACTCAGGTGCAGATTACATCAAACAAGCCTCAGGTTCATCACCACGTTTTAGTTACTTGATTGGCGATGTGAAATTCCTAATCAAAACAGTTGGTGACCGTATTAAAGTAAAATCATCGGGTGCAATGGGTGAGTGCGTAGATGATGGATTGGCTACGGCAGAACTTGGTGTTGCGAGAATTGGAAATGATTGTGCAGCGATGTGGATGGACGATTTTGAGGAAAATTCTTGGTTAGACTAATGATGTGGCTGTGGTTACACAAAAATTTCAATGAGAAAATTACAGAGGTGAAAATGTGAAAAATGTAAGCTTTTATCTGAGCTCGCAAGGCTCTAGTGAGATGCTGTCACGCCAAGTAGATTTGCAGATTCAAAAGGGTGTTGACATGGAAAATTTCGTGATTAATGTTGTTCCAGAGCAACGCTATCAAAAAATTGTCGGTTTTGGAGGGGCATTTACAGAGGCCTCTGCCTACTGCTATTCAAAACTTTCAAAGGAAAACAAAGAAAAAGTTATTAAGGCTTACTTTGACCAAAAGGGAATGCAGTATAATCTTGGGCGTACACATATTCAATCAAGCGATTTTACAGAAAAAGAATATGCATATGTAGAAGATGGTGACGAGGAACTCTCTACATTTACTATCGCAAAAGATAAGGAGTATATATTGCCTTTTGTAAAAGATGCATTGCAAGAAACGGGTGAGAATTTGCGCCTCTTTGCATCGCCTTGGAGTCCGCCTGGCTGGATGAAAGACAATGGCATGAGAACAAATGGTGGACGCTTGCTGAAGAAATATTATTCGCATTGGGCAGAAATGATGGTGCGATATTTTAAAGAGTATCAAAAAGAGGAAGTTATGTTTTTTGGTCTGACTGTTCAAAATGAGGCAAAAGCGCCACAAACATGGGAAAGCTGCGAATATTCAGCAGAAGAAGAGGGCGAATTTTTAGCAAATTATCTTCGTCCAGCTCTTGATAAGGCAGGGTTTGAAGATTTAAAGGTCATGGTGTGGGATCACAATAAGGAACGTGCTTATGATAGGCCAAGAGATATTTTTAAAGTGCCTGGTGCAAAAGAGGCAACATGGGGCATTGGTGTTCATTTTTATTCGGGAGACCATTTTGGTGCGTTGGAGATGGCGCATCGTGCATTCCCAGACAAGCCTATTTTGGTTACTGAATTTGCATATGGAAAAGAGGAGCGTCTTTCACTTCCAATCCCACATAGTGGCTGGGAAGAAGTAGAACTGACTGCTTTTGACCTTATCTGTGGTTTTAACAATTATCTTGCAGGTGTTGTTGATTGGAATCTGCTGTTAGACCAAAACGGTGGACCTTTTCATGACAGGGACAGTGGTTGCAAAGCAGGAATCATCGTTGATACAAAAGCAGGAACATTTCGGTTGGAGCCACTATATTATGTGATGCGACATTTTAGTCAATTCATATGCAAAGACGCCATTCGCATAGGGTGCAGTAGTTATACGAAAAATTTGGTAAGTACTGCATTTGAAAACCCAAATGGTGAAATAGTGCTTTTAGTGTTGAATCAATCGAGTGCGATACAAAAGGCAGATATTCGTTTGGAGAATGAATGTATAAAAGTTGAATTACCAGAAAAATCATTAGCAACTATTGTGATTTCAAAAGAATAAAGAGGAGACATATATGAAAAAGAGAGTAAAAATAGGGCTTTGCCTTGCTTTGTCATTTGTATTTTTGTTTGTGACAGCATGTGGCAATGCAGATGTTAAAAATGAGACTAGGGGAGAGGCGAAAGATGGTGATGTGACACTTCGCTTTTTCACCACGCAAGGCGAGGGGCTTGTTGAACAAAAATTATTAGATGATTATATGGCAGAAAACCCACATGTGACGATTGAGATAGAGGCACTTGAAAATGAGGCCTACAAACAAAAGTTCAAAGCATATGTAGCAGGTGGAGATTTGGCAGATATTTTTTATACATGGAGTTATGGAGCGTTCTTCAATCCACTTATAGAGGGAGGATATGTAGAGGCTCTTAATGAAGAAGATTATGTGGATTATACATTTTCGGAATCAGCAGTAGATGCTTTGCGTGGAGCAGACGGCACATTGTATGGACTGCCACGTTCTTTTGACAGTTATGTTGTGTATTACAATACACGTATTTTTGAAGAAAATAATATAGAAGTACCAGAAACGTTTGAAGAGTTGATTGAAATTGCGGAGAAATTACGTGCAAATGGTATTATGCCAGCCTCTATCAATGGAGGTGAAAAGTGGTCTTTGCAAGTTTTACTGCAAAATATATATTTCCAATATACGCGTGATAATGTAGTAATCAATGAAATGATTCAAAATGGAACGCCTAAATTTGTGAACGCTGAAGATTTTCGCTATGTATCAGAACAATTTGTGAAATTAAATGAAGTTGGCTTTTTCCAAGATTCTTATTTGGCAGACGACTATGCTGCAATGCAAAATTTATTCCAGCAAGAGCAAGTAGCTATGATGTATATGGGCAACTGGCTGAACAGTATGCACTTTGACCCTGCGATACCAGAGGAGGTAAGAGAGAATATCTCTGCATTTGCACTTCCACCACTTGAGGGTGCAAAAGGAACGAATCGTGACAATGTAGCGATGGTTGGAGGAGCATATGCGCTAAATGCAAATTCTGACAAAGTAGAAGAGGCTCGCAAGTTATTAAATTATATGATGAGACCAGAGGGGTGGTGCAAAACTGCATGGGAACTAAGTGGTATTTTCAGTGCACAAGATATGACACCTTTTGTTTCGCAGGAGCAAAGACAAGGTTTGCAAGGTGTAATGCTTGAATATATGAATACGATAGAGGGAATGACAGGACAACCATTTGTTGAAGTTGGGTCACCAGCCTTTAAAACGGACGGGCAAGACGCAATTCAAGAAATGGCGGGTGGAATGATAACGGTAGAGCAGTTTTTGGAAAGAATGGATAGCGCGACAGCACGTTCTGTAGAAGCTGTGAAAGCAGGAGAAGTAAATGACTAAATATCTTCCTAAGACAAGTGAACTTTGGAAGTGCGCAAATGTCTACGCTGAGAAATTTATAAGCGTAGGCGTTTGCATATATCGTATTGCAAAGATGGGAGAAATGTATGCATAGTTTACTGAAAAATAAAAAAACCATAGCTTTAATGGTAGCACCAGGAATGATTTTGTTTTTATTTGCAGTTATTGTTCCTATTATAATGAGTGTTTATCTTGGTATGACGGATTGGTCGGGTATTGGTGATTACAATTTTGTTGGGCTTAAAAATTATAAAACCTTGCTTACCGATGACCCTGCTTTCGTTCGTAGTATTTTAAATGCATTGACTTTGGCTGTGGCATTGATAGTCATTCAACACCCACTAGGACTTTGCTTTGCTATTTTATTGGATTATATTGGTGGGAGATTAGAAAAAATATTCCGCGCAATCTTCTTTATCCCTTGCGTTGTTTCAGTGATGGTTGTCTCGAAGTTATGGGTGGCAATCTTGAATCCAACCTTTGGATTGGTGAATAACTTGCTAGATATAACAGGGTTTGGGGCGTTGGCACATAATTGGTTGAGTGATCCAAAAACAGCTATGCCATCTTTGATAGTGATTTTAATGTATCAAGGACTTGGCTGGTGTTTACTATATTATTATGCGGGAATTAAGGGGATTTCGGGAGAAATGTATGAGGCGGCACGAATTGATGGTTGTGGCTTTGTGAAAATGCAGATTAAAATCACAATTCCAATGTTGAAACCAGTACTGCGTGTAAATCTTACATTAGCAGTTATTTCTGCATTAAAACAAATGGAAACGGTGTTTTTGACTACGAGAGGTGGTCCGGGAAATCAGACACAATTTTTGGCGAATTATCTCTATAAACGAGCGTTTGATAATTATGAATATGGATATGGAAATGCGATTGCTGCACTATTTGTAATCATCTGTTTTGTTGCAACTTATGCCATGCGATACTTGATTCCAAGTGAAGAGTTGCAAGAAAAGAGAGAGAGGAGACGTCATGCGAAGAGAAACGAAAATGCAAAGAGAAACGAACATACAAAGAGAAATGAAAATGCAGAGAGAAACGAAAATGACTAAGACTAAAAATAAGAAGAAAGTAAACTGGGTGAAAGTGATACCGTATTCCATAATGACAATATTTGCAATGGCACAGTTATTTCCATTGGTGTGGCTGCTTACATTTTCATTAAATACAAGTTCTGATTTGTATGGAAAGTACATTCTGAAATGGCCATCGCCTCCTCAATGGGAAAATTATGTAAAAGCATGGGTGAATGGGAAAATTTTTCAATATTTTATAAATAGTCTAATCGTTGTTACTGCTACGATTGTAATATCCACAGTGTTGATTCTTTTACTGTCTTACGCATTTACGCGCATGAAATGGAAACTACGAGGTTTGCTTTTTGATCTTATACTTCTAGGGCTGATGATTCCGATTCACGTGACACTTCTTCCGAATTTTGTGACATTTGGTTGGGTAGGTATCAGAGATTCTTATCTTGGCTTGATTGTTCCCTATGTGGCTTTTGCTTTGCCGTTTGGTGTATTTTTGCTTACAAGTTTTATTGAAAGTTTACCTATTTCGTTGGAGGAGGCAGCAGTTATTGATGGGGCGAATATTTGGCAGATTGTATTTGGCATTATCTTTCCGCTTACAAAGCCAGCAATTATTACAATAGTGGTGACTACATTTTTAAATTCATGGAACGAATTTATCATGGCATCGGTATATTTGACGAGGGATAGCCTCAGAACATTGCCCTTTGCTGTTTATAATTTTATGGGGCAGTATTCGGCAGATTATGCACCACAGTTTGCAGTTATGGCATTGACGGCACTGCCATCTATTTTGATTTATATTTTCCTAAATGAGCAAATGACAAAGGGAATTATGTTGGGTGCTGTTAAACTGTAAGGCAAGAATGCATAAGTTTTGTCAATGAAATGAAAAAAGTGTTTGAAAAAAGAAAGTTTTGTCAATGAAATGAAAAAAGTATAAAAAAAA
>JGI994J12354_10004963_pt1 | contig 11695 bp, 14 predicted proteins | sample IntmicLarv3ML3BL_FD_12354 | JGI IMG/M metagenome (IMG submission 12354) | reverse complement strand
ATGGCATCGTTTTTTACGAACTTGCTGGCACCGTCCATGGCTCCGTAGAAATTGGCCTCATCCTGTATTTTTTTACGCCTTGTTTTAGCTTCTTCTTCGTCAATCAGGCCGCTGTTAAGGTCGGCATCAATAGCCATCTGCTTACCCGGCATAGCATCCAGAGTAAATCTCGCCGTTACCTCGGATACCCTTTCCGAGCCCTTTGTAATAACCATGAAATTTACAAATACCAATATGAAAAATATAATTACACCCAGAACTATATTATCCCCCGCAACGAATTTGCCGAAGGCCTCAATAACATCTCCCGCATAGCCCTGTCCCAGTATAAGCCTTGTGGTTGCAAGGTTTAAGCTGAGCTTATACAAAGTTACCAAAAGCAGGAGAGTCGGGAAGAAAGACATATCCAGAGCTTCTTTTGAATAAAGCGCATCCAGAAGCATTATAATCGCAACACCCAAACTTATCATAAGCAAAAAGTCCATTACAGTGGTGTTTAAAGGCAATATAAAAATAGCAACTATGGAAACGACTAAAATACCAAGCGTCATATCTTTAAGCTTCAATTACCTCATTCCTCCAATGCAACGGCATTACTTGATTTAGAGTATTGTTAAATATATCTTTTCAAACGGATTACCGTAAAATATTTTTTTCTTTGCAAAATCTGTGTTAAAGCAAAGTTGTAGTTGAAAAAACTGTTTTCACTGATTCCATTCCCGCCTAGATTACATTTTTCAATTTATATACATAAGCAAGTATCTCGGCAACTGCCTGATAAAGCTCCGGCGGTATTTCTTTATTTATATCCACCGCTGCATACAGCGCCCTTGCCAATTGCTTATTTTCAACGATTTCAATATTATTTTCTTTTGCTTTTTCTTTTATTCTTTTAGCCATGAAATCCATACCCTTGGCTACTACCACAGGCGCCCGTTGGCCGTTTCTGTCGTATTTTATGGCAACCGCATAATGTGTTGGGTTTGTTATAATTACATCCGCCTCAGGCACGGCCTGCATCATTCGCCGCATAGAAGCTTCCTGCATTCTCTGGCGAATCTTGCCTTTAATCTGCGGGTCGCCCTCGGATTCTTTGTATTCCTGTTTCAATTCATATTTACTCATTTTAAGATCTTTTTCATGCTTAAATTTCTGATATGCAAAATCAACCGCCGCAACCGCAATAAACCATGCACCGACTCTTATGCCCAGAGATATTATCAAATCCCCCAGATACAGCACCGTTTCCGGTAAGGTTAAATAAATAAGCCCGGGAATTCTATCAATTTCATCGATTAAAGCATTATATATTACCATACCGATAATAAGCAGCTTAACAAGAGATTTAAATAAATTCATTATGGCCTGAAATGAAAACATACGCTTAACGCCGTTTATGGGGTTTAACTTGTCAAATTTAACCTTAAGCTTCTTGGAATTGGGATTCCACCCGACCTGAGCAATACCACTTATAAAACCCACGCCCATAGCCACCAGAAGAAGCGGCATGGCTATTAAAACACCTCTCACAAGCATATTGCCTACAAACATTCCGGCATAGCGCATATCCAGCATATCCAAATGAGTTTCCGCAACGCTGAAGGAATATTCAAACATAGCCTGCAATTTTTCCAATATCCCCGGCGAAAATGCCTTTAAAGCCATAAACAAAACTATATATGTAAAAGCAGTAGCGACCTCGGGGCTCAGTACAACCTGACCTTCATCCCTTGCTTTGTTGCGCTTTTTCTGGGTAGGTTTTTCGGTACGTTCACCGCCTGCCCCTTCTTGCGCGAAGAAAGCTAAATCAATACGCAGCCTCCCGTAATATCCTATTATCAACTCTTTGTTATCTGTCAAGGCATTAGCCCTCCCATTACGTTTAACAGAGCTTCCATAGCTTGCTCATAAATAAAATCATATATCCCGCCGAAAGCCGGCACAATGGCATAGAGCACCACCAGGCCCACAATAAGCTTTATAGGCATACCCACTACGAAAACATTCATCTGCGGAGCCGCTTTTACCAGAAAGCCCATGGAAATATCAACTATCATTATAGTCCCTATTATAGGCACCGCCAGTTGAACCCCCAAGGCAAAATATTCCATAATCAAATTGATTATAATCATAGGCACCGCGGAATTATTAAGCACAACAGCCCGCCCTATGGGTAGAACTTCAAAACTTCTGTAAATCGTAGCCACAAAAACATGAAACCCGCCGGAGCGAATAAGTATTAAAAGCATAAAAATATTAAGCAAATTACCTGTTATAGGAACTTGAATCTGCGATACCGGATCCAACACGCTTACCATGGAAAAGCCTATTTGGTAATCAATAAACTGGCCGGCCATATACATTATAGTAAATATTATATACACGGCAAAGCTCATTGAGAAGCCGGTAAAGAATTCCTTTATTAAAAGCACGCCCAGCCCCAAGACGGAATCTTGATAGAAAATTGTAGTAACAACGCCGGAGCTATATACAATAAAAGCAAGCGGAACAATGAACATCACCCGCAAAGTAACGGGAATACTGGAGCCGGAAAATAGAGGCAGCATCATAAAGAAGCCTACAAGCCTTACCAGAACCACCAGCAATATATCGATATTGTTAAATAAATCCAAAAACAATGCGCTGCTTTCCATAGTTCATTCGCCTTTACAACATAAATGATTTCTTTTACTTTTTCATAAGGCATGAAAAATCTAACTTATTTTTATTTTACTATTATCTATTTGGCTATATAATGCCGATTACATATATAGAGGAATATTTCCGACCATTTCTATGAAATAATCCAGAAGTGTTGTAATCATGTAATTGCCGAAAATTATCAGCGCAAGTAAAACCGCAACAATTTTAGGCACAAAAGCCAATGTTGCCTCCTGAATAGAGGTAATCGTTTGAAACAAGCTGACAAGTATACCTACTGTAAGCCCCATAATAAGGGGGGGCGCCGCAACATACAAAACAGTAAGTACGCCGCTTTGCATAATATCAACTACAGTATCCGTAGTCATAGTAGTCCCCCTGTCAAAATGTTCTTATAATAATTTCAATAATATAGCTCCAACCGTCAGCCAGAACAAAAAGCAATATTTTAAACGGAAGGCTTATCATAGCCGGCGGCAGCATCATCATACCCATGGCCATGAGAACCGAAGCCACAACCATATCTATAATTATAAACGGAATATATATGCAAAATCCAAATATAAAGCCCTTTGTAATCTCTCCCAAAATAAACGCCGGTATAAGCACCCTGTTGGGTATTTCGGCTATTGTGGCATATTCTTCACCCGAGAGGGATACAAAAAGCGCAACATCCTTATCTTCAGCCTGTGCGAACATAAACTCCCGCAGAGGCTCCATTGCCGTTGCCACAAATTCCCTTTGGCTCATTTCGCCTGCTGAATAAGGGGTTATAGCCGTTTCGTTTATCTCTGTAAAAATCGGCCCCATTATGAAAAGTGTTAGAAACAGCGCCAAACCTATAAGAACCTGATTCGGCGGCATCTGCTGAGTACCCAGAGCGGAGCGGACAAAATGGAAAACAATTGTAATCCGCGTAAAGCTCGTCATCATAATAAGTATTGACGGCGCAATGGATATAATTGTCATAAGCAGAAGAAGCTGAACCGAGCTGGAGCCTGTGGCTTCGCCATCCCCTGTTTGGCCGCCTATTGAAACATTTATATTGGGCAGCGGTATAATATCATCGTTCGCATATGCTACTTTGGCGAAAGAAAATGTTAGAATCATTAACATAAAGCCAATAAAGGCATATTTTTTTCCATGTTTCATTGTCATCTATCCTTCTATATGCCAAAGAATTTTACATAAATAAATTAATCGCTGGATCCGTTTTTCTTATTCATTATTCTGTTTAGATAAGCTTCAAAAGACGGTTTAGCGCCTTCGGAACTTTCATTTTCAGGAATTTCATTTTCATTTAATTCGCATAAAAAGGTAATCCTGTCCTTCGTTATCCCTAAAAGAACGTACTTTTTACCGACTTTAACCAAATGAATGCCATTTTGAAACCCTAAGCCTATGCTATCCATAAGCTTAAGATTGCTGTTGCCTCTGTTTACATAACGCGCGCCACCAACAAGCTTTGTCACATAAATGGCCAAAACTATTATAATTCCGAAAACAATAAGTATGAAAAACAGCTGGACTACCACCTCTATCGGAAATGACGTAGCCAAGCTGTTGGCGCCCTCGGAACCTGCGTTTAAAAGAAACATAGCTCCCCTTCTTTACCCTATAACTTTTTGGACGGCTTCCAAAACTCTGTTGGCCTGGAACGGCTTAACAATAAAATCTCTGGCTCCGGCTTGTATGCTTTCAATAACCATGGACTGCTGACCCATAGCCGAGCACATAATAATTACAGCGCCGGGATCTGCCGCCTTAATTCCCTTGGCCGCTTCAATGCCGTCCATCTCAGGCATTGTAATATCAAGAATAGTTAAATCAGGCTTAAGCTCTTTGTATTTTTCTATAGCTTTTAAGCCGTTTTCCGCTTCGCCCACAACATTATAGCCGTTTTTGGACAAAATATCTTTAAGCATCATTCTCATAAAAGCTGCATCGTCTACTAAAAGAATAGTTTTCTCAGACACTATTATCACTCCCTAAAAAATGTTTATTATAATCTCAATTCAGCGCTTATTATACTGGTTACTCTTATTGCAAAATTTTCTTCTATTACAACAACCTCGCCCTTTGCTACATACTTACCGTTTACCAATATATCAATCGGCTCACCGGCCAATTTATCGAGTTCAATAATGGTTCCCGGTGAAAACTCCAAAATCTCCTTGATTTTCTTGGAGGTCTTACCAAGCTCAACCGTTACTTCTAACGGCACATCCATCAATATATCAATATTTTCTTTTTGCTGCGAAGCGGAGGCAAAATCAAAACTTTGAAATTGAACCGCTTGTGCATTTACATCCGGTGCTACGCGCTGTGGCGCCGGCTGCATCGGCGTTTGTTGAATCATAGGAGGTGCCTCCCTGTAATATACTTCCGGCTGAGGAGCCGGGGCCGGTATCGGTTCCCTATATGCGGGTTGTTGCGGCGGTGTTTCAACAACAGGAGCCGCATTTGTATTTATTGCGGGCAACGGCGGCTCGGGCTCATCGCCGTCCTCGCCGATAAGCTCTGTCTTGAGCCTCTCTGCCATTTGCAATGAAAACTTTATAGGCAATGCCTGAACTATTTTACTGTCAATCAAACTGCCTACCTGCATATCAAACGATATGGCAACCAACATATTATCCGGCTCTTTACTCATGATTTCATCAAATATACTCTCATCATCGAAATCCATTAAAAAAGGCCTTGGCGTTGCTATATCGATTTTTTCATTCATCATAGATGCCAGCGAAGTTGAGGCTGAACCTATCATCTGATTCATAGCCTCGCCTATGGCGCTCAAGTCAAGATCTGTGAGCTGGCTGGCCTCGTCTATATCCGTTCCGTCACCACCCATCATAAGATTGGTGATTATTTTAACATCTTTGTTTACAAGGATCAAAAGATTGGCGCCTTTGAGACCCACTGTATAGTCAATTCTAACTCCCACACAAGGCCTCGCATAGCTGTTTGCTATGCTCTCCCATGTCATAATATTTACGACCGGAGTTGTTATATGAACTCTTTGATTAAGCAGAGCAGACAATGTGGTGGCTGCCGTACCCATGCTGATATTACCTATTTCACCTAAAATATCTTTTTCTTCGGAAGTTATAAGTTCATCCAAGTTATTTTCGGTTGTATTGCTGTCAGCTTCCTGATTATCGTCCCCACCTAGGAGAGCATCAATTTCAGCTTGCGAAAGCATTTCAGCCATAGTGCTATTCCCTCCTTCCAATAAAAGAAGTTATTTGTATGGCATTTCGGCCGCGGCTAATGCCCGGTTTCGCCTTAAATTTAAGTAAGCTGCCAACTTTAACGCTAAGCTCCGAATTAACAAACGAATCCAGCATTATAATATCGCCCTCAGCAAGATTTACAAAATCACCAACGCTAATTCTTGTATTGCCGATAATAGCGCTTACATCAATACTTGCCCTTTCCAGCTTACCCTCAACCTGCCTTGCGTATATTTCCTTATCTTCATCCTCTTTGTCTTTTTTGCTACCGAACCAATTGGCTGTATTTATATACTGAGCAACCGGTTCAATAACCACATAAGGGATACAGAAGTTAAAAAAACCTTGTATGCCGCCAATTTTTATATTTATCGTAACCAGCGCCGTCAACTCGTTGGGAGGAAGCACCTGCGCAAACTGAATATTAGTTTCCAATTTGTCAAGTTGCGGGTTTATGTGAACCACATTTTCCCACGATTCGGGCATTAGCTTAAGCATCTGCACGAATACTCTCTCCAGCAAAGTTTTCTCTATATCAGACAAATCCCTGATCTCAGTCATAGGATATCCCGGCCCGCCAAGAATTCTGTCAATAATAGCATAACCGATATTTGTCGATAATTCAAGTATTATTGCACCTTTAAATGGTTCGAAGTCCACAACCCCCAAAATAGTAGGGTTTGTAAGAGAATTAGTAAAGTTGTTATATGTGATTTGCTCTGAATTTACCACTTCCGCCTGAACACTTGTTCGCAAATATCCAGTTAAAAATGAAGTCAACAATCTGGAATAATTATCAAAAATTATTTCAAATGTCCTTAACTGCTCTTTGCTGAATTTAGATGGGTTAGCGAAATCGTATGGCTTAACCTCCTGCGCATCGTGCTCGGTTGTCAACTCAATTTCTGTAGCGTTACCACTGGTCAAGGCATTAAGCAAACTATCTATTTCGCTTTGAGATAAAATATCTCCCACTAAATCACCTACTTTTCAAAATGAGTTTATTTTGACTTTGTTACAAAATATATTTAACCAGCCTCTCAAATCCAAGCCTTACTGTATTTATCCAAATATTTTTATTAAAGCATATAAACCGAATAAAACCCACAATCACCGGCGCGCTTTATGTACACAGTATACCACAACCGGAGCACTAATGTACACAGATTTCACTGGGAAATACAAGCAAAATCAACAATTACATATAATAAATATCCTCAATATATATGTCATAAATAATATTTGTTCTGAATACATCTTGAAGCATAGAAATAATTTCTTCTTTCAGTAAATCCTGCGCTGCGCGGCCTGAAACTTGGTCCTTGGTTTTATCGCAAACCACATAGTTTATGGCATCTTTTATAATAGCTTCCGAGCCTTGAATCAATGCAATAAGCTCTGCATCTGCCTTATTCGCCGCATCAACCGCTATGGTTACCCTAAGGTTGATTGCATGAGGTGTTCCGTCCATATCAGGCAGAAGGTTTATGGTCATAGGATTTTCAACCTTAACCGTAATGCTTTTCATAATGTCAACCTCACCGACATTTTCAATAGTCGCTTGGCTCTCGGGAGTGTTAGAATTTACCATTTTGTAAGCCATAACAGATACACCGACTACTATGGCCAATAAAACCACAAGTAAGATTATTATTAAAACCATAAATTTTTTGTTTTTTTCCAACTTAATCAGTCCTCCAAAGTAGGCATAAAGCCATAAATATTAGTCTGTGTATGTGGCAAAGTTAGCATACGCACTACTTGTGATTTTTATTTCCACTCGCCTGTTTTTTGTCTTATTTTCCTCGATGTCATTTGGGGCAACCGGCCTGTATTCTCCGAAGCCCTCCGCGCTCATGGTAGCCGGATCCATGTTCTTTATATTTATAAAGTAACGCCAAACCTCCGCCGCCCTTGCCTGTGAAAGCGCCATATTATCTTTAAACTGCGCCGTGCTGATTGGATCGGCATCAGTATGTCCTTCTATTTTAGTTTCCACACCGGGATGGTTGAGTATCTCATTGCTTACCATCTCCAGTATTTGTATTGCGCTCTCTTTCAAATCCGCCCTGCCTTTATCGAACAATATTCCGTCATCAAAATTGAGCACCACATAAGTTCCCGCCTGTTTAACTTCCACAGAGTCATTTAAATTTTTATCCGCAAAATAGGTTTTAAAATCATCGGCCAGTTTGTTAAGCTCCGCTTGCCCTTTTTCATGGGTTTCCTTAACTTCTTGAGCGTCCATGGTCAGAAGGGGCATTTGAGTTATTCCGTTGCCTATAAGGTAATTAATCCCCGTTCCCGTATGATTGGATAACGTAGGCTGAAACTGACTTGCACCTCTGAAGCTGTTGGAGATGGCCTGTATTTTACCGCTGTCAACATTTGAGCCGGCGTATAACATAACGAAAAAGCAAAGCAAAAGCGTAACAAGATCCGAATAAGTGGTCATCCACTCCGGTGCTCCGCCGCCGCCTTCTTGTTTCTTAGACTTTCTGGCCATTATTCACCACCGCCGGTTTCCGTATTTACTTTTTCTCTCAAAGCAGGCGAGAAGAATGATTTAAGCTTTTCTTCAATTATCCTCGGGTTTTCCCCTGCCTGAATGGAGAGTATACCTTCGATAAGAACCTCTTTAATAAGCATTTCTTCCGAGTTGAAATTTTCAAGCTTGTTGGCTATAGGTGTTGAAATATAGTTGGCTATAACCGAACCGTAAAGCGTTGTAAGCAGAGCAACCGCCATACTTGAGCCCAATGTATCCGGGTCAAGGTCATTAAGCATCATAACAAGGCCGATAAGTGTACCGATCATACCCCAAGCAGGTGCCATGGCCGCAACCTTGTCCCAGAATCCCTTAACCGTTCCGTGGCGGGATTCTATATAGGTCAGCTCTGTTTCAAGAATCGAACGAACCAATTCCGGGTCTGTACCGTCAACGATAAGCATAATCCCTTTTTTGAGAAATTGATCCTCCATATTCTGCGCGCCTTCTTCAAGGGCAAGTATACCTTCGCGCCTTGCAAGGTTAGCCAAATTGATAATTTCATTGATGGCACTGGCCGGGTTATTATCCAACGGCTTAAATATATTGGTCATACCCTTAACGCCGCTGATACATTGCGGAATAGTATATGATATAAGCATACCGGCGATTGTGCCGCCTCCGGTAATCATAACAGAAGGATAATCAATGAATACCTCTAATTTAGATACATCAAAATTAGCACCTATAAGCATACCAAGTACCATAAACACCGCACCCAGTACAAGACCTATTACAGAACTAAGTTCCAAGCTGACGACCTCCTCTTATGAAAAATCCGATTTATAAATTTTGCGCTTATATGTTGTTACTTTATCTATCACTTCATCTATGGACTCCTTGACAATAATCTTTTTGCCGGTAGTCATAGTTATAGTCGTATCAGGGTTGGCCTCCAATGATTCAATTAAATCACTGTTTATAATATATTCCTTGTCATTTAAACGGGTCACGCTTATCATGGCAATCTCCTTCTCTTAAACTAAGGGAGCTTTATTTATTTTCTAATCCCGGAAGGGAAAGTTCACATCCCTTCCGGGAAAACCATTATATTAAATATTTAAAACCGAATACTTATTCAACTTACCTCTTAAGATTAACCAATTCCTGAAGCATTTCATCACTTGTGGTAATAAGCCGGCTGCTGGCCTGGAAGCCTCTTTGAGTTGTAATCATTTCCGTAAACTCGCTGGAAAGGTCAACATTACTCATTTCCAAAACGCCGCCCATCATATCGCCTGTTTCAATACCCCTGCCGTCAAAGTCTCCGGAGTTTGCTGTGGGTACATAAAGGTTGTTACCAACCGCTTGAAGGCCTGCCGGGTTTTTAAACTGAGCAATGGGAAGCTGTGCAAGCATTTTTGTATCGCCGTTGGAATAGCGGCCGGTTATAATACCGTCGGAGCCTACGGACAAGCCCTGCAATGTTCCCGGAGCATTACCGTCTTTCGTGGCCATTCTGGCGCTGGTGGTTTCGTTACCGAACTGAGTGAGATTGGATAAATCCAATTTAACCGTACCTGCGCCACCCGCGCCAAAATCAGCAGGAATCGGTGTTAAAGCAGCAAAAGCAGATAAATCCAGTGTAATTGTATTGTCGTTTGCCAACACATTGCCCGTAGCGCCCGGAGCTGCAGTACCTGAAATGAGCCTGCCATTTGTGTCAAACTCAATAGTGGTTGAAGGCAACGGCGTAGTCAGCGTTATTGTGTTTTCTGTATCGTTTCTGTTACCATTCAAATATGCTTTAGTGCCGTAAGTAATTGTCCACTCCTGATTTGTATCATCATACTCATAAGTACAGTCCATTACCCACCTGTTACCTATGCTGTCATAAACCGAAAGTGATGCAACATGCTCTCCTGTTCCCGAATTCAGAACTGCTTCGGCATTTAAATTGCCTACAACATCAACATATGTACTGGTTGAAGGAGGCATATATTCTTTATCACCTGCAATTTGTATAGGTTTTACAAGGTCAGGCTGAATAACTGTTTCACCGGTGGTTTTCTTAACAGTATCCCACCCGTTTACTCGCATACCGTTGCCCATTACCAGATAGCCCTGCTCATCCAGCTCAAAAGCACCCGCTCTTGTAAAATATGTTCCGCTGGCATCAGTTACGATGAAGAACCCGTCACCGTTGATCATTAAGTCAAGGGCCCTGTCAGTTCTTTGAGCGGCGCCTGTGCCCATGTTTTTATCAATACTGGCAACATTAACGCCCAGGCCGATTTGCATTGGGTTTGTACCGCCCTTGCCTGTGCTTTCATTGGCTCTGGAAGCGCCTGAAATAGTTTGGCTGAAAACATCATTAAATGTTACCCTGCTGGATTTAAATCCAACAGTATTTACGTTGGAAATATTATGGGCAATAACGTCCATCTTTGTCTGGTGCGTCCTAAGACCTGATACACCGGAATACATTGATCTCATCATAACAATGACCTCCTGTTAAACAGGTACCGCCTGCTCCGTCTGTCATTCGGGAGCAGAATAGCCTCCTAAAAAGGTCCGGCTGAATTTCTATACGATTACGGTACCGTCAATATTAGTAAATATATTTTGGTTTGATTGATTTATGGCAGTTACCACCGTGCTTGATGGAACATTGACCAAAAGCGCAACATTGTCAACCAAAACCAACGAATCTTTAATTCCCTTTTGCCTGGCTTCCTGAACGCCCCCCGCAACCCTTTGCAGCTGTTCCTGAGATAAATTAATATCCCTGCCGTTTAGGCGAAGCGCCGCGTGCTTGGAAAATTGCAGTTCTCTGGCTTCATTCAGCTTACCCTGAAAAACATCATTAAAGCTTACTTGATTCTCGCTTGCCGGATTTATCCTCTGGTTATTTCCGTTAATAGGATTAAGCGCCGGATTCTTTTGAATCTTCGAAGCATTTGCCACTATGCTGTTATAAGCATTCATATAATCACCGCCTATGGCACACTTTTCTTGCGTTAGCTGGAACTTTGGTTTGTCATTTTCATATAATCCGTGTAGGAAATTTTCTTGCTGCCGTCACCGATTAAGAAATTCACCTTGCCTGCGGCTATTTCAATGCTGCTTACAGTGCCGCTTATTTGGCCGTATGTAATGCTCTTGCCTTCATATCTCAAGGCATCGGTAAGATGGCTTAGCTCATCAAGGTTTATGCTGCCTGCTGCCGTAACAATAACCGGTTTACCCAAAACAAACTCAACACCTGTTATGGCATGCGAATCATTTGCATCCAACTCCGATGTTACCATTC
>JGI994J12354_10004962_pt1 | contig 11697 bp, 16 predicted proteins | sample IntmicLarv3ML3BL_FD_12354 | JGI IMG/M metagenome (IMG submission 12354) | reverse complement strand
GACCACCTGATTAAAAGTCAGATGCTCTACCTAGCTGAGCTACAGGCCCATGGATAGCTTAAGCTTGTAATCAAGCAGGATTCTATCATTGTATTTAATACCTGTTATTTGGAGAACGAGAATAACACGTTACACGCGTGCGAAGGAGCGGAAACGTACAAGATATCCCCGATCCCGATGTCATTTTCACATGAATGGTGCTAAAGTTAAAATACAGTATCCTTCCGGCGCACTTTTCCTTCTTTCCGCATAGGGTACGAAAAGAATGTATGAAATAAACGAACGCCATTCAGTAGCGATGGAAGATTCCATAGAACTCAAAGTGGGAATGGGGACCAAACCGTCTGAGGCAGGTTTCGGCAGAGCCAGAATGGATTCTGTCTCCCGAAGCAAACTGGGATTGGAGATGGGCGATATCATAGAGATCATCGGCAAGAGATCTGTCGCAGCAAAGGTCTTCAAAGGCGAACCGGAAGATGAGGGCAAGGGGATCTTGAGGATAGACGGTATAACCCGTACGAACGCAGGGGTCAGTCCCGACGAAACTGTCAAAGTGAAGAAGAGTGCGGTCGTGGAGGCTGAAAAGGTAACGTTGGCACCGAATATCCCTGCGGACAAGAAGATGAGACTCGAACCGGGAATGGAGGAGCTCTTCAAGAAGGGATTGATGAACCGTCCGGTAATGAAAGATAATGACGTAATAATCCCGAACATAGCGCTGATGGGCAGCCGTTCTACGTTCACAGTGGTGAACACCGTTCCTTCTGGCATCGTGGTCATAGGCCTGAAGACCAAGGTCATTGTCAACGAAACGTCAAAGATAACTGAAGAAAAGTACATACTCGGCCAGATCACATACGATGACGTCGGAGGTCTGGAAGAGGAACTGAAGAAGATCAGGGAGATGATCGAACTCCCGCTGAAACATCCGGAACTCTTCGAACGTCTCGGGATATCCGCGCCGAAAGGGATATTGCTGTTCGGTCCGCCCGGTACGGGGAAGACACTCATCGCCAAAGCTGTTGCGAATGAATCCGGTGCGTCGTTCTTCGCTATTCAGGGTCCTGAGATATTCAACAGATACTACGGACAGAGTGAAGAAAAGTTAAGGGAAATATTCCAAAATGCTCAGGAGAAGGCTCCGAGCATAGTGTTCCTTGACGAAATAGATTCGATCGCACCGAACCGCGATCAGGTACAGGGCGACGTTGAAAAGCGTATCGTCGCTCAGCTGCTTACGTTAATGGACGGCCTCAGCGGCCGCGGTGATGTGATCGTCATCGGAGCAACGAACAGGGAGAACGGAATAGACCCGGCGCTCAGAAGGCCGGGGAGATTTGACCGTGAAATTGAGATAGGCGTCCCGGGAAGGAAAGGAAGGAAGGATATCCTGAACGTCCATCTGAGAGGAATGCCGCTGTCTGCTGATGTCAGCACTGATACTCTTGCCGGTATGACACACGGTTTCGTCGGTGCGGACCTGGCCGCGCTGGGAAGGGAAGCGGCAATGAAATGTCTGCGCAGGAAGATGCCCGAACTTGATCTTGATAAACCCATTCCTCAGACCGTTCTGGAGAACATGAGGGTAACGATGGAGGACTTCATGACCGCGCTCGGAGAAGTGGAACCGAGCGGAATGCGTGAAGTTCTCGTAGAAATACCGAAAGTGAAATGGACCGACGTCGGCGGATTGGACGATGTGAAGAAGGAACTCCAAGAGGTGTTCATACCATCGGAGGACCCGAAGGCCTTCGAGCGTCTTGGAATAAAACCTGCGAAAGGTGTACTTTTCTACGGACCCCCGGGCACCGGCAAGACACTTATCGCCAAGGCCGTGGCGAACGAATCCGGCGTGAACTTCATTTCCGTCAACGGTCCTGAGATCGCAAACAAGTGGTTCGGGGAAAGCGAGAAGGCGATAAGACAAATATTCAAGCGCGCGAAACAGATGTCTCCGTGCATAATCTTCTTTGACGAACTTGATTCGATCGCGCCGAGACGCGGACGCGGCAACGATACGAATTGGGAAAAGGTCGTCAATCAATTACTTACGTCAATGGACGGCATCGAGAGTCTGAAGAACGTGATGATCGTGGCCGCTACGAACAGACCGGATATGATAGACCCAGCTCTGCTCAGACCCGGAAGATTTGACAAGCTGATCTACATCGGACCGCCGGACACGGAAAGCCGGTTGAAGATATTCGAAGTGCATACGAAGAACATGCCGCTGTCCAAGGTCGATCTGAATAAACTCGCACAGGATACGGAAGGATTCGTCGGTGCTGATATCGAGGCATTGTGCAGGGAAGCGGGACTCGCGGCGTATCGCGAGGATCCGAAAGCAGATGTCGTGAAAGAAAAACATTTCATTTCGGCGCTGAAGGAAGTTACCGCATCCGTGAGCGAGAACGATCTGAAACAATACGAATCTGCAGGCAAAGAGATAAGGAAGAGACGGGCATCATGGGATGATGTCCCGTTCTATCAGTAAGGTGATGAGATGAGCGAGAGGGTCTTTGCAACTGAAATTATCGGATCGGAAGTGAGAACGGACGACGGCAGGGCGGTGGGAACACTGGACGACATCGTTGTGGACCTGTCAAGCGGGGAGATGATGTTCCTGCTGATCAAGGATCCGACGGATGTGTGCAAACAATACAAAACGGATCCGGACGGAAGGAAGATGGTATCTTTCCGTAACATTGATGTTGACAGCAACCGTGTCATCATTTCGTTGTAATTTCAACGTAAACGTTTCACCATGTACGGCCCTTCGGGTTCATATCCCAATGATCTGTAATATTCACGAACGCCGACACCGGACGTCACTCTGATCTCACGAACATCTTTGGAGATCCTTTCAGCCTCAAGTATCAGTTCTTTTCCGATGCCCCGGTGCTGCCATTCCCCTTTGTCGCCGATGCCGGCCATCTTTCCGAACACCTTCACTTCACGTATCATTGCTATTCCGTTCGATATGCGTAAACGCACATAACCGGCAATGGAATCATCATATTCACGGGAAATGAAGAACTCCTTTCCTGACGATGCGTCATATTCCGTTATCTTCAGTTCGAGCTTCGAATCATCGTTCAGGGAAACAGAACGGTGCCCGGCCTCTCTGCATCTGATGCATCTGCATTCCCTTCCCGTTCTTCTCAGCTCTTCCTGCACCAATTCCCGGATATTGCTCTTCAGTATGCCTGCGGAGATCTGCGGCGCAGGGATGTCCCTCTGGATCCGCTGCACCCTCACATATTCCGGGATCGCTGCCTTCATGTCTGCGATCAGTATCGTCGCATCCGTTTCGTTGTACGGAACGTATTCGCCTGCTTTCCACATGTCATAGAGTTTAGTGCCTTCGATCACCAGTGTGGTGTATATCTTCAGCATATCCGGCCTGTATTCGGGGTTGGCGAACATCTCTTTGAACGATTCCAGGTCCCTTTTTGGGTTCGAACCGGGGAGACCGGGCATTATGTGATAGCATATCTTCAATCCCGCGTCCTTACAGTTCTTGGTCGTTTCCCTGACCTCTTTCGTTCCGTGACCGCGTTCCACCGCTCTCAGTATATCGTCGTCCAGTAACTGAACGCCCAATTCCACACGGGTGACGCCTAACCGCAAAGCGTTGGTTATCTGTTCCTTCGTGAAAACGTCAGGTCTCGTCTCGACCGTCATTCCGATGCATCTGTGCTTCGATGTTTCGTTGATCGATTGCGCTTCTTCGATGCTTTTCGACCCTTCGTCAACGGATCCGATGCAATTCATGGCATCAAAACATCTTTTGACGAACCATTCCTGGTATTCGGGATCACGTGAAGTGAACGTCCCGCCCATGATTATCAGATCGATCTTGTCAGTATCGTGACCTATCGCTTCCAATTGCGTTATCCTGTCGGTCACCTGACGGAAAGGATCGAACTCGTTCCGTGAAGCGCGTCTTGCTGCCGGTTCCTTACCGGTATAGGATTGCGGGGAATCCGTTCCTCCCGGGCAGTATGAACATTTACCATGGGGACAGGGATGCGGTGACGACATCACGGCAACGACGGCAACGCCGCTTATGGTCCTCACGGGCTTCTTGACAAGGAACGGTCTGACGATCTCCATTTCCTCATCCTTTACCTCCTCCAGGATCGAGGAGTTCTGGGGAACTTCTTTCAGTCTGTATTCCCCTGATAATCTCACTTTGACCGCTTGAAGCTTATCGCGCGATGTTATCTCACCGGAAAGTATCATCCCGATGATGCGTCTGCTGAATTCCGGCTCACCCATAATGGACGCCCTGTTCCTTCTTCTTCGGCTCGGCAGCAGGTCCGGATTCCATTAACGTTATGCTCAGGATCTTGGAGACTGGCACATATACCGTGTCCGGTAATTCCAAGACCATTGCTGTTTCGCTTCCGATCATACTGTATCCTTTGAATGTCCCTTGGATGACCTCGTCCTTGGTGTTCTTTACGGAATACTTCCAGCCTTTGGTTATTTCTAACTCATCCATCTCACTGCCGCTCCTTGTTGATCAACGCTTGAAAATGAGATGCTGTTCTCTTGTAATTCTCCATTGCCATGTTGACGTTCGCTTCCGTGAAGCTCCATGCCTTTGAGAGATCGCCATACCTTATGCGGTATCCTTTTCTGTTCTGTCCGTCGAACTCTACGTCAACACTTTCCAGGATATCCATCGATTTCAGTTTGTTTATATGCCGATAAACGGTCGGTTTCGTCGTTCCCAGTAATGCCGCGAGTTCTTCTACAGTCCAAGCTTTCGACATGTTCCTCATGAAGAAATCCATGAACAATTTGTAAGGAACACTTTCTCTGATGTCTGATGTTCCTGTCTTAGGATCGTATCCTTTCGGGATATAGCCTATCTGAGTGAGGAACGTTTCCGCGACTACATCTATTTCCGACACTGCGTTTAACGGCGTGTTGCTGACGACATGGAGTTCGAACATGGTATCTTCCTAGCAGATTGTGAGAATAGTTAAGGTTCCTATTATACTTTTACAAAGGAGGATTAATTTTTCCGTTCATTGACTTATAAGCATTGTTATCAATTGTTAAATACCCGTGATCTTTGGGGAGGGTTATGGACTCTTTAACAGCGAATCCGACCGCACTGGGGTTGTTCAGTTTCGGAATGACCACTCTGCTCTTGAACTTGCATAACATAGGATTGTTCGGTTTTGACCTTACGATAATGGCCATGGGGCTGTGTTTCGGAGGTGTAGCACAGGTGATCGCCGGGATCATGGACTTCAAACGCAACAGCATGTTCGGTGCCACTGCGTTCACTGCGTTCGGATTCTTTTGGATATCTTTGATAATGATCAAGATCGGTGTCTTCGAGACACCGGTGGAAGATGCTGCGCTTGGTGCGTATCTTGCAATTTGGGGAATAATGGCGTTCATAATGTTACTTGGAACACTGAAAGCGGGATGGTCCCTGAAACTGGTGTTCATTACTGTCGTTCCGTTGTTCTTCGTGCTTGCAGCCGGAACAATTCTGGGAAACCCGGATATTGTGAAGGTGGCAGGTGTCATTGGTATAATATGCGGATCGCTGGCGATCTACACCGCAGGCGGAGAGATACTGAAAGAACAGTACGGAAAGGAAATAGTCCCTCTCTGACCTCAAACCTTTTATCCATTTTTTAGAGGATCAGAAAAGATCCTCCTTTATCCTTTCCACTGCTTCCACTATACTGTCCGCAGCTATCACCGGCGACACCGGGATAGAAAGGATCTTCTCCACTGTCGGCGTGACTATCGGTGCACAGACAACTGCAAGCGCACCGTCGCGTTCTGCTCTCACTGCCGCGATTATAGCATCTTCCACAGTGGAAACCGGATATTCCCGCAGCATGACAGTGATACCGTTGACATCTATCTTGTCCTTAAGGTTCTGGAATGATAAATGTGACGCAATGACGGCAATGAAATGATCACCGGGTGAATCTGCAAGTAATTTCACAGCACGGAATATCATCCTTACCGTTCTGAGGTTCGGTTCCCTCTTTTCCTCGAGGATCTTGTACATTGTACTTTGTGAGATACCGGAACGTCTGCAGAACTCGTTGACGGTCATTCTCAGCTCATATTCAAGGATGTTCTTCAGCGCCTTCTGGAAACCGCCCTCTTCCCTTAACATTCCCGAGACCATCTCATCCACGGACATCATATCACCTTCGCCAGATCTGCGGCGTTTATCCCTGCTACCGCTCCCTGCCCGATCGCTTTCGCGGCCTGCCACGGCTTTCCGGTGACGTCGCCGCATGCGAACACTCCTTTCACGGATGTCCTGCAGTCCCGGTCTGTCCTTATCGTCCCGTCGACCTCAGGCATTATATCGAGATCCAGTGCCAGATCTGCGGACGACCTTCCGCCGAGTTCGATGAACACACCGTCAACAGTAAGTTCCTGGGTCGCCAGAATTATCTTCTCGACCTTTGAAGAACCGGATATCTCCTTCAGAACGTCTTTGATCATCAATACACCTGCGGAACCCGTTTTCGTTATCATTGCAGAAGATACTTTCGGATCCTCTGTTATCCAGTACGTCCTTTCGGCATATTTCGTCATCAGTTCCGCTGACGAAGCGGCCTCGCTCTCGTCACCGATCACCGCTACTGTTTTCCCTTTATAGAAATTGCAGTCGCATGATGCGCAGTAGCTCACCCCTTTTCCCAGGAATTCCTTTTCTCCGGGAACGTCCAGTTTGTTCCTGTGTATCCCCGGCGCGAGTATGACGGTCTTGGAACGTATCTCTCCTGACTCGGTCACAAGAATGAACGATCCGTTGTCGTTCCCTGCGGACACTACGTTCTCTTTCAGTATCGTACATCCGAACGATCCTGCTTTCGAAAGACCTTCGCTCAACAGTTCGGAACCGTCCGCCTTCCCGGGTGCGCCGAAAAGATTCTCCACGTGTGTGCCGTACAGCGCACTGTTCTCTGTTTTTCCGATTATTATCGTTCTGGCCTTCTTCCGTGATGCATGTATTCCCGCCTGTATCCCCGCGGGTCCTGCTCCTACCACGGCAACATCGAAGTCCATCAGATCCCCAGTAAGTATTCTTTAATGTCTTCTTTGGGCCTCAGTCCTACGAGAGGCTGCTGCATCACACCGTTCTTGAATATCAGCATCGTCGGTATTGCGTTTATTTCGAATCTCATAGAGATGCCGGGATTATCATCGGTGTTCAGTTTACCGATCGCTACCTTTCCTTTCAGCTCTTCCGCGAGTTCCTCAACAACAGGTGCAAGCATCCTGCACGGTCTGCACCAGGGTGCCCAGCAGTCTACCATTACCACTTCATTGTTTTCGATGAACTTGTCAAATGTGCTGTCATTGAGTTCTGTTACCATTTTGTCCACGAACGAAGAACGTCTAAACCAGTTAAATAACTTTCATAACCACTGCATAACAGAAGATTTTTAGATTACGGGTGTGTTCTTGGATGTATGGGAGCACTTGACGAGACCACGAAGATAGTAGGTCTTTCGATCTATTCGCCTGACGGCATCTGGGTGGGGAATGCTGATAATATCGTTTTCGACCTCAGGAGCAGGAAGATCGACGGCATCTTCTCAAGGAACACGAATCCGACGCTGGTGGAGAAGGGTGTTGCGGTCAACATCCCTTACAGATGGGTACAGTCCGTAGGTGACGTGATCATACTGAAAGTATTCCCTGAAAAGGTGACGATAGATCCGAAGGATGCTTCAAGATCTCTTCCCAAGAGCTGAACAGGGTCCTTTGAACTCCGGATATTCCCCGAGGATGTCGACCATACAGTCAAGATCATTCCCGTACATCGCAGAGAGTTCCGAATGTAAGCGTTCTATCTTGGCCGCGCCGCGTTCCGATCCCTTCCTTATCAGTTTTTCACAAGCGTGCAGATGATGAACGACACGGTCGTCGCTTACCAGGTTGTCAGCGTGGGCCACGATCTTCTCCTCTATGGTCCTCGGGATGTAATCCGCAACGGGGAGATTGAATTCCCGGATATCCATTTCGTCAAGTCCCGCACCTATGTGCTTTCTGATTATCTCAACGATCTCTTTCGGAAGACCCAGACTCTCCGCTATGCCTGCTCCGATGATCGCATGACGTATAGTATGGTCCACCGATCTTCCGAGGTCATGGAGCAGCGCTCCTGCGGTCACTAACTCAGCGTCGGCGTCAAGACCTTTGACCATCTCGTCCGCCACCGAACGTACCGTACAGCAATGGTACATCACCCTTTTCTTGCATCCTGCTTCCTTCAGGATGGCAATGCATTCGCGGTCATTCGGGTAAGTTGACAACGGTCTTCCCCCTTTCATTGGGTACAACGGTCATTTTGCCGTGTCTGTCATCGTATAACGCCGAACCGTCAGTGAAACGGTCAAGGAATATCGCTAATGCCGAGATCTCGGAATGTGGTTGGTTTCCCACGGAAACGTTGAAATCAGCCCTTTGGTAAACTTCCGGAGGGACCTTCTCGGCTCCGACGATTATCATGAGGTTCTCGTCCTTCGGTATTTTTCCCATGGCCTCGTCGACACGTTGTCCGTACATCGTGAGATGTGCGACCTTGCCGTTGAAGTTCTTAACGACGTCCTTCCACTTCTTCCCGGTCTCTATGGAAAAATCTCCTCCGAAACGGTCGCAGACGCTCATGATGTTCGTTTCAAGAACTTTATCCAAAGTGTCAACGAACATCCTCTTCGCGCCTAAAGCACGGGCTGTAAGTGCAACATGTGTAGTGACCCGTTTATCCCTTTCTGGGCGGTGTCCGATCCTCATTATCCAAATTTCGGGCATGCCTCATCCTGATATGGGTTCTATCCGGTGTCCTCTGTAATCCACTTTCACGGACCTGCGGACGAGGCTTCTGAGCATTGTTGACGTTAACCCCAATGATTCGGCAACGTCTCCTGAGAAACATCCCTTCCCGACCTCTGCAACTATCTTGTCCTCGATCTCCTTGAATTCGGGTTCAGGCATCATCGCAGCTGCGAGAACATCGCTGATCTCATAGACCGGCCACTGTGCATTGATGTGGAATGATGTGTAATACGTATGATAAGATTTTTCCGGAAAATTACCGCCGGTCGACTGCCAGCGGCTCTCAACGAGTTTCATCTTTTCAAAGAAGACGATCGCATCCTTCCCTTCGGAACCGAATTTCGCTTCGATCTCGTTTGCGGTCCTCCACTCCAAGGTCACCTCTTTCAGAACATCCCTTTTCACCGGTGTATCGACTGCTCTGAGCATGGGGACCAGCTCAGATGGTTCATTAATGACCTTAATTCTGTTCATGAGCCTCCTAGCCATGGGGTTGTAGATATAAAAAGACAGCGAGGAAATGCGCCTTATTCTCAGGCATTACACGGTCGCGTGACCGTATAAAGATTTATTAACGGCTCATACGTTGGGGTGTCAATGGCAAAGAAAGCGAAGCCTCTGGAAATGAGGTATCAGTGTCTCATGTGCTACAAGACCTTCAAGGACGAACAGTCAGCATTGGACTGTCACGACTCCGCGATACAGGCTTGGACCGCCAACTACAACAGGTGGGGAAGACAGCACTGGTACGGACGTTAGATGATACTGTCCAGTATCCACAGCACCATTAACGGTACAAAGAGCATCAGGAAATCATCGTCCACGATCCTATTTCTATAACTTTCAGCTGAGATAGCTGATATTGTCACTAACAATGATATTGCAATTATCCTGAACGACAGTTCGAAGGATATTGACAGCGACACCGACATTATCATAAAATAGACCAATAACGGCAACGCCGGATACATTTTCGATCCTCTCTTCCGCAATATTCCGATCAACGGATCGGTGATACCGAATCCCAACAGCAGCGGAAATGCATATTCCACAGGGAAGAACAGGATCATGATCAGGAATGCGGTGCACATCTGGAATGCGGCGGAAGGTCTTTTCGATTCATACGGACGCAGACCGGGAAATTCCTTTCCGTTGCGTATACGGCTGTGTATACGATAAATCTCCACAAACAGGAAGACCAGCCAAAGAACAATGGCAAGGACATCCCTGGAGATCATTCCGGGATCATCAGGGATGAGGTACGCAAGAGCGAAGAGCGGAGCACACATATGCGCTGTTTTCCTGAGTATCTCGCCCCTTTCCATATGGTACGTATCCCAAATGATTGATATAACCTTACAGCGATGCCCGTGCGCATGGCTGACACGGAGTACATCACAAGGAAGCTGACCGCGGAAGTAGAGTTGCTGAGACGTCACGTTCTGATGCTCAGGATAACGAAGGAGAATCAGCCCATAGGCATCATCAGATTAGCGGAGATGATGAGCCTTCCGAAACATAAAGTGAGATACTCCCTGAGGCTGTTGGAAGAAGCGGACCTCATAGAACCTTCAACAGGCGGTGCAAGGGTCACAGAGAACTATGACAAGTTCATGAAAGAGATCGTTACGTACCTTGATTCCATCTCGGAGATAATCGCCAGATCGAAAAGGATACTCGGTGAACAGCCTTGATCCAAAGGAATTTTCAAACGTAACTGTTTAATATGCGTCTATCTTTCGCAGGAATACCATGCCGTCGTAGCTCAGTCGGTAGAGCGTGTGACTGTTAATCACAAGGTCCACGGTTCGAGCCCGTGCGACGGCGCCATTTCCCTTTTTCAACAAAAGGGCCTGTAGCTTAGTCTGGTGGAGCGTCCGGCTCATAACCGGATGGTCGTCGGTTCAAATCCGATCAGGCCCACTAACACTTGCTGGCTCTGCTTTTTCAAGCGGAATTTTTATCGGAAAGGAAGAATCCTTATCCGATTGTTCAACGACTCTCTCGAAGTAATTATCAATCGGCTGCCTCACTTTTTATGTTCTTTGTTTTGGCAATTTTTTTCGCAAGACCTTTTATTTTGCTTTCGAAATCCATTTAATTACCCTCCTTTCATAAATCTCAATTTCGTATTTGTACCTATAATGGGTACAATAGCTTACAACTCTTCATCAATATTTATACCCACATGTAGCACATTCGCACACATGACCGATCGAGTGCGTGAAAAGATCAACGTTACCGTTGACCCCGAACTTCTAGCATGGGTTGATGAACAAATTAAAAAGAAGGTTTTTGCAAATCGTTCACATGCTGTAGACGCTGGGTGGTATGCTCTAAAAAATAAGACCGAGAAACCTTGAACGCTTCGAATACTTATTTAAAGAGCGATTACAGGAACCTTCCATTGTTTTCACTTCTCGCAACGCTGATAGTTTACATATTCGAACATTTTACAGCCTTCAGTTGCATTCCCAACCAATGATAATCATGATATCAGGCACCCGCAACGCTAATGAAAAGAACAGAATTTGAATTTTTTTACAAGACATTTTTCAAATTGAAGTTTGTGCAATTTTTGTATGAAACTTATTTCCAAATTGAAGTTTGTGCAATTTTTGTATGAAACTTACATCACATGAACATTCACTTTTGTTGTGGGAACTGCGATAACATTTCATTCGAGTCGGTTTCGACTCTCAATTATCCGTTTCATTGCACGCTTACAGAAAGTGTTCCATCGTCCTTCGAAACGGAAGAAGGAAAGGATTCAATGCGCGGTGATATCAGGACCTTCGGTGGCCTTCCGTCCGCAGTGACACAATTCGAAGGCCATTCGGTTATCTTCCTTTGCGG
>JGI994J12354_10004961_pt1 | contig 11703 bp, 7 predicted proteins | sample IntmicLarv3ML3BL_FD_12354 | JGI IMG/M metagenome (IMG submission 12354) | reverse complement strand
TTTCTCTGGAAATTGCCCTGCCGGAAGCGATGGAAGCCCCTGTCCGGCGTGGTGATATGCTGGGGGAAGTGCGCGTGCTGATAAACGGGCAGCGCGTGGATACGCTACCTGCCGTTGCCGGGACGGATGTGGGATTGCCGGGCTACCTGGAGGCGCTTTTGCGCATTTTGAACGGGTGGCGATGATTCTGCGCCCCTAGCGCCAGGGTAAGAATTACCATGCCTTGACAGAAAGAGGATGATGGCATATGCTTAAAGCAGGATAAGGAATCACCTATCCTGCACAGCCTTTTCGGCGGTGTCTGTTTTCTGTGCATTGACGTGCATAGGGATTTTATGATACGATATAGGGCGGATTGTTATATAGCCACAGATGACTAGGAGGACTACTGCATGTCAGGGCATTCCAAGTGGGCAAATATTAAGCACAAAAAAGGCAAGGCGGATGCCGTACGTGGAAAGATCTTCACCAAGATCGGCCGGGAAATTGCCATTGCGGTGCGCGAGGGCGGTGCCGACCCATCCACAAACGGTAAATTGCGTGATATTGTTGCCAAGGCGAAGGCAAATAACATGCCCAATGACAACATCAGCCGCTCCATCAAAAAGGCTGCGGGCGAGTTGGGCAATATCAACTATGAAGAGATTATCTATGAAGGATACGCGGCGGGAGGATTGGCGGTTATCGTTGAATGCGTAACGGACAACCGCAACCGTACCGCTTCTGATGTGCGCCATTACTTTGACAAATTTGGCGGCAATTTGGGCGCGACTGGTTCTGTGGGCTGGATGTTTGACCGCAAAGGGCTTATCGTGGTTGACCGCAAGCCCGGCATGGATGATGATGAGATGATGATGATGGCCCTGGAAGCGGGGGCAAGCGATATGCAGCCCTTGGAAGATGCCTTTGAGATCTACACGGAAGTAGTGGATTTTTCCTCCGTGCGCGAGGCGCTTGAAGGCGAGGGGTGCACCTTCCTCTCCGCGGAACTGACGCGAGTGCCACAGAATACGAGCGCCATCACCGACCTGGAAACGCTAGTGAAAATTGGAAAACTCATGGATGCGCTGGATGACATGGATGATGTACAAAACGTGTATCACAACGGCGATCTGCCGGAGGATGAAGAGGAGGATTGACGGCATAAGCGGCCCTGTACCTTACCAAGCCGGGGGTCGCAACCGTATCAATAAAGGAGGATTTAATAAATGCTGAAGAAAACATTTGTACTGGTGCTGGTTCTGTCGATGCTGTTGTCTGTGGCTGCCGTCGCGGGGGCGTCCAATCGCGATATGCAGATGGTGGGCGGTGTAATGGTTTCCAATTCCACAGATTCCTTTTTCTTTCTGCCGATGGAAGACGGCTTCGCTAGGCACTGGGGCCTGTTTGCCTTGAGTAGCGCGAAGAATGGACCCATCTGGGAGGTGCCGGATGGCATTCCTGCGCGTTTGATTCATGCGGATGATTCGTATGTCTACTTCTTGGGCTATACAGACGCCGAAAGAAAGGTGCATTCCCTATATGCCGTGAATCTTACAACGGGCGCCGCGGAGGAAATCCTCAAGGGCATTGGCACCGCGTTCGTTGAGGATGACGACGTAATGCTGTATGTTCCCGTAGATGATCCATACATGCTTGCCCGCTACAACCTGACCACACGCAAGCAGACGGATGTCAAGAGCATGAAAAAGAGTGAGAAGACCATCTACGACGCGGAAGTGTACAAGGGCAACCTGTATTTTACCACCAGGGATGCCAACGGAAACGAGGACGGCTATAGGCTCAATGACAGCACCGGGTTGGCCAACAACCTGGACAAGCCCTCCCCGCAGCTCCTTAGGGGCGTTCTGTACGAAGGCTATCGCCTGTACTATAACGATACCGTTGGTTCGCGCCTGTATTCCATCAAGATTGGCAACAAGACCGGCGAACAGCTTGGCAGCAAGTATAATGTCAACCTGAACAGCCCGCGCTATGGCGAAGCGGTCTATGCCTATGATGGCGAAAACCATGCGTTGGTGCGGTTGCCGCTGGATGCTTCGGCGGAAAAGACGCTTTCCCTGGAAGGCGATATTTTGGTGCGTATCATCCTGGGCGGCACGAGAGATGAACTGCTGCTGTACTGTGACGAGGCGATTTACGCCATTGATCCCAGCCTGAACTCCCAAACGCGCCTGTTTGACTTTGATTCCGCGACGGGCGGCCTGATGTGGACGCATATTTTGCCCACGGCCAACAATGCGGTTGCCGTCTTTGGCTACAATGTTGACATGGCCTCCAACGCGAGGGAGATGTTGCCGTCGGGCGTGTATGTCTTTGACCGCGCTACGGGCGAGCAAATTTTCGGCTATCCGGATTACGATCCGTCGGCCCCTGTTGAAAACAAAATGCCGGAGATGATTGGTGATATCCCCGTGGAACAGCGCGAAGAAGGAGAGACGTACTTCGTGTTCTAAGGACAAGACACCAAGGGGGGCGCCATCCCCTTCCCCCATTGTTTAAGAGATATTAATTCCTTAAGAATCCCATCTTGGGATTCTTTTTTATCTTATTGCCAGAGCACACAAATGCAACGCCGGTGAATCTCATCCGGGCGATTTCCGCCTTTTCTTCATTTCCGTTTCTTCCCGTGCTGTCTCTAACGGTTGATAGTGTTATGGCGTTTTCGAAATACAAGAAATTAGAGCGTGCTCTAGCGCAAGATGGTAACAAGATTGTGCTGCATTTTGCCATTCTCCGTCCCCTTGGCGGCAGGAAAACAACGAAAACACGAACGACTTGCTTTGGCTCCTTTAGCCAAAGAGAACCAATCTTGCACAGTTTTCCCTGAACCAAATTCAGGCAGTTCTTCAACAACTGCCCTCACAAATGCCTCAACCCGCTTCCTCCTACCGAGGTCTTTGCTTTTTTCCTCTGACGCTGCACTTGTTTGACAAACATAGAATTCCAAAGACGTTTGACTAGCAGACACTCCCTCCGTTATTCCGGCGCCACGCTAATCTCCTCTGTCAGCACAGCGTGCACAACCCAATACCAATTTTGATTCTCACCGGCACAGGTGACCAAAGTCAGCAGCATATCCTCTGCTGTGGCCTCTGTATTGGTTTTGATTTCCGAGCGTTTCATAACCTGTCTAATAAAGCCCGCCCGCTCCGCTGGCGTGGTGTATGTAAAACCGCGAAAGTCAAAATTATCCTCCACCAGATACGCGGCAAAAACCTTGTATATTCGTTTGCAATTTAGTAAAGTCACTTCAATGTGCTTATGCCCACGCAAAAAATCAGCATGGCGGTATTCGCGCAAGGCGCTAAACATGCTGCCATCTTTCATATTATGTCCATAAATGACTACATTGAAATTTGAAAAGTCGCGGTTATTCCAAGCATCCATGAATATTGCGCCTGCCGACCGGCGTTTTTTCGCGAAGGTATGGGTCAGATAGTATTCATTGTCCTTTCCTTGCACCACCGGATACTTCACATTGGTATCCGGTATATCCAAATATGCTACCGTATCTTTGTTTTGCTTCATGTACGCGCCCACCGCTTCGCTATAAAATGGCGCAGGAGAGAAGCGCGCCAACAGTGCAGGATTAATGGTTGCCTCTGCAATCACTGCCGTGGAAGAAACCGGGGGCGGTGTGAGCGCAGGTGTCTGCATGGGCATCTCTGTATAGGACGGCACATTTTCTATGGTATATTGCGCATATTCACGCTGCGCCTGCCAATAGTCATTGAAGCGAATGCCAAGCACGACGGCAACGAACCCCGCTCCAATCAAAAAGACGAACGCAAGGATACGGCGGCGACGGAACCGGGAGCGGTTTCCTTCATCGCCCGAACGCCGACTGTATCCTCTTATGCCCTGGGGTGGATTGAAACGAAATTTTACCGACTTAACGGTTTTTCTAGATGTATGAGAAACGCTACGCCAGCGCGCGGGTGTTTTGTATTCCCGGCTCCCCTCCGTTCTAGCGGGGATCACGGTATACGTTTTCGCCTTACGCTTCCCTCTCACTTCATTTTCGACCCAGGCGTTTTGCGCAACAGCACAATGCCTCCCGCCATTAACGCACAAAAAGCCATAAGCAACCACTCCAGCGGAAAATCGTCCCCTGTTTTGGGCACTGGCAAAATGGGTGGCATCGACGCGTCTGCCAGCGGCGTATCATCCGCCAGCACCCCATCCGGTGGTGGCGTCGGTGTTCCTCCATCCCCCGGCACCAATGGGTCAAATTTCATCAAGGTTGCCCAGTTGCCGACGATGAGAGAATTATCCGTTTGAAAATCTTTAGTGTCCCCGAGCAGCGTTATGCTAAGCTTTCCACCTGCAAAATTCCAAGAGGCCGATTCTTCCGATGGAAGCTGTGCGTTAAGCTTCCCCGTTGTATGATCAGAATCACTGGTAATCGAAGTGGAGGTGCCATTTAAAGACAAGTCCGTATAACGAACTAAATAGGTATCCCCGCTGGCATAGTCAATCGGCGGAGAACCGCTGCCGTCACTGAAGACCAAGGCCGGAAGGAAATGATCTTCGTTGCTGGCCCAAAGGGTGATGCTGTCATCCATGGCCAAAGTGATGCCAACCCCGGTATAATACGCCGAACCGGTTGTCGGCCGATGCCCATACCCAATCGCCTGTGAATGATAACCTCCGTGTGCGTATACAGCAGCACCCTTGGTGATGGAGATATTGAACCCAACAAAAGCATTATTGTTACCAGTAGGATACCCACTTCCAATGCCAGCGCCACCGTATGTACCTGATCCACCCACTTTGCTTCCGCCGTTGGCAGTTACTTTTGTATCTCCTTCTGAAATAGAAATACGGCCAGCGGCCCCGAGGGTATCATATATTCTGCCCCAGTTGGTATTGGTTCCGCCTCCAATCCCTGCAGCGCCACCACTGGCAGTCGCGCTAACCGTGCCCCCCGAGATGTCAATGGAAGCAACAGATCCATTACCCCCTCCGCCAATGCCCGCCGCACCCTCAGAATCATCCCCTCCGCCGCCTACAGCAGTTATCGTACCACCGGTAATTTCGATAATTCCGCCGTCACAGTTGTCTCCGCCTCCAATGCCCGCGCCCCTTGGGCCGCCTTTAGCAATGATGGTTCCTCCAGAAATGTGGATGTTGATAAAAGATGCCAATGTATCGCCGCCATACCCGTGACAGCCCCCGATTCCTGCGCCGCTACCATTGGCAGACGCGTTGACCGTTCCGCTTTGAATCGTGATGGAACCGACTACAGTGTCCCAATTAAACGTAGTAGCACTGGCTCCGCCAGCGCCGATTCCTGCGCCTTCGCCATATGATTGTCCGCTACCGCTTGGGGTTTTCCCTCCCACGGCGGTAACAGAGCCGGAAACATCCATAGCAATGGTAATGCTGCCAAAATCCACGCCTCCATGATCGCCATCGAAGTTTTGACCATTTCCACCAATGCCTGCACCGCTTCCATATTCGTTATGAATACCATCGCCGCCAGTGGCCGTTAGGCTTCCGCTGCCAACAATCGTCAACTTTGCACTGGTACCAGACAAATAATTCCAATCTGGCGGGCCGTCATAATCTGCTTCCACCGAAATGGCGGCGCATCCAGAGCCTCCATTGAGCACATTCGCTCCCTTTAGCTCCAAGGTGACATTTGCGCCTGGAGCAATAGACAAGGCAGGGGCATTCGTACCTGTGATCGTGACCCCATCAAAGATCAGGATCGGACTGCCGCCTTTTACTTCAATTACGTCTGTGAGAGTGCCGGAAAAAGGATGTATACCGTTGTCATTGATGGTGGTAGGCGCGGCAAAGCCACCTTCGCATAGCAACAATGCTATGAAAAGCATGGAGAGAAAAACTGGAACTTTGAAGGATGTTTGATTTTGTTTCACGGTATCTCCCCCTACTGTTTATGAAATTTTTATTGATGTGTATGTCACCTACCGCGAAGACCACCAATGGAATGAAAACGCTCCGTCACAGTTCATCTGAATTTTCTAATATTTTACCTTAACAAAATCATTTTGTCAAAATAAAAAAAACAAAATATTACTAAATTTCCAGGTGAAATACTACCCATAAAAAAAGAATCCCAAGATGGGATTCTTAAGGGATGATATCCCTTAAGCAGGGGGCCTGGGGGCAGAATCCCCCAGCGTCTTCTCCCCAGCGTCTATTTTCCTTCGCTGCTTCCTCACTCCATTACGCTGCGGCATATCCGTACAATCATGTTTCCGCTTCCTACGTTATAGCCACTCGAGGCATAAACGGCATTGCGCTCGGAGGCTGTGACTGCGACCAGCGGCAGCTTCTCCGGATCCACATACAGCCTTCTGGCTAGCGTTTCCACGTTTAAAAATGCCTCGTCATACAAAACCCGGATGGTTTTAAAGCGCTCCAGTACGCTGCGTAGCTTTTCATTTTCCAATACTTCCCGGCCCCGAAGGATAAAAATGATGTTGGCGCCGAGGGTTTCAAAATCCTCCGCGCTTTCCAGCATTTCATTGAGGATGTGCTCGGTTGGCTCCTTGCCTGCCTCCAGCCACATTAAAACCGCCACACCCTTTGTTGTCAGCGCACTGCCCCACACAGGCTTCCCCACTTTATCTGTAAGCCTGAAGTCCTCCAGCGCATAGCTTGCCAGCATATCCTTGATTGCCGCAGGAGACTTTCGCAGGGTAATCCGCTTTGTTTCCCCACCTTCAATCCTGACATGATAGCTGCTTGCGTGGATATCGCCGTTTGGTAAGCGGTTATCCGTAATAATGCGATAATCGCCCGGTTCAACTGCCACCGTCAATGTATTCTCTACCCATGCTTCATCCGAAAGCCTGTAGCTTTGGTACGCGCCACAAAGCAGCCTGGCAAAAGCAAAATCCGCGCCATACTGCCAGCCTTCAGTGTCTTCCCGCACAAAACACAGCGTACCGCTGCACCGTGCATCGGCTTCCAAAGGCACAAATGCCCCGTTTCGGTAGTATTCAGGCTGCTGGTTCATGGGGTTGATGCGCGCAGGAATACCCAAGCTGCGGCAGATGGCCACAAACAGTATCTTTTTAGAAAGCGGATTGGCCTTTTTCACCGTGAGCGCACCCACAGGCATCGTTACAATCTGGCCGTATTCCAGCGACGCATCATAGCCGACACTCTGCGAAACATACCCCCATACGCGCGTTGGATCTTTTTTGAAGCGCTCCTTTTCCTCCGCCGAAAAATAGGCCAATATGAATTGACGGTACTTAGACAGGGGTTCATTGTATATCCGCGGGCAAATAACATACGAATATAACAGGGCCTCATCTTTACAGCCCTCCTTTTGCGCAAAGTCAAGCGCCTCTCGCAAAATATCCGCATCCACATCCCGTTTGTCCTTATGGGAAAGCGTGCTTAAAAGCATTTCTTTTTCATGAACGCTATAGCTCTCATCTTCTAAAAACGCAAGCAGCCTTTCAAAGTTTCCTCGGCTTTCCTCCAGCAATGCACAGATCCTTTCATGATAACCATACTGCGCCACAACAGCCTCTGCACGCTCCAAATCAAACATGCTTTTTACATAAGTCCCGCGCTTTTCATTGGCAGCGGCTGTTTTCTTTATTCCGCACAGCTTCTCATCCTCGCTGAGCCGCCTTCCCCGCACAGCGCCGTCCCGTGGCGCAGTGACAGTGAAATCCTTCCATATGTCATATGCCGCTATTTCATTTTCAAGAGTCATCTCCACCCTATCCGTGTCCGGCACATAAACCAGCCGTTCGCAGGAAATGCCATCCTTGCGCACCCGCACAAATAGACTGCCCAGGCCGCAGGTCAATTGCGCCTCACCGTTTTCATCTGTCATGATATCGGCCGCAGGGAAGATGGTGCTGTAATTGAGTATGCCGAAGCTGACCTCCGCGTTTTTACAGGGTTCACCCTGCGGATCCCTGACGCGTACAAGTCCGGTCTTTGTTTCTGCATATCCCTTGAGGTTATTCAAAAAAAGCGCCATGCCCTTTTTGCCAATGCATTCCTCCGTAGAAATATCGCCAAAGCAGCGGCTGTGAATCAGCATTGCACGGCTTGAGGCATTGGTGAACCATGCCTTGTCGAGCACCTCCTCCGGCTCACACGCGCCGAGAAAATGCCACTCACCATGGATCCATACCTCAACCCACGCGTGATTGTCATCGCAGTGCGCCCAGCGGGGTGTATAAATCTGCCTTGCCGCAATGCCCATTGCGCGAAACACATTAACAGCGAATGCGGATTCCTCACCGCAGCGCCCGTACCCCGAACGGTACGCGTTCAATGCGGAAATTGTTCGCGCATCCGTAGCTTGATACATCATATGCTCCGCATTCCAGTAATTGATTTCAAGCACAGCCTCGGAGCACGGCATGCCGTTGATCCTCTCGCAAAGCTGTTCGTAAAAAAATCCCCTGCAATCGCACAACTCTTCCTCATTTACCCGGCTATGCAGGACATAGTTTAGAAAAATCTCTTCCGGCATGTCCTTTGCATGAGGTGAATGGCTACGCAGAAACACGCCGTGCTTAGCGCAGGCGTGAAATAGCTCAAAGTCATAATTTGCCAAATCGCTGAGCGGGCTGTTTCCATAAAGCCATTTGATGGCCAAGGCCACGTCCGCATCCTCGATACGGCTCAAGCGATCCGAAATGTCCCGCCGTTTTTCATCGCCCGCACATGCAAGGACTTTTTCTAGCCTTGTCTGTGCTGCGACCACCGCATGCTCCGAAAACATGTCAACCCCTCCCCTCCTTCGGCTCAGGCAAAGGCATGCACAATTTCCGCGCATTCCCTGAACTCCTGCTCGTCCGTCTGCCAGATTTCGTATTCCGAGAGGGATGGCAACCCCATGGAAATGCCTGCCTGACGATAGATCATGCCGCTTTCAATATTCTCTTTTTTCCCCGTAGTATGGAAGATGTTAATGCCCGTAGCATCATGGATTTCCTGAATATTCCACTTCTTTACCCCACATCCCGCCATGATGTCAATTCTGCCATTCGCCTTTTCAAACACCTGCTTGAGCATGGGCATTCCCTTCACAACGTCCGCTGCCTGGCCGGAGGTCAAGATGGTGTTGCAGCCCAAATCAATGGCTTGCTCCAAAGCGAAAAACGGATCCCGCGCCATGTCGAAGGCCCGATGCAATGTGACGTCCATATCCTCCGCGCAATCCATCAGCCGCTTCATGCGCTTCATGTCCAGATCGCCCTCGGGCGTCAAAACACCGATTACGACGCCATTTGCGCCCAGCTCACGAAACGTACGGATTTCCTCGCACATCTGCTCTACTTCTTTTTCGCTGTAAAGAAAATCACCGAAGCGTGGGCGAATCAATGTATTAATTTTTACATTGTATTCCTTTTTCACCTGCCGAAACACAAAGGGCGAGGGGGTGGTCCCGCCGATAACAAGATGAGAACACAGCTCCAGCCGATCCGCACCGCCAAGGCAGGCGGCTCTGCAAGAGGCATAGGATTCCACACAGGCTTCGATTAAAGGTTTGTTCATTGTTGTCACTCCTTATCAGTAAGGTGGCCGCAGTCTTTAGCAGCTCCCATACAATTCCCTTGTTGGCCGCCCTGCCCATCACATTCCCGATTTCCCAGGCTCCGTCATTGCATAAGGATTCAATATTTTCTCAAGCGCCTCCTCGGAGATAAGCTTCTCCCGAAGAATAATCTCCTGAATTGGCCTTCCCGTTTCAATGGCTTCCTTTGCAACGATAGACGCCTTGTCATACCCCACATAGGGGCATATCGCCGTGATGATGCCCACACTGTTTTCAACCTGCTCCCGGCAATGCGCTGCATTGGCGGTAATGCCGACAATACAATTGTCCACAAGGGTATGCACCGCATATGTCAGCGTTTCTATGGATTGAAACAGGTTGTAGAAAATAATCGGTTCAAACGCATTCAGCTCCAACTGCCCCGCCTCCGCCGCCATGGTGATGGTCATATCGTTTCCGATGATGTTAAACGCCACCTGATTTACCACTTCGGGAATTACGGGATTAACTTTGCCCGGCATAATGGAGGAGCCGTGCTGCTTTGGCGGAAGATTGATTTCCCCAAAGCCCGTACGGGGGCCGGAGGACATCAGCCGCAGGTCGTTGGACATCTTGGACAGATTGACAGCGCAGGTTCTTACCATTCCGGATACATGCACATACGCATCCAAATTTTGTGTAGCATCAATCAGATCAGGGGCCTGTACCAAATCCAGCCCCGTAATCCGGGCAATATTTTGCACAACCTTTTGAAGGTATTGGACATCCGCATTCAAACCTGTGCCGATCGCCGTTCCGCCAAGGTTTAAGGAGCGCATTTCCTGCTGCCCATAGGCAAAGCGGGCGATATCCCTGCGAATGGCCACGCTGTATGCACGAAATTCCTGCCCCAAACGAATCGGAACGGCATCCTGCAATTGCGTGCGCCCCATTTTGATGACCGTATCAAACTCATCCGCTTTTTCAGCCAATGCCTGATTGAGCCGCTCAAGCGCAAGGACGGCTTTTTTCAAAAGCTTTACGGTGGAGATGCGCCCGCAGGACGGAAACACATCGTTTGTGGACTGCGCGTAATTGACATGGTCGTTGGGATTCACCAGCGTGTAATCGCCCTTTTCTCCACCAAGCAGCTCAATGGCGCGATTGGCAATAACCTCATTCGCGTTCATATTCAGCGATGTGCCTGCACCGCCCTGAATGGGGTCAACAATAAACTGATCCCTAAGCTTTCCCGCGAGAATTTCATCGCAGGCATGCACAATTGCATCCGTCCGCCTTTGATCCAGCCTGCCGACTTCATAGTTCGTCATTGCTGCCGCTTTTTTAATCTGCACAATGCCGCTGATAATTTCCGGGTGCATGGTCAATCCCGTGATGCTGAAGTTTTCAGCCGCGCGCATTGTTTGTATACCGTAGTACACATCCCCCGGAATATCCTTGGCCCCTATGGAGTCCTTCTCTCGCCGAGTCTTGACCGCATTCATCTGTGCGTTCATCATCAACGCGCCTCCGGTTGCTTTTTAACTTTTTACTGTAATCTCCACCACTGTATCGATTTCATCCGGTAGCGGATAATTGTCATACGTTCTTGTTAAAAAGAAGAACGCATGCTGACCGTATTCCTTAAGGTTCCAATAGTTGGCCGGCCGTATTTCACTCCCATCCGACAAAAGGCGCATCTTCTCGATTTTTCCGCCCAGATTCAAAAGGCAGATGCCACCGGCCTGGGGCTCAAACACATGGGCGTAAAGCTTATCGCCCTTTTGTGTAAAGCGCCCCCATTCGGGCTTTGGTTGCGCCGCGATGCCGCAGCCATAAATGCTCGCCCCATTGGCATCCATCCACCTGCCAACCTCCTCCAGTATCTCCACGGAGGCCTTGGGAATCCGTCCCCTCGCATCCGGGCCCACATTCAATAGCAGGTTCCCGTTCTTCGATACACATTCCACAAGCATGCGAACAATCATCTCGGGCGACTTCCAATGCCCGTCCGTCGCGCTGTATCCCCAGGTATTGTTCAGCGTAATACACGCCTCCCACGGCACCGGGTCTCCCAGCACATTGCGAATGCCCTCCGGCGGAATCATCTGCTCGGGGCAGGCAAAATCGCCGGCATAGTCGCTAGGCTCCGCCAGCAAAATGGTGCCCGAGTGCTCGCCGCTCCCCTCCAGGCGGTTATCGATGATCAGGTG
>JGI994J12354_10004960_pt1 | contig 11704 bp, 9 predicted proteins | sample IntmicLarv3ML3BL_FD_12354 | JGI IMG/M metagenome (IMG submission 12354) | reverse complement strand
GCGAGTGTGAAGAGGCGGGCTTCAGAAACTCTGCGTGCGCCGTTTTTTGCTCTCCACTTGTCCATTCCCATAATCAGAAAAGACATGAGATTCACAAAGAGAAAATATATAATAAGCTTGTTTTCCATCTATCTGCGTGATCTCCTTTTTTTATCTTTTTGCCCTGATGAGGGATGCGGTTTTCTACTTTGCGGAGCGTCGGGGCGGACGAGACAGGATTTGGAAAAACCGATTAAATCCTCCCGGTTTGCCTCTCTTAATGCTTCGATTACCATTCTGCGCCTGTCGGGACGTTTCCACTGCAAAAGCGCCCGCTGGAGGTTTTTCTCTCTGGGTGTTTTCGCTACGTAGACGGATTTTCCGGTTCTTGGATCGATACCTGTGTGATACATGCAGGTAGAAATTGTGCCGGGCGTGGGATAAAAATCTTGAACCTGCTCCGGTCTGTAGCCGCGCCGGTTCAGATATTCGGCGAGGAGCACGGCATCGCCCAGTGTGCTCCCCGGATGGGAGGACATTAGATAGGGGACAACATACTGCTCTTTGCTGTAGCGCTGATTGAGGCGCCTGTACTTGTCCATAAAGCGCTCGTAGGTTCCGATATGGGGTTTGCCCATGTGATCCAGAACACCGTCTATACAGTGCTCAGGGGCGACCTTGAGCTGTCCGGAGATGTGATGGTGCACAAGCTCCGCAAAAAACTCACCGTTTTTATCCTCAAGCATATAATCAAAGCGTATGCCGGAGCGCACAAAGACTTTTTTTACGCCGGGGACAGCCCGGAGCTTTCGTAAAAGGGCAAGATAATCTGAGTGGTCGGCATCGAGGTTTTTACAGGGTGTGGGAGCGAGACAGCGCTTGTTGGCACACATTCCATTCTCTGCCTGTCCCTTGCAGGAGCGGTGACGGAAATTTGCTGTGGGGCCGCCCACATCGTTGACATAGCCTTTCCACTCGGGATGATGAGTCATGCGCTCCACCTCACGAACCACGCTTTCGTGGCTGCGGCTGGTGACCATAGTGCCCTGATGAAAAGCGAGAGCACAGAAGTTGCATGCACCGAAACAGCCGCGGTTGTGAATAACAGAAAAGCGCACCTCTTCAATTCCCGGAACACCGCCTGCCTCAGTATACATGGGGTGCCAGTCGCGGGTATAGGGAAGCTCGGCATATGTGTCCAGTTCCTGTGTGCTCAGGGGTATGGCAGGTGGATTGACTATAAGGAATTTATCCCCGTGTTTTTGCGCCATGTACCTGCCCCGGACAGGGTCGTGCTCTTCATATTCCATGCGGGTTGCCTCTGAATAGGCGCGCTTGTCGGAAACAGTTTCTTCGTATGAGGGCAGATTAATAAGACCTTGAATTTCAGGAGCATTGCCGCTGATATATGCGGTTCCCAGAATGTCGGTCATTTCCGGCACAGGGACTTTTTTCTTCAGCCTGCGGGCGATTTCAGCAGTCTGACGCTCGCCCATTCCATAGATGAGAAGGTCGGCTTTGGCATCGAAGATAATACTGCGCCGTACTTTATCCTCCCAGTAGTCGTAGTGGGAAAATCGGCGCAGGCTGGCCTCCAGACCGCCTATAAAGACGGGAATGTCGCTGCCAAAAGCCTCACGGGCGCGGTTGGCGTAGACAATAGTAGCCCTGTCCGGACGCAGCCCAGCCCTTTTCCCGGGGGAGTAGAAATCATCACTGCGACGCTTTTTTGCCGCGGTGTAGTGTGCAACCATGCTGTCCAGATTGCCCGCGCCGATAAAGACACCCAGCTTTGGTCTGCCCATCTGGGTGAAAGCGTCGGCGCTGTGCCAGTCAGGCTGGGAGAGAACGGCAACGCGCAGTCCTTCTTTTTCCAAAGTGCGTGAGATCACCGCCGCGCCGAAGCTGGGGTGATCCACATATGCGTCTCCGGTGACAAGGAGTACATCGTACCACCACCACCCGCGGTCGTTCATATCCTGTTTTGAAACGGGAAGAAAATCATAGCTAGTCATTTTTATAGTCCTTATTCGTGAAAGCTCTGCGCCTTGTAGAGGGAGGCATACATGCCGTCTTTTTCCATTAGTTCTTCGTGGGAGCCAAGTTCAGCGATTCCCTCATTGTCGACAACGGCGATTCTGTCTGCGTTCTTCACAGTGGACAGGCGGTGGGCGATTATAATTCCCGTGCGCCCTTCGCTGAGCTCATCAAGAGATTTTTGTATTTTTGCTTCTGTGACACTGTCAAGGGCGGAAGTAGCCTCGTCCAGTATCAGAATGGGGGGATTTTTCAGAAACACACGGGCAATTGATATGCGCTGCTTCTGTCCGCCGGAGAGCATCACGCCCCGCTCGCCGATATATGTGTCGTAGCCGTCGGGCATTTCGATTATTTCTTTGTGTATTTCCGCATGTACGGCAGCGGCAACGACCTCTTCATCGGTGGCTTCCGGTCTGCCGTATCTGATATTTTCTTTTACTGTACCGGCAAACATGAAAACATCCTGCTGGATGATTCCGATATTTCGGCGCAGGCTCTCCTGTGTGAGGCTGCGTATGTCCTTGCCGTCTACCATGACAGCACCTTCGCTGACCTCATAGAAGCGAGGCAGAAGGTGGCACAGAGTGGTTTTTCCTCCGCCGGAGGCGCCGACAACTGCCAGAGTTGAACCGGCGGAAATTGTGAGATTAACGCTTTTTAGAATATCTACCCCCTCATTATAGTGGAAGCCGACATCTTTGTACTCAATGTTGCCCTTCACATTAGTGAGCTCTTCGGCATCCGGGGAATCCTGAATTTCAGGATCGGTGCGCATAATCTCAAGAAAACGCGAAAAACCCGCCATACCCTGCAAAAACTGGTCTATGAAGTTTGTGAGCTTGCGTATGGGGGAGACAAATGTTGTAACATACAGAGAAAAAGTGATCAGGTCAATATAGTCCATTTTGCCGCGCATGATAAACCATCCGCCAGCGGTGATGACCACAACCTGCATGATTGACATTGTGAACTCCATGCCGCTGTGGAAAACAGCCATGAACTTGTAGTACTCACCCTTTGAGGCTTTGAAAGCCTCATTGCTGTGCATGAACTTTCCGGCTTCTGCATCTTCGTTGGCAAAAGCCTTTGCTGTACGCATTCCGGATATGCCGCTCTCGATGGCGGCATTTATCTCCGCTGTGCGCTGCTTGACAGCCATATTTGCGCGCTTCATCCGGCGGCGCATCAGCGCAGTGAATATCACAAAAACAGGTATGACGGTAAAGAGTATCAGTGCCAGCTCCCAGCGCACGGTGCAAAGCACGGCAAAGGCGCCGATGAGGGTTATCATTGACATGAAAAGATCCTCAGGACCATGATGGGCAAGCTCTGTTATCTCGAAAAGGTCGGTTGTTATGCGGGACATGAGTATACCGGTGCGGTGTTTGTCAAAGAAGCTGAAACTCAGTCTCTGAACATGGGAAAAAATATCACGGCGCATATCAGCCTCGATGCGAACGCCCAGCATGTGCCCCCAATAGGTGATGATGTAGTACATAAGCGAGCGGATAAGGTATGCCGCCACCATGATTGCCATAACAGTAAAGAATGTCCCGAACATCCCTCCCGGAAGGAGAGTCTGCATGGACATTCTGGAGACATATGGGAAGATCAGATCAGTGCTGGTTGCCAGAAGCGCACAGACCATGTCCAGCAAAAAGAGCTTCCAGTGAGGGCGGTAATATGATGCAAAGAGACTGATTGCGCCGCGGTTTTTAAAGTCTTTTTTCAAGATAGAACCTCCTTTAAGCTCTCGCCGATTGCACGGTTGTAGTCTGCCAAATCGTCAGGTGTTTTTTCACGGCGCACGGCATTTGCCATAGCCTCTACTATATCCTCACAGGGGATTATACCCGGATTGTATTTTTCAAGATTCTCAGTTATAAAAATATCAAGACCAACAGCTTTAGCCTCCCAGATCACAAGTCCCTGGCCTTCATATCTGGAGGTGAGCACAAAGCCGTCCATCTCGTTCAAATATGGGAAAGGGTTCGGCTGGTTCCCAAGGAGCGTGACAAATTCGCCCAGCTTCAGATCACTGATCTGCTGCTCGAGCTTTGCCCTGTCCGGTCCGTCACCGAGAAGGTACAGGTGGAAGTCACGTCGCCTGCCTTTTAGCTCTGCCAGATATTCCATTAGAATATCAAAGCCCTTTTGGTGGCAGATGCGCCCCATGGTGCAGAAATTATAGACAGCGGTATCCGGCTTGAAATCAATGGCAGCGCCGAGTTTCTCGAAAATCTCCGCTGTGTCAATGTGGTTGGGAATGGAGGTAACCGGCTTGTCATAAATGCCGGATGTGCGCCGGAAACCGTCGATAATTCCGGGAGACACAGCACAGAACTCATCAAAGTATCTCAGCTTTTTTTTGAAAAAATGCCAGAGTATTTTATATTTAGGCTCATTTTTNAGNTTGATTTCAATATCATTGTGAAGCCACATAACGCGCTTTTTCGCTTTTACGGATATAGCGCCCACNGAGCATTCATTGCGGTANCTGTTGAAATCCACCGCTATGTCGTATTCTTTGTCCTTCCACGGTCCGGCTGTAAAGCTGCGGAGAACATCAAAATATATCAGCCGGTTCAGGAACGGGAAAGGTTTGCAGAAAATTACTTTGAGATTTTCATGGTCAGGAAGCTCAAAAAAGCATTCATCGTCAAAAAGATAGACATCCACACAGCAATCTGCGTAGTCTATCTCATTGAGAATATTCACAAGGGCTTTTTGTATACCTCCCACATGAAGGTCGCACTGGAAAATAGCAATTTTTTTCATGATTTAAGTCTTCCCATATTATGCTGAAATAATTTAAGCTGTTGACCTTAACCTCTCAGAATTGTATAATACTTTTATTCTTTTTGCAATAGCACAGGCAAATCTGATGCCAGACCTCCGGAAAAGGATTATTCTTAATACACGGGGCAGACGAGATCAGGTTTGATATATTTGATATTTGAGGTTCGTATTATGGGAACAGCCGGTAAAAAAGTGAATAACCGCCGCGGCGTGCTCATATGCGGAGCATATGGATATGGTAATGCCGGTGACGACGCGATACTGGAAGCGATTGTCAAGGAAATGCGCGGAATAGACCCTGACATCCCTATTACAGTTATGTCGCGGACACCGAAGGAGACGGAGAGAAAATACAAGGTGAAGTCAATTTTCACTTTTGATTTTCCGGAATTTCTGAACGAGATGCGTAAATCCAGACTGTATATAAACGGGGGAGGCAGCCTTATTCAGGACGTTACCAGCCGGCGAAGTCTGTGGTTTTATCTCTTCACCATCAGAGCTGCAAAGCTTTTGGGCTGCCGTGTTATCATGTACGGCTGCGGCATCGGACCGGTTACAAGAGCCCGGGGAAAAAGAAGCGTCCGAAATATCTTGAATAAATACGTAGATGTGATAACACTCAGGGAGAATCACAGCAGAGCCGAGCTGGAGAGCTACGGTGTGACCAGACCGGAGATAATTCTATCATCTGATCCGGCAATGATACTTGAGCCCGCGCCGGAAGAGGAAGTGTCTGCGGTAATGAAAAGCAACGGGCTTGATCCGAACGGACGGTATATATGTCTGTGTCTCAGGCGCTGGCCGGGATTTAGGGAAAAGTCGGAGTTTTTTGCCGCTGCCGCCGACTATGCCATAGAGAAGTATGGACTTCAGCCGATTTTCCTGTCAATTGACCATCAAAATGACGGCGATGCAGCCGATGCGGTTTTGTCCATGATGAAAGGCAGAGGTAAAATCCTGCGTAATCCTATGGGAACTGCCAGAACCATCGGCATACTGTCCCGCATGGAAATTGTTCTCTCAATGCGGCTTCACGGGCTGATTTTTGCATCGGCGCAGGGAGCGCCTCTTGTGGGAGTTTCATATGACCCGAAGGTGACGGCATTTCTGGATTATATCGGTCAGGAACTGTATTTGGAATTTGACAGTCTGAGCAAAGGGCAGCTTGAGCCGCTCATAGATGAAGCTGTAAAACTTGGAGCCCAGCGCGAAAAACTTCGTGAGAAAGCAGATGCCTTGAGAGCTGTTGAAGGGCGCAATATTGAAGCCGCAAGAAAACTTCTCCTATGATAAGACGAATCTCCATCAGATTTGTTGCAAATATGGCAGAATTTAATAAAAAATAATCGGGAAAATTCACCGGAGATACCGGTGCTGATAGAATAAATAAAAGATAAGGCTTCCGGAGAAAAGTCATCCGAAGTCACAGTCTGTAAAAAATCCATGCGCTCCCCGTCCTTTCGCTGCGCGAAAGGTTTTTTGAATAGGGAGTGCGTCCCGTGCGACAGGAGCGAAAAACGTGGAATTTCAAGCCTTCCGGGGACATGTGCCTCGGAAGGCTTACTCTGCGAGAACCGCAGTTCGAGAATCCCGTTTGTCGAAAAACTTGGTTTTTCGACAAAATAAAGGCTTCCGGAGAAAAGTCATCCGGAAGCCTTATCTTTTTATAGCCGCAGCATTTTTGATTTAAATAAAGAAGACTGAAGAGATGCCCAAAAAGGTCAGCCAGCTGTTTTGCTGCTGTACCGGAATTTTGTGATAGGGCATAAACCATGATATCAGTTCAGCGGCTTCCGCCCTTGTTATGCTGTCTTGCGGGCGGAATGCAGAGGTTTCATTGCGGGACACAAATCCGGCTCCCCAAAGAAGCTGAAGATTGTACAGCGCCCAGGTGCTTATTCTGGAATGATCCGAGTATACGGGGAGTTGGTCGTTAAAGGGAAGATGAATTTCCAGATGATCGGCAAGACGGACGATAAGCACGGAAAACTGCTCACGGTTTGCTATGTCCATAGGTCCGAAGAATTCAGGCGAGTAGCCCTGAAGTACACCGCTCTGCTGTCCCCATGCCACGGCATCGGTATACCACTGGTCTTCAGGAACATCAAGAAAAGAGGGATTGTTCAAAACAGAAGGCTTCGGTTGGCCCGCTGCTCTCCAGAGAAGAGTTACCGCCATTGCGCGGGTCATATACTCATTGGGTTTGAACCCAGCGCCGTCACCAATCATTATTTCGCGGTCAGCCACATCCTGAATGGATGTATATGCCCAGTGCTCACTGAGAAGTGACTCATCATAATAGGAGCCTGCGTCATCTATGCTTTTGTATACTGCGTTGTCATTAGGCGTGACACCTTTGAGCCTGAAAAGCTCTTCAACGGTTACAAAAGTGAAACCCTCCTCACGCAGATGGTCTATCGCTCTCATTGCGGCATTGAGGTTTTCACTGCTTGTGTCGTGCAAAAGAATGATGCTGCCGTCCCGTGCACCGTTTATTGTCCCTCTGTAGAGCTGCTCTTCATATGCGGGATATCTTCCGTTTGTGGCATCCACAGACCAGAGTATTATGGGAGCGTTAACATTTCTCAGGACACGGCTATTGCTGTGACCGTCGCCATATGGCGGGCGAACCATAAACTCACTTTTGCCTGTGATACTCTCCAGCAGGGAGCGTGTGTCCTCCACCTCATTACGGATTGAATCGTCAGTTCTTGTGGATAATGCGTAATGGTTGTATGTATGGCTGGCAATTTGGTGCCCTTCATTATGGGCGCGCAGAACAATCTCAGGATACTGGTTTGCACAAACACCGAGGACAAAAAAGGTGCTCTTCACATTACGAACTGCCAGCTCATCCAATAATTTTGGAGTGATCGTAGCGTGAGGCCCGTCGTCAAATGTTATAGCTATAAACTTTCCTTTTTCCGGCACAGGTCCTGCGGCACAGGTCATTATTATTATGAGCACCGCAATCAATATCGACAAGCCTTTTGTACACCTTTTCATTGAAGTATTCCCCTCGCGTTATGTAAATCACACCTTAATAGTAACGTTGTATGGCGCTGCTTACTAGAAAAGAATAGTTACAATATAACTACAAAAAGTCACAAATTCCGACATTTTTTGATACGGATTTGTGACTATAATTTAAAAGTGGAGAACCTACTGTCCTGTGCACTGAAAAACAGGGCGTATATGGGTAATCAGTGGGGAATAAAGGTCATTTTCAAGGTGCAGGAGCGATGGGTTAAAAGAAAAATTTAACGTGATCTTTTTTCTGCAAAGAAGCGTTTCATAAGATCTGCGCATTCATCTGCCAGAATACCGGAATAGACGCGGGGACGGTGACCGTAGCGCTCTGAAAAAAGGTCGATGACACTGCCGCAGGAACCAAAATTTTCCTCCCGGGCACCGAACACCACAACAGGAATGCGGGCGTTGATTATTGCCCCGGTGCACATAGGGCAAGGCTCCAGGGTGATATAGATTGAGCAGCCCTCAAGACGCCAGTCACTCATTGATTTGCATGCTTCGCGGATGGCGTGCAGCTCGGCGTGGGACAATGCGCTTTTCAGCTCCTCACGCCGGTTTCTTCCGCGGCCGATTATTCTGCCTTCGGCATCTGCTATAACGCAGCCCACAGGCACTTCATTTGAAAGAAAGCTCTCGCGTGCAAGCGCGAGAGCTTCCCTCATATAAACCTCGTGGTTCATTTACTTAACTATGATCTCACCTTCGGGGTCTTTACCGAAGAGAGAAGCAGCGTTAATTTCATCATAATCCACATGCATGTATGTCGCGTAGTCCGGGCTGATGCGGCAGACGACCTCGTCAAAAATCAGACCGCGCGCGCCGCCGACCTTGACCTGAACAATCTGCTTATCCTTCACACCGGCTTTTTCGGCATCTTCGGGGGTCATGTGTATATGACGCTTTGCGATTATAACGCCTTCCTTTAGCTCAACCTGTCCGGCGGGGCCTATCAGAGTGCAGCCGGGTGTTCCGGCAAGGTCGCCGCTCTCACGCACCGGGCAGTCCAGCCCTGTGATACGCGCATCGGTGAAACTAAGCTCAATCTGAGTAGCCTTGCGGCAGGGGCCAAGAATGGAGACGCCTTTGATTGTGCCCTTCGGACCGACGATGTCCACCCGGGAACTTGTGGCGAACTGACCGGGCTGGCTAAGATTTTTTTTAACGTCCAGTACGTGACCTTTACCGAAAAGTGATTCAAGGTCGGCTTCTGTAACATGCAGATGACGACCGGAACCTTCGATAATTACATTCATTCAATAAATCCTCCTATTGCTGCATTACAAATATTATTTACAAATCTACAATAGCACTTTCATGAAAAAAGTCAAGGGAAAGAGCGCGAAATAATACAATTTTGTTGTTTACAAATGGCTGACAAATGAGTATAATATAACGCGCTGTAATCGCAGCAAAAATCTGTTTTGAGGGATGGTATCTCCATGGAGCGGAATTTTTCATCAGTATTGTCTTCACTCAGGCGGGGAAAAGGTTTCAGCCAGCGTAAGGTGGCTGCGGATTTGTTGATCAGCCAGGCGCTGTTGTCACACTATGAAAACGGAGCTCGTGAACCTGGAATCCCATTTATCTGCAGGGCGTGTGACTACTACAATGTATCTGCTGATTACATACTCGGCAGAACGGATGACGACGGCTTTATGACAGGCGGTGCCGAGGCAAGACGCAAGCTGGGCGAATTGGCGGAGACGCTGAGAGAGCTGGCGGAGACGATTGAAGGCAGCTGATTTTTTATTGCTTATTCATGCAGACAGGTGCGAGGTAAATTTTATGACACCACAGGAACACATTAGGAACTTCTCGATAATTGCCCACATCGACCACGGCAAATCAACTCTGGCAGACCGGCTGCTGGAGCTCTGCGGAGCCGTGGAAAAACGCGATATGGAAAGTCAGCTTTTGGACAATATGGAGCTGGAAAAAGAACGCGGAATCACAATAAAAGCCCGCGCCGTGGGACTCAGCTATAAAGCCCAAAACGGGAAGACATATACACTCAACCTTATCGACACGCCGGGGCACGTTGACTTTAACTACGAAGTCAGCCGCAGCCTTGCAGCCTGCGAAGGAGCGGTTCTGGTTGTGGATGCATCCCAGGGTATCGAGGCTCAGACGCTTGCAAACACATATCTTGCAATTAACGCCGACCTTGAGGTGCTGCCGGTCATTAACAAAATTGACCTGCCCGGCGCCGACCCCAAGCGTGTCAAGACAGAGATTGAGGATATTATCGGTATTCCCGCAGAGGACGCTCCGGAAATTTCCGCTAAGGCGGGTATTAATATCGAAGCTGTCCTTGAAGATGTTGTGGCGAATGTACCCCCTCCCAAGGGCGACCCGAAAGCGCCCATGCGTGCTCTGATCTTTGACAGCCAGTATGACAGCTACCGCGGAGTTATCGTATACATGCGTATGTTTGACGGCGAGGTGCGCCCGGGCATGGATATAAAAATGATGGCTTCCGGCGCTGTATACAAGGTTGTTGAGTGCGGACACCTGCGTCCCTTCGGAATGGAGCCTGCCGACAGGCTCTCCGCCGGTGATGTGGGCTACTTTACAGCCAGTATTAAAAATGTTATTCACACTCAGGTTGGTGACACTGTGACAGGAGCGGAAAATCCTGCCGCAGAGCCGATGCCGGGCTACCGTCCGGCGCAGCCTATGGTATTTTCGGGAATATATACAATAGACGGCGCGGAATACCCCGACCTGCGGGATGCGCTGGAGAAGCTGAAGCTCAACGATGCGGCGCTCACCTTTGAACCGGAGAGCAGTGCGGCACTTGGATTTGGATTCCGCTGCGGATTTTTAGGACTTCTGCATATGGAAATAATTCAGGAACGTCTGGAGCGGGAATATGATCTTGGGCTTATCACCACGGCTCCCTCGGTTATATACCGTGTCACAAAGACAGACGGAACGGCAATTATGGTGGACAATCCGCTGAACTATCCCGACCCCGGCAGCATTGAGATGGCGGAGGAGCCATTTGTTGACGCCTCAATAATGTGCCCCAAGGAATATGTGGGGAACATTATGGATCTCTGTCAGGACAGGCGCGGAGAGTACAAAGATATGAGGTATCTGGACGACAGCCGTGTGGAGCTTCGCTATGACCTGCCGCTAAATGAGATTATTTACGACTTTTTCGACGCCCTTAAATCAAGAAGCCGCGGATATGCCAGTCTTGACTATGATTTTCAGGGCTACCGCCCTTCAACGCTGGTGAAGCTGGATATCTTGCTAAACGGCGATATTGTGGACGCGCTGAGCTTTATAGTCCACAGGGACAAAGCCTATCCCAGAGGACGTAAAATTGCCGAAAAGCTAAAGGAGCACATCCCCCGTCAGATGTTTGAAATCCCCGTGCAGGCCGCCATCGGCGGCAAGGTAATCGCGCGGGAGACTATAAGGGCGCTGCGTAAAGATGTTCTCGCCAAGTGCTACGGCGGCGACATCACCAGAAAGAAGAAGCTGCTTGAAAAGCAGAAAGAGGGCAAAAAGAAAATGCGCTCTCTGGGCAGCGTAAGCGTGCCTCAGGAGGCATTCATGGCGGTTTTGAAGCTGGACGAATAATAAAAAGACAGGTATAAGAATGTACTGAAATTGTAGGGGCGGTCTGTGACCGCCCGCGGGCGAACAAAGTTCGCCCCTACGAGTTTTCAGAAAACAACATTCTTATACCTGTCGCTTTATTTTTATGGCGCTTTTGCGGAACTGTTTACGCGTCGAAGATTCCCAGTATGGCGATACCCAGCATGACCATGACGATAATGCCGTACTGAACCGGCTTCAGCTTCTCTTTCAGCACAATTCGGGAGAGAACCACGGAGAAAAT
>JGI994J12354_10004959_pt1 | contig 11705 bp, 2 predicted proteins | sample IntmicLarv3ML3BL_FD_12354 | JGI IMG/M metagenome (IMG submission 12354) | reverse complement strand
CGTCAAAGTCCCCAAGGTAATTAAGCCTAATATAACGGTTAGAATTCTCGTCTAGATCTTTTCTTATATATTTTAGAATCCCAAAATCAAATCCTTTATTTAAGATGCGTCTTATTTGTTCTTTTAAACTCTTAATGCTTTCATCAAGATCCTGCCCAGCCACTTTGAAACAAGCAGGGTACAAACTTGTAAACCACCCTATTGTTCTTGAAACATCAATATTTTCAATAAGATCCGATCTTCCGTGATTTTCGAGTTCGATGGTAATATTTTCTGAACCAGTAATTTCATTTAATGCCAAGGTTACCGCAATGATAAGTACATCATTTAGTTCAATCCCATACGTTTCATGAACTACTGTACGCAGTTTAAGTGTTATATGCTTATCAACCCTAGCAAACAATGATGAAGACTGATCCATTGTGTCAAGACCCAAATCATAGTCGTACGGAAAAATGAAGCTTGTACTCACGACTCCGCTCCAATATTCTTGCTTTAATTCGAAATCTCTTTTGTAATAATCAATAAAGTGTTCGAACCAATCTTTTAGTGAGTTTGTTTTTGGTGGTAAATGTGGCATCTGATCACTTTTTTGTTGTTCTAAGAGGTCTGAAAAATCTTCTATTAAAATCCTCCACGAAATACCGTCAACAATTAAATGATGGGCGATTAATAAAACCATTTGACCTCTTTCACCCAGATCAAATACACATGCTTTAAACAACCTACCGTTATTAATGTCAATACTTGACTTTAATCCGCCGCCGAGTTCACAAATTGCGGCATCTTGATCTTTCTTATTGAGCGTAGTTAAGTCATGAAAATCAACTGGAGATGCGTCATCCAAATGAGAATTGTTATAATATAGTATTTTATCATGATGGTTATAGTTCAATCTTAACGAATCATGATGCTCAATTAATTTTACAATTGCATTCACGATATGACCATTATCAAGTTGGACATCGGTTTGTAATAGTACGGACTGACAATAATGCCCCTCACTGGCAAATTTTTGACAAAAAAACCATTCAACAATTGGCGTTCGCCCAAATGAACCTGAAACGAGACTTTGACTGATTATACTCTTATTGTGGGTCTCGTCAAGATGCGTTGCGATTTCACGAATTGTGTCATAGGATAAAATATCTTTCACCTTAATACTAAGTCCAGCGTTATTAAGCGTTGAAGAAATCTGAATTGCTTTAATAGAATCGCCGCCAAGGTGATAAAAATTGTCATTCATACTAACATTTTCAATCACCAAGACCTCTTTTATAACATCAACTAATACTTCTTCCGTTCGAGTTGCAAATGAAACAAATTCATTTTCACTTATCCTTGGTTTCGGCAACAATGTAATATCTATCTTCCCATTTATCGTTAACGGGAAAAAATCCATAAAAATAAAGTTCGACGGCATCATATATTGCGGCAAGTACTGTGAAAGTCTTGTTTTTAGCTCTTTTTCGGAAATTTTATTATTTCCTACAATGTATGCATTTAACACCCTATTACCTAACGAATCATCTGCCAATAACACAATAGCATCATCGACCACCTCAATATCGATAAGTTGTTTCTCAATTTCTTTAAGTTCTACGCGATGTCCTCTGATTTTTACCTGTTTATCAATCCGCCCAATATATTCTATGATTCCACTTTCTAAATATCTCGCTAAATCACCTGTTTTATACATTGGTTTACCCACAATAAATGGGTTTTCAAGAAATCTTTCCCTGGTCTGCTCCAGGCGGTTAATATAGCCAAGAGATACGCCATCTCCCGCAATATAGATCTCACCCTCAATCCCATTTGGCACAACATCATGATTTTGATCTAGAATATATACTTGCACATTATCAATTGGCAATCCAATAGGTACAGAAAATCCTTTATCCTCTTTCTCATCATATTTATGTATCATACAACCAACCACTGTTTCAGTTGGACCGTATTCGTTAAATATCTCAATGCCATCAAAACCGCACTTGATGTCATATGTTAAACTAGTTGTTAAGTTGTCTCCTCCAACAATGAACACCTTTAGATTTGTTTTCTCATATGATAGACCTTTTAACAATGTTAAATGTGCAGGAGTAAGCTTTACAACTGTCACTCTATCTTCTCTTATAATCTTCTGCAAGACAAATTCTTCCCCATCATTAGGATAAACAACTATCCTGTTACCGGAAATCAATGGGGCGAAAATCGAAGTCACTGTTAAATCAAAAGCTATTGAAGAGTATAAAGGCATCGCCTCATATACGGTGTTAAAATACGTCTTAGCTGCCCACAGTAAATAATTAGTGAGGCCCTGATGTTTTATCATCACACCTTTTGGTTTTCCTGTCGAGCCAGAAGTATAAATAATATAGGCCAGTTCATTCATTCCACTAGATGATATAAACTGCTTCTTGTTATACAAACCTATATCTATTGATCTTATATCAATTACTTCAACTGAATATTTGAGGGCATCATCCGTATTAAAATTAGTTAGTAATAAGAAGCTATTCGAATCATCTATCATATAATTAACTCTGGCAATAGGATTATCTGGGTCTATCGGCACATAAGCAGCTCCCACTTTTAGAACAGCAAGAATACTTAATACAAGTTCGAAGGAATGCGTCTCCATGATTGCGACGGTGGATCCCTTTCCAACGTTTTTCATATGTAAATAATGAGCCAGTTGATTCGATTTTTCGTTTAGTTCTTGATATGTCAATACTTGATCTTGGTACTCCAAAGCTATCTTGCTGGGGCATGCAATCACTTGGTTTTCAAACAATTCACAAACTGTCTTTTGGGGATAATCAATACTTGTCATATTCATGCCGTAGATCTTTTGGCGACATTCTTCTGCTCTCAAAAGTTTAATGCCAGTTATCTTAAGTTCTTTGTTGGTCGATATTTGTTCTGCAATATAAATAATCGCTTGCTGCATTGCTCTTATTTCAGTTATGGAGTACTCTTTTACTTTATAATCAAAATTTAAAGAGATTTCATCCGCTTTCCACTCCATAACTGTTAACTGCATCGAGTATGATTGACTTCCATTGTAAAACTCCTCGACTGAGGCTTCGATTCCATTAATCTTTTCAATAAATTGAGTATTATAATAGTTTACCCACATCTTGAATAAGCTATCATATCCTGATCGACTTATGCCTAAATCTCCTATCAGCAAATTGTATGGGTATTTTTGATTTGCAAGACAATGTTTAATCTCTTTGTTAACACTGTTTATAATTGAACTTACATCTAGATCCGGAAACAATTCAAACCGTAATGGCATTGTACCTGTAAACATTCCAACTATAGACTTTTGACGCTTGTTGGTTCGATTATAAGTGGGTATTCCTATCACTAAATCCTTCATATTCATCGTTTTATAAAGGTATATCATTAGCACTACGGAAAAAAAAGTATTTAAAGAACACCTCTCTCTACTTACGAATGCTCTAATCGATTCAGATAGATCTTTGTTTATATCAATACTACTCCGTTTCCCTTGGACACTGTTGGATGAATTGTATAAGAACTCTTCTGACAAATTATTAAACTTCTCATTCCAATAACATTTATTTTTTATAAACTTCTCTGATTTCAAGTACTCTCTTTCTTCCCTAATATAATCTTTATACGAGAAGCCTCGATTTTCTTGCAGTTCTTGTGGTTCTTGGCAATTAATTAATTGAGTATATATCTCACATATCTGTTTTTGTATTAGGCTTGCTGACCACCCATCAGAAATGATATGGTGCACTTTTAGCAATACCCCAGATTGATCATCACCAATACTATACATCGCGAAATAAAATAATTTCTCATTATAAAGCCTAAAGCAGTTCTTACTTGTTCTGCTCACCCAAAGTTCAAATTCTTCTTTGGGCTTTCCGTATAAACTAAAATCGAAGAAGTCTATTGCTGACTCCACGAAAGCACAAATGTATTGCATTGGTTGACCATCTATTTCAACCAATTGTATTCTCATTCCTTCGTTACGTTCAATAACCATGTTTATAGTTTTTTGCATTATAGCAAAATCAACTTTACCATATATATTAAGGCATCCTCCAAGGTTGTGAAGTGGTGTATTCAAATTCACCTTTTCGACATACCATATTCTTTTTTGAGGGTGCGTTAATTCATAGCAATCTGATCTGTTGACCTTCAACATCAATTTCTCCCTATACTCATATTATTGATTGACGGTGTCATTTTTTATTAACTCCCCGGTTATAATTTGTGCAATTGATTGTATATGCTCGTTGATAAAAAAATGATTTCCATTAAAGTCATAAATACGAACTTTCTTACTCCCGTGTTTTTTCCACAATTGTATTTCTTCTACCGTAGTGTCTTCATCTTTTCCTGTAAAAACAGAAATATTACACTCTATCTTAGCCATTCTCTCCTTGTAAAGATAGCTCTCTGAAATGCGAAAATCATTTTTAAGATACGGAAGGACAATGTCTAGTAATTCCCCATTACATAAAACTTCTTCTGGCATTCCGCCCAATGCTATAATTCTCTTGACAAACTCATCGTCGGATAACAAATGTAGCTTTTCCCTATCTCTGCCACAACATGGAGCTGAATGGCCAGAGAAAAAGATATGGTTTGGTTTTCTTAAGCTTTCAAGCGTAATTGCATAATACAATTCATATGCTAAAAGCGCTCCCATACTATGCCCAAAAATGGCATATTCATCCCTCTCTATCGTCTTCTTCAGGACGCAAAGAATGTCATCGACAGCCTCCTGCATATCTTGATAAAGATTCTCATTAAATCTTTTGCCCCTTCCCTTCAATTCAACTGGTATCACAGTTATATAATCATTGAAGTACTTTTTCCATTCGTTGTATGCCGATCCCGAACCTCCGGCATATGGAACACAAAATAGTGTCATCGCTCTATATATCTCCTGTTCTGATAGCCTCAAGAATTCTTGAACCAACTTGTTTTGGTCTACTCTTATTATTTCAACAGGGACATCTCCACCTATCATATACTTTTGTTTGTTCCCTAAAACACGATACGACGTTAGCGGTACTAGCTGAACCCTTCACTGGAAACTCAATATAACCTTCTTTGGGTATCCCGATACCATTCTATATCAAAACCTGGTTTCGTTCTTTGTCGGGGATGTCATTTCCTTTGCATTGGAATCATAACACCAACAGCTATATTGATACATGCCATAAGACCTGTAGATAATATAATAAATGAGAGAATCGGAAGCGATTTTGGTGCCCAAATCCCAACCGATTTCCATGTTACTCCACCCAAAAACAGTTCTGGTGCTTTATGTATTATCCAACCCAGCCCCCCTAAGAAACACAAGGAAACAAGTATGCCAATGATACCCCTGGTTTTCAATGAAGTAAATACTCTCTTTTTATTAAATAACTGTATAAACGCTCTTGCTATTAAGAAGATCATGAGTAGAATAAGAAATACAGCAATAACAATAGCTGTCACAGCAATTTTATCTGCTTGCATATACATGTCAAAAACGGATTCCACTGCCACAGGTTCATTCTTGATAACATTAAAAACATCATTCGATATTTTTCGGGTAAATGGAGAGTTCAGATTAGCCAACACTGCAATAGCAATACCGTTTTTTATATCTATTAAAATACTTGAAGAAAAATTAGGATTGTTGCCTCCGTGAAAAATCACACCTGATGATTCATCGATATACCAACCAGCAGAATAAAACACGTCATTCCCAACTTCAAATTTTCTATTTACATGTGCACTTTCGATCAAATCATGATCAAAGGCACTTCTATCGTCAACCCCCAATTGGATCATTAACCATTTACTCATATCATTTCCATTACTCAAAATGTATCCGGCTGGTTTATTTCCAGGAAACATGGGCGCCTCATATTCCTTTGCATTTAAAAACCCTATCTTATAACCTTTTGCCATATGAGGTAGTGGAACATCATCTCTATACAAGTACGTATTTACTAGTTTCATGGGAGCCAATACATTTTCAAAAATATAGGTCTCATAAGACTGGTGGGAAACATTTTCAATTATCAATCCAAGTATGTCATAATTAATAGATGCATAGCTGAATCTCTCTCCAGGTCTACTTTGTAATTTCATTCCGATTAAAGTTCTAACCGCTTCCTCAATCGCCCCTTCCGAATTGCTTTCCTCAATATTATCAATGGAATTAAAAGGAATCCCACTTGTATGATTCATTACATGCTCGATTGTAATCAATGCCGTTGTGTCTTGATATTTCATTTCAAACCAAGGAATATGCTCTTCAACCAAATCATTTAAATCAAGCAGACCATCATTTTCTAACTTTAACACTCCTAAAGCCGTAAAGGCTTTGCTGTTTGATCCTAACTCGAAAACAGTATTCGAGTCCACAAGTATACTGTTAGCCACATCAGAATACCCGTAACCTCTTTTATAGAGTTCTTTGTTATCTTTGACGACAACTAATGAGATTCCCGGTATTTTTCCATCATTCATGTTTTCTTGAACTACTTTGTCGATTCTATCAATATCTGCCTGAGTCATCGCCTCGGAAAAGTAATTGTTAATACTACCAGAGCCGTATGATACACTAACAAAGACACATAATATAGCCGTAATTATTAAAAAATAGTGTTTTAACTTCGCCATCTTCAATACCCCCTATAGCCTGTTAAGCAACCCATCAATAGACTAAAATATACTTTTCTTATCAGATAAAAAATACTCATAAATTAACTTATTTGGGTTTTCAGAAACTTTGCCAATAAATTTTATATATTCATTCATGATGAATTCAATAGTTGAGGGTTCAAACAGCCCAGAATTGTATGTACATTTTATCTCAATACCATTAAGATATTCTGTGATATACCACTCCAGATCAAACTTAACATCCTGGACCTGTTCAATGTGATAGCTAGATAAATCGTCAGTGTTTATGTTTGAAGTCTCCTCAAAATTCAGCATGTTAAAAAAAGCTGACACTTTCGGGTATTGAATTCTTTCCTCCTCAAGGATTAGTTCTAATGGGAAATATTGATATTCCAGTGCTTCTAATGTATTAGAACTGATCTTCATCAATAGATCACTGAAACAATCGTCTCTATTCACTTCACTTCTGAGTATTACCGTATTGATAAAATGACCAATAATATTCTGCAGGTCAATATGATCTCTTCCAAATGATGCTATTCCAATCAATATGTCACGCTGCCCCGTCAAGTCCCATAAAAAAGACTTGATTGTAGCTAACAGGACTATGAAAAGGCTTGTCTTTTCTAATTGGGCAAGAGTTTTCAAACGGTCTTTATCAATACCATCAATTATGGTACGGTAATTGCTTCCGCGATTAGTATTGCAAACTTGATAGTCTCTTGGCAGTCTTAATTCCGAGATTTTCCCTCCTATCTGTTTACTCCAAAATCTCCGTGCGGCTTTTGAAAAACCTTCATTCACAATTAAATTGTTTTGCCAGGCTGAAAACTCCTTGTATTGTATTCGCAGGTTGGCTAGCTCACAGGATGTACCTTGTTTGAATGCATAATATAATGCAAAGAATTCTCTTTTCAATATTTCTAATGACCAACCATCAGTGATAATATGATGCGTACAAAATACAAGATCATATTCGTTGTCTTCAATTTTCACAAGTTTTGCCACAAGTAGGCAACCAGTTCTTAGATTAAATTCCGTCATTGCCAACTTGTTACGAATACAGTTTCTCTCCTTCTGTTTATCTCCATGATTTAGTATGGATATGTCTGCAAAGTCTACAGAAAACTCAACATCCTTTTCAATTAGCTGCACTAAGACTCCGTCTCGTTCTTCAAAATGTGTTCTAAGCGCTTCATGTCGTTTAATTAGTTTTCTTAACACATTAATTATCACGGAGTGATCAACAGCTTCATATAATGTGATATGGCTCGATATATTATATGCCGGACTCTCTGGTTGTAATAAATTAAGAATCCACATCCTCTTCTGTGTAAAAGATGTGGCATAATACTCCTTCTCATCGAGTGAATCAATGGAAATGTGCATGGTTGGTCTTGCATTGTTTAAGTATCTACTAATTCCTGCCACAGTAGGTGTTTTGAACAGTTCCTTTAAAGGCAATTCAACGTTTAACTCCTTGCGAATTCGTGAAGATATTAGCGTGCCTTTTAAAGAATGACCACCAAGTTCAAAAAAATTATTGTTTATTCCAACTTCATTGATTTCTAGTATGTCAGACCAAATCTTTGCTATGATTTCTTCCGTTACATTCCTTGGAGCCTCATATATTAAGCTGCTGCCACTTTCCGGGGACGGAAGCAGATTCCGGTCGACTTTACCATTTCTATTTAGCGGAAGAGCATCCAACTGTATAAAACAAGCAGGAATCATATACGCTGGTAGTTTCTTAGATAATCTGGTTCTAAACTCCTCAGTTGAAACGCTCTGCTCGATTACAACGTATGCACAAAGAAATTTATTGTTATTTTCTTCTCCTCGCACATCTACGATTACCTCTTTGACTTCGCTCATTTCCAATAGACTACTTTCAATCTCTCCTAGTTCAATCCTAGCACCTCGAATTTTTACTTGACGATCCATTCTGCCTAGAAACTCAGCATTACCATCTGGTAGCCAACGTGCCAGATCTCCAGTTCGATAGATTCGCTCTCCTGGGCAAAACGGGTTTTCAATAAATCTCTCACTTGTTAATTCAGGTTTTCCCAGGTATCCTCGCGCTAGTCCTTCACCACCTATAAAAATCTCACCGGCAACACCCCTTGGTACTAGCTTTAGTTCTTTATTTAGAATATATAATTTGGCATTGTCGATTGGTTTGCCGATTGGAATACTGGAGATTGTTTCTTCCAGTTTCACCAAATGCATTGTTGATATGATCGTTGCTTCAGTTGGGCCATATGAGTTTTGAAATTCACAGTCGCCCTTTCCAATCAACCTTTTTACGAGATTGGGTGTGCAGAGTTCTCCTCCTGAAACAATGATTCTCATATGTTCCAATTTATCGGCATCTAAATTTTCCAATAGGGATGGAACAGCATGCAAATAGGTAATGGCATTTTCATATAAAAATCTGGAGAAATCTGCAGACTCCAATAGTACTTCCTTTTCAATAAGGAATAATGACGCTCCACCCAGAAGAGTTGTGAAAATCTGTTCAACAGACATATCAAATGTTATTGGCGAAGTCTGTACTGAACGATCATTCTCATTTATTCTAAGCCTCTTTATTTGTCCCAGGCAATAATTAATTAAGGATTTATGCTCAATCATGACGCCTTTGGGCGAACCAGTAGACCCTGATGTGTAAATAATATATGCTAAGTCATGTGCATTACACAAGGGCTCTAAATTCGTATCATCACCTACAAATACCGCAGTGTTATCAAGCTCTAGTACTTCTCCTATAAAGTCAACATTTCTTCTTAACCATGACTGAGTTAATAGTATACATGGCTCAGAATCGCTCAGCAAAAACGCCAATCGTTCTTTTGGGTATTCTGGATCCATTGGTAGATATGTACCACCAGCTTTCAATATCCCTAATATTCCTATGATCATTTCAAAAGAACGGTCAATTAATATCCCTACTATGTTTTCTCGCCCTACTCCTTGCTTCCGCAATCTTTTTGCCAACTGGTTTGCCTTATTATTCAGTTCACTGTACGTCATGCTATCACCGCGAAATACTAAGGCGACGCCATCTGGATTCTTCATCACCTGCTCTTCGAACGCCTGATGAATCGTCTTATCCCGTGGATATTTTGAATAAGTGTCATTATATTCATGCAATATGGTGTTTTTTTCATCATCGGATAGAACGTCGATTTCTCCAATTAAAACCCCACTATCTTCGGTAACAGCTTTTATGATATTACATAAATGTCCGGCAAGAAGTTCAATTGAATCTCTCCGAAACAACCTTACACAATACCCAATACTGAATAACAACTCATCGCCTTCTTCGGCCACTGTGAATTCTAAATCAAACTTCACTTTTTTCTTCTTAGGCTCAAACCTAGTAGATTTTACTCCGCTGAACTCAAATTTATCTAAGTCATCCGTTTGAAGTGTAAACATTACATCAAATATCGGATTCCGGCTAGCATCACGGTGTAAATTCAAATGATCAACCAGGTCTTCAAATTGGTACTCTTGATTTTCATAGGCCTTTAGAGTGTTCGCTCCGACCTCATTCAAAAACTTTTCATACGTCTTATCAGATTTCGGATAATTGCGTATCGCCAACGTATTAACAAACATCCCTAATACATTTTCCAAGTCTGCATGTTGTCGTCCTGCAATAGGCGTACCGATAATTATATCCTCTTGGTCTGAATGCTTTGACATCAGAATATTCATAATAGACAGCAATACAATATATATTGTTGTACCAGTCATTTTCGCAAGGGATATAACTTTCTCTTTGAGTGTTTTGGCCACCTTGAATTCAATATAATCACCACGGTGATCTCGTACTGCCGGCCTTGAATAATCTAATGGTAGATTTAGCACAGGTAACTCGTCTGAGAATTTTTCAACCCAATATTTTTTCTGATTTAGAATTTTATCCGTTCTTCGATGGGCATTCTGCCATTCAGAGAAATCAATATACCGAATATATTGATTCTTTAATTCTTTATCTTCATAAAGTTCAGTAAACTCCCTTGTCAAAATTGAAATTGAAACGCCGTCTGCGATAATATGATGAATGTCAAACAATAGCAGGTGATTTTCTTCAGCAAGTTTTATGAGTCCGACTCTCAGAAGTGGTGGAATATTCAAATCGAAAGGCTTAACAAAATCCTCAATGATACTATCTATGCACTCATCCGTTTTTTCTCTATAGTCCATGGCAAATCTAAAATTCCGATTAATGCGCTGTACTATCTTATCATCTATTATTTCAAACGATGTTTTTAATACATCGTGGCGATTAATCAAATTCTTGAAAACTTCTTCCACTTTGTCCTTACATAGTATACCTTCAACAAGTATTGCGGCTGTAATGTTATATCCAGTTTCTGTTGAATCCATTTGCTGCATTAAGTATATTCTCTTTTGCGCAGAAGACACCTCATACACTTCTTTCTCCTCTGCCTTTTTTATCGACACGTGTTCACTCTTCACCTTGTTTTCAATAAATCCACTAATTCCAGCTACTGTCGGGCTCTTAAACAGTTCTTTTAATGACAATTCAACATTGAGTTCTTTATAGATTCGCGATATTATGTAGGTTCCTTTTAAAGAATGTCCACCAAGATCAAAGAAATTATTATGTATTCCAACCTTATCCACGCCAAGTACTTCAGACCATATCTCAGTGATAGTTTCTTCAACTCTGTTTCTGGGCGTTTCAAATTTCCTTTCACAGTCTCTATGCGGAATCGAAAGTGCTTTTCTATCAACCTTTCCATTCGGATTTAGTGGTAGGGAGGCAAGATTGACATAATACGATGGTACCATATAATCTGGCAAACTCTCAGACAACTTCCTTCTGAGTTCACTAGCAGGTATCTCCTTCTCGGATACGATGTATGCACAGAGGTATTTATCGCCCTGTTCATCTTCTCTTGACAGTGCCACAGCCTCTCTGACTGTTTCTATTTCCAATAAAGCATTCTCAATCTCTCCCAACTCAATCCTAAATCCTCGAATCTTAACCTGATTGTCTA
>JGI994J12354_10004958_pt1 | contig 11706 bp, 9 predicted proteins | sample IntmicLarv3ML3BL_FD_12354 | JGI IMG/M metagenome (IMG submission 12354) | reverse complement strand
GTGCTTTTTGATATACTGGTGTAAGTAATACATTCTGCATTTGGGCATACTCTTGAGATGCTGCCTCCTGGGTTGTCGCAAGATTGTTGTTTAGATCTTGCAACTCTTTTTGTTTGGATTCCAATACCGCGGCTGTCCAAGTTGCATTTTGACGTTGGTATGTATTGTATTTTGTTTGAAGCTCGTTCTGCATATCCTGAAGCCGTTCTTCTAAAGATTGTCCATAAATATTAAGTTTGGCATAAGCGCTGTCCCTATCCGGCATCAATGCAACTAAATACTCAAAATCTATATGCCCGAATTTCAGATTTTGTCCGAAAGACGAAGTTGAGATAAGCAGAAGTGCTGCTATTAAAATTGTTGAAAAATGTTTCATATGTAAAAATAATTAATTATATCCCTTTTTATCGAACGCCTAGTTTAGCCATAACTCTCTGTGTAATATCTCCTTTTACATCGGTAAATATAACACCTTGTGCCACCGAGAGGTCAAATACCATTGTAGCACCAACCTCATTAGCTACCGCATCTATTGCGTTCTTCAACTTCTCCATTGTAGGAGATAGTATATCCTTTGAATTCTTAGCCATCTCTCCGTCTTGCCCGAATATCTGATTCTGACGCTCTTTAACGGCTCTCTCTTTCGCAATTATGTCATTTTCTCTAAGTTGTCTTTGAGAATCGCTCAAGCGATTCTTTTCTGACTGATACTGATTGAAGAGGGTCTCTATCGATTTAATTTCCCTCTCTATTTGGGCCTCGTACTGGTCATTTAACCTCTTGATTTGCTCTTGAGCATTTACATACTCCGGTATCTTCTCAAGTATGGTTTCACTGTTTACATAGGCAATGCTTTGTGCCTTCAATGCATAGGCAGAGCATATCATAACCGCTAATAGTACTGCTATCTTTCTCATACGTCTATAATTTTAATAATTCCTATCTATATTAGTAAAAATTGGTGCAGGCATCTGGTTTTTTGTAAATACAGTCTGCTTTGTAGTTTACAAATTTAAATAATATTTAGAATTGTTGTCCTATCACAAAGTGGATATTACCTTTACCCTTCTCTCGATTGGCATCGTAATCGAATCCATATCCCCAGTCGATACCCAGCATCCCGACCATCGGTAGCGTCAACCTCACACCAAGCCCTGCTGAGCGCTTAATGGAGAACGGATTGAAATCTTTTATATCCGCCCAACTGTTACCACCCTCAAGGAATGCCAATGCATAAATATTTGTTTGCCCTTGCATAACCAATGGATATCTCATCTCCAGCGTATATTTCGCATAGACATTACCCATATAGTTTCCTTTGACAGGGTCTTGAGGAGTAAGCGAATGGTTCTTGTACCCACGCAACCCTATAATCTCCGAACCACGCATATCGTATCCCACCATACCGTCTCCTCCAAGCATATAACCTTCAAATGGAGAGTATCCGAGATTCTTATTGTAGGAGCCGAGATATCCGAAGTTTGCTCTTGTCATAAGCACCAGGTCACCAAATAGGGTGGTAAAGAGGCTACCCTTGAATGTCCATTTATGATACTCTATCCATCTATATTTTTCGTTATCCGACATACTCTTGTAGTCGGTATTTTTGTCTCTGAATGCAGAGTATGGCGGTGTTAACTGTAATCCAAACTGAAAATCGGAGCCACTCCGCGGAAAAAACGGAGCTGTTGTGTTTCTCTGAAGCATTATCTTCCAACTAATATTTGTCGAGTGTCCATCTGAAAACACAAACCAACCTTGCCAATCTTTGAGATTATAGACTTGGGCGCTCAATTCGTTATAGAGTGTAAAATTATCATCGGGCCACTTCAATCTTGTTCCTATTCCAGCTGCAACTCCATACACATCCATGCTCTGGTCGTCATTAAAATAACCAAGGAACATTGCGGAGTTTGTCTGCCTGGTATAATACGTTGAGACACTTAAAGAGGTTGGCTTGTTCCCGAATAACCAAGGCTCCATAAAACTGGCCGACATTGCGGTATAGAATGTCCCGTTTGTTTGGAACCGAAGAGATAGTGTCTGACCATCTCCCATCGGTATTGGCTTCCACGCATTTTTTTTAAATAGACGTTTGGAAGAGAAGTTATTAAGATTTAACCCAAGTGTTCCCACAAAATAGACCCCGCTCCATCCTCCGGCAATCTCAATTTCGCTTGTTGACCTCTCCGTTACATTAAACTTAATCTCTACGGTACTTGCAATAGGATCAGGCAAAAGATCATAACCGTCTCCATAAGTCATAAGTTTCTCCTCTTCAAAATATTTTGTAGCTGCAAGTCTCTGTATAGTTGTCTCAAGTGCGGTCTGGCTGTAAAGGCGTCCCGGACGCATAAGTATCTCTCTCCGAGCAACATAATCATTGGTTATAGTATTCCCTTCTATGGTAATCTTACTCACAGTTGCCGGCTTCCCTTCAACCATTCTCATCTCAACATCCACAGAATCTCCCTCTATCCTCTTTTCGATGGGGATAATCCGGAAAAAGAGATAGCCGTTATCGGTGTACATCTTAGTCACATTCCCATCACGAGCACTCATCAATCGCTCATTCATCGACACCATATCGTATATGTCCCCTTTCTCTATTCTAAGCATCATATTCAAAGTTTCTGCGGAATAGAGTGAATTTCCCGTCCACGTAATATCTCTGAAGTAATATCGTTGTCCCTCGCCTACCGCGATATCTATGCCCAATCGATGAGGCTCAATATAGTAAACCGAATCTCTGATAACATTTGCATCTCGGTATCCTCTCTCATTATATGTCTCAACAAGCAGCTTTTTATCATTCTCGAACTCTTTCTCATTAAATTTCTTACTGCTTAGGATATTCAAAATTCGCATATCTTTGGTTTTCTTCATAGAGGAGGCCAATTTCCCTGCTCTTATATTATCGTTCCCCTCGAAGTTTATCTTTTGAATCTTTACCTTATCATTCTTCTTTATAACAAAATCGAGAATAACGGCATTTTTTATAAGGGTATCCGATTTATACTGAATATCCACCTCTGCTTTAAGAAACCCCTTTTCGGCGTAGAACTGTTTAATAAGATCTTTTGAAGTGCTTAGCAGATAATCAGACAATTCCCCTCCTCTTTTCAGGTTGAGTTTCTCTTTTAAAGTAGTCTGCTCTCCGTTTCTTATCCCTGTGAATTGCCAGTTAGATATTCGGGGTCTCTCTTGTAACTCAATGGTCAGATATGCCTGATTGTCTACGAGGGAGTCTATATATAATCCCACATCAGAGAAGAGCTTTCGACTCCATATTCTCTTGATAATAGAGGAGAGGGCATCGCTCGGAATCTGTATCTCGTCACCTACCGTCAATCCCATAAGGCCGAATATCTGCTCTGGACTGTATGCAATATTACCCTTTATCTCTATTCCGCCTATCTTATATGTTTTCGGATTATTATAGTCAATTATAACGCCTCTGACTTTAGTAGTATCCTGCGCATTGGCACAAAAGACAAAGGGGAAAAATAGTAATACTAAGACCGTAACTTTTAATGACTTCATCTGCATTTTCCGCATGTAAAACTGCAAAGATAAATTTTTATTTGTATCCAATGCCTTTTTTAGTTGTTTTTGTTAATTTGGGCTCCAGTCTGTCCGTAACGTCTTTCACGTTTAGAATAGGTGTTTAGAGCTTTTTCAAAATCGATTTTGCGAAAATCGGGCCAAAGCACATCGGTAAAATAAAATTCGGAGTATGCCGATTGCCACAACATGAAATTGCTTAGTCTCTGCTCTCCACTTGTCCTTATTATGAGGTCGGGGTCGGGGATTCCTGTCGTAGAGAGATATTCATTCATGGTATCGATACCCAGTTTCGTTCCGTTTTTCCCTTTTTCATCTATAAATCTATTGATAGCCTGAACGATATCCCATTTGCCGCTATAGCTTAGATATACAATCATGTTGAGCCCCGTATTAACGGAACTCTCTTCAACAATCTCGTTTATCTTCTCCATAACCCTCGCAGATATTCTATCTAAATTACCTATAACTCTAAAACGTATATTATTTTCCATTATTCTCTTCCGCTCATTCATAATGGCCTCCACCATCAACCCCATAAGACCATCCACCTCTTCAACGGGACGATTCCAGTTCTCTTCGGAAAATGCATAGAGACTCAGGTAATTTATGCCTTTCTCCACTGCATATTCCATAGCAATCCGGACCGACTCAACTCCTTCTCTGTGTCCGTCTAATCTGTTAAGGCCTCTCTTTTTAGCCCAGCGGCCGTTCCCGTCCATTATTATAGATATATGCATAACAACTATTATTTTTGATACTAATTATTTCGACGATCCTTGCCCCACATCAACTTCTCCTCTAAGGCGGCGATAAAACTATCGCTACCGGAATTAAACAATATATATTCTATCTGATGATTTGCTTTGGAAATTGTTACTTTCGTTTTTTCGGCAATATATACCGATCTGTTGTCGATACTCAAAACGGCCCTTCCGCTTCTCGACTCTACAAAAATCTCTACCGTAAAATCTTCCGGAATAATTAACGGTCTTACATTCAAGTTATGCGGAGCAATCGGTGCCAATATTGTTGCCTTTACATCCGGAAGGGCAATAGGGCCTCCAACACTCAATGAGTATGCGGTAGAACCGGTTGTTGTGGCGAGAATCAATCCATCTGCCCAATAGACAGGTAAATTAGTACCGTTTACAGTTACATGAAGGGCAATCATAGATGGGCCACTTCTGTGAAATAGAACCTCATTCAGAGCATACCCCAAGAAAACATCAGGAGTGTCGGAGTAGGATGCCGCAAGAAGAGATCTCTTTCTTGTTGTATACTCTCCACTGGCAAGCTTCTCTATCCATCCGGTATGAGACCACGAATCTACGCTGGTAAGAAAACCAAGTCTTCCGAAATTAATTCCGGCAATCCGAATTTTTTTGTCTCCGATAACGGAGACAGATTCTAAAAAAGTTCCATCTCCGCCGAGAGAGAGCAAGATGTCCGTATCGTCAGGCAGATCGGATGCTCCTGAAAAAAGACTATCTTCTAAAAATAAATTACAGTGCAAATCTTTTATTTTGCAACGCTTCTCTATCCTGTTATAAAACGCTCTATAACAGATTATTTCTACACCTTTTTTTAAGAGATCCTCAATTATTGAACAAACTCTATCGAGCCATTTTTCATTTACATTACGTGCGAAAATTGCTACTTTCATCTAGTTTGGAATAATAATTGCCAAAATTAGATAAATTTGCACTACTTATGACAAAATTAAGCGTAAATATTAATAAGTTTGCTACCCTGAGAAATGCCAGGGGGGGAAATCTCCCCGATATTATAAAGGCTGCTATCGATTGTGAAAGGTTCGGAGCCGAAGGAATTACAGTGCACCCAAGGCCCGACGAGAGACACATCAAATACTGCGACGTCGAGCAACTCAAACCCATACTCACTACCGAATTCAATATTGAAGGCAACCCAATTGAGTCGTTCATAAAATTGGTTCTCCAAGCACATCCGGCACAGGTGACATTAGTTCCCGATAAGCACGATACTATCACTTCAAACAGCGGATGGGATACTAAAGAAAATTGCGTTTTCCTGAAAGAGACCTGCAAGATATTCTCTTCGGAGGGGATTCGCACATCGATATTTGTGGACCCCGATATCGAGATAGTCAAATATGCGGCAGAGACCGGCTGCAACAGGATAGAACTATATACGGAGGGTTATGCCGTTGAGTATGGTAGTAATAGGGATAGAGCGATCGAAAGATATGTAAAGGCCGCAGAGATAGCACTACGGTGCGGACTGGGAATTAATGCCGGACACGATCTAAATTTAGACAACCTCAATTTTTTCCATAAATCTATCCCGGGATTATTAGAAGTATCTATTGGACACGCACTTATCTGTGACTCCATCTATCTTGGTTTAGAGAATACCATTCATGCCTACCTAAGACAGTTAAAAAATTATTAACATATTAAGAACACAAGATGCATCCCAGCAATTTTAAAACAAGTTTCACCTTGTGTATTCGCCTAACATTCAGCATAATTCAAACAAGTTTAACCATGCCAAGCATAAGGTGAATTAAATTGCACTCGATTTTAATTATATTTGCAAGTTATAAATTATTTAAAGATGAAGAACACATCACTAATCATTAATGTAATACTCTCTGTTGCAGTTGTAGTATTATTTATTTTACATTTTACATCAAAGCCGTCATCATCCGGATCTCCGGCAACAAATCAATCAACGGAAAACGGGGTAGCCGCCTCTAGAGGAGATATTGTCTATATACAACTTGACTCTCTCGTAAACAACTACGATATGTTTAACGACCTCTCTTCGGAGTTACAAAGTAAAGTACAGGTAATCCAAGAGGATCTTGACAAAAAGGGCAGAGCTTGGGAAAACGATGTAAAGGATTTTGAGCAGAAAGTTCAAAAAGGGCTTTTAACCCAAGTAGCTATTCAACAACAACAGCAAGTCCTTGCACAAAGACAGGAAGAATTAAATAATCTTATGCAACAGAGGCGACTTGAGATGTCGGATGAAGAGGCCGTTATGTACAGGAAAGTGCTTGATGCACTAAAAACCTATTTGGAAAAGATGAATCAGGAGACCGGATATTCGATGATAATCAACACATCGGGTTCAACTAACAATGTTCTTCACGGAGACTCCAGGTTCGACGTTACAAATGTCGTTCTCAAGGGGTTGAATGACGAATATATTAAACAGAAGGGCTCCAAATAAATAAAGATTTCGGGGTGAAAATAGCAATCTTATCTTGCTTCTACCCTTACAGAGGAGGTATTGCCCAATTCAACGCTAATATATACAATGAATTGGGCAAGCAACACGATGTCAAAGCCTATAACTTCAAAAGACAATACCCCGATATATTTTTCCCGGGGAAGAGTCAATTTGTATCTAACGACGATAGCGCCATTAAGACCGATTGTACGCCTCTTCTAAATACAGCCAATCCGTTCTCATATATCTCGAGTGCAGGCAAAATCCGCAAATGGGAACCCGACTTGTTACTCATGCGATATTGGATGCCCTACTTTGCTCCATCTCAAGGATATGTCGGCAGACATCAATCCAAAAAAACAAAGGTCATATCTATTTTAGATAACGTTATTCCACACGAAAGGAGATTTTTTGATACACCTTTTACAAAGTATTACCTATCATCTAATGACGGATTTATTGTCTTATCCGATTCGGTTGGAGAAGACCTTCTCAAATTAAAACCGGGCGCAAAGTATGTTACCATACCCCATCCACTCTATGACCACTTTGGAGAGAAAATTGAGCGTAACAGCGCTGTTAAACAGCTTGGACTTGATCCCGAAAAAAAGACCCTTCTCTTTTTTGGACTTATCAGAGATTATAAAGGATTGGATATACTAATAGATGCCTTCTCTAAGTTAGATAACTCATACCAACTCATAATAGCCGGAGAGCCATACGGGAGTTTTGCCAAATATCAAGAGCAGATTAACAACTCTGCCGCACAAGATAGAATCTCTTTATACACCCAATATATCCCCGACGATAAGGTTCCTCTCTTCTTCTCTGCATCCGACATTGTGGTACTTCCTTACAAAACAGCCACCCAAAGCGGTATAAGTGCAATATCTTACCATTTTGGAATCCCTATGATAACCACAAATGTAGGTGGACTAAAGGAGGCAATAGAGAAACCGGGGACAGGTATTGTGGTTGATGAAATAGAGGCTGGGGCGATTGCTGAAGCCATTCAGGATTTTTTCAAAGACCCCGACAGAGGCAGATTTGAAAAAAACATAATCAGAGAGAGGGATAACCTCTCATGGGCCGGATTTGCAAACAGACTTATAGCATTTTATGAGACTCTGCTATAGTTATCGGCCAACTTTTTATAAATATAAAAGCCATTCATAATACAGATCGTTTTAACAGAGAATTAGAGAATTATAGTATGCAGGCAATTACCAGAACAGAGTTCGATTTTACGAACATGACAGGGAAGTATGTAGGAAAGGTGCGCGATGTCTACTCTATAGGAGAGGAGTACCTTGTGATGGTCGCCACAGACAGGATATCTGCATTTGATGTAGTCCTCCCAAAAGGCATACCTTATAAAGGACAGGTATTAAACCAGATAGCATCAAAGTTTTTAAACGACACATCCGATATTGTTCCAAACTGGAAGATAGCCTCTCCCGACCCGATAGTTACGGTCGGTTACAGATGCAAATCGTTCCCGGTAGAGATGATTGCACGCGGTTATCTTACCGGAAGTTCGTGGAGGAGTTACAAAGCAGGAGCAAGAGAGATATGTGGAGTTGTTATCCCCGACGGTATGAAAGAGCACCAAAAGTTTGACAAACCGATAATCACCCCTACGACAAAGGCCGAACTGGGAGAGCATGACCAGGATATTTCGAAAGAGGAGATAATTACAAAGGGGCTGGTAAGTCGGAAAGATTATGAACAACTCGAAAAGTATACCCTTGCCCTATTTGAGCGTGGCTCTCAAATAGCTACCGAAAGAGGGCTGATATTGGTCGATACGAAATATGAGTTCGGTAAAAGGGGTGGAGAGATCTATCTGATAGACGAGATACACACCCCCGATTCGTCAAGATATTTCTATGCTGATAGTTACGATGACCTCTTCGCCAAAGGAGAACCACAACGACAACTCTCAAAAGAGTTTGTAAGGGAGTGGCTTATGGAGAACAATTTTCAAGGTAGGAAGGGAGACAAGCTCCCCGAAATGACCGAGAAAATAGTAGCATCTATATCGGAAAGGTATATCGAACTGTATGAGAAGATAACTGGTACAAAGTTTGAAAAAGCCTCATATGAGGATGATATTTACGAAAGGGTCGAAACAAATATAAAAAACATGCTTGCCAGAATATGAACTATCTAAAAACAACACTTATTATACTATTACTACCTATCTTCGTGCAAAAGATTACGGCACAATATGTTGCTCCTCCGGTGACAATTTCACAGGAACTGGTAAAGATAGAGGGGGCCGTTTTCTATATGCATACCGTACAAAAAAGGGAGACGTTATTCTCCATTTCGAAGGCGTACGATGTTGTAATCGACGATATTGTAAAAGATAATCCGAAACTCTCCCAAGGTCTTAAAGAAGGAGACTACATATATATTCGCAAAGTGGACCAGCCCAGAACAGAGGTCGTAAATCAGAATTTTAACGAATCTGCATCTACTGATCAGGTTGAGTTGAGCAAAGCAGACCAGAGGAGAATTAAGCAGGAAGAGAGAGAGGCGGCCAAGCAAGCTAAAGCCGAAGAGAGAGCTAACAGCAAGGGTCAGCAACAGATTCAGACCGGACAGCCACTCCGAAGTGAGATCTTAGCAGAGGCAGGGCAGACAGAAAATATCGACAACCATAAAGTTGAACTGGGACATAACGATATACAAACAACTCATACGGTAAGATGGTATGAATCGCTCTCGGTTATTGCTAAAAAATATAGCGTAACGGAAGAGGAGATCGCTCTTGCAAATTCACTTGTAAGTAATGAGATTTCGTCAAGGCAACAACTAATAATACCGCGTGCCGGAGCCATAGCCCGCAAGGCAAATGCAAGTAATATTCATCCTAATTCGACTCCGGAGCCTGAGATGGTGGATGATGGTCTGTTGAACATATTCAGAAAACCATACTACAATCAACTTACCGTATCTCTGCAACTTCCTCTAGGAAGTAATATAGAAGCAACAGAGACCAACCCCTACGTTGACTATATCGAATTCTACCAGGGCTTCCTGCTTGCCATAAACGATCTGCGCAAAAAATATCCAAATATGGATATCAGCCTAAAGACGCACGATATGACAAGCTACATAAGAGAGAGTGAAGTGCTCTTTTCAAATTCCCTTAGCGGTAGCGATCTTATAATAGGGCCACTCTTAAGTGGACAGCAAAAGCCCTTTATAGACTTTGCATACAATACTAATGCTATCTTCGTCTCTCCGATAGATTCGCAAAGCGAGATCTATACCGCCGATTATCCGAATTTTTTCCAGATTACCACCCCCGTATATTTTTTGCAGGAGCCCCTACTCTCTACTCTCTCGGGCAAGTCTAATGTGATAATGTTCTACGAAGATGGCAGCAGCGACAGCTCTATGCTCGATATGACAAGACAGATATTAGAGGATAACTGGGTACAATATCAGCAATTTTCATACAATATCAGCAGAGAAGGGAGAACGGTCGGTTCTATAATAGATCCGATGCTAAGCAGAACAGAGAAGACCCATATAATAATAGCATCAGACTCAGATGCCTTTGTTACCGATATTCTACAGAAATTGAGCCATATAAAATCTCAACGTAAACTCGATATTACCGTTTACGGAATATCCAAATGGCGCGGCCTGGAGGATAACGCCGATATCATAAACTATTTCCATAATCTGAACCTTCATATGCCGGTGCAATATTATGTAGATTACGGCAATTATCAGGTAAAAGAGTTCATATACAAATTTAGGGATATATACGGTATCGAGCCGTCACCATACGCATTTCAGGCGTACGATATAGCGTGCTACTTTATCGAGGGTATGTACTCAAGGCTAAGGAATTCGAATGGAATTGAGGCAACAAGATCTCTCCTACAATCTGACTACAACTTCATCGTAAAACGAAACGAAAGAGGATTTACAAACACAGGTGTAAGGCTACTAATCTACAATCCCGACTACTCAACGGAGCTCAGAACACTTAGCCGATAACCACCTCTTTTCATCGTCGTTCAAAAACGGAGATAGTTTACGATATATCTCCGAGTGATACTCATTCAGCCACTTTAAAGAAGAGCTACCCAATAGTTCCGTATCTACTATACTCTTATCTATCGGAATATTGGTTAGTGTCTCAAACCGGTAAAACTCTCCGAAATTATTACTCTCACTCAACACACATAGAATTATATTCTCTGTTCTAACTCCGTAATAACCTTCAACATATATTCCGGGCTCATTAGAGGTAACCATTCCTGGTACAAACTCCACCGGATTATCCTCCATTCTTATACTTTGAGGCCCCTCATGTACACACAGGTTATGGCCTACACCATGGCCCGTACCATGAAGGTATAACCTCCCTGTAGAGCAGACAGGACCTCTGGCAAACATGTCGAGTGCAGAGCCTTTTGTCCCCTTTGGAAAGACAGCACAGCTCAACTCTATCATCCCTTTAAGCACCGATGTATAGTCTCTCTTCTGTTCCGATGTTATATTGCCAAGAGCAAAAGTTCGGGTAGTATCTGTCGTTCCGTACAGATATTGAGCTCCCGAATCTACAAGCAGAAAATTATCTCTATCAACCTTTACATCATCCTTCCCCTTTGAAGAGTAGTGAGGAAGCGCTGCATTCTTCCCATAAGCCACAATTGGAGTGAAACTCTCTCCCATATACTCTTTACACTCTTGTCTAAACTTTATAAGAGTCTCTGCAACACTATTTTCCGTAACAACATTGCCTGCCTCAAGCTCCTTTTCGAGAAACATCCAAAACTTTACCCATGCAACTCCGTCCATCGTCATAGCTTTTCTGAAACCCTCCGCCTCTATGTTATTCTTAACAGCCTTTACCGATGCCACTACACCTCCGGGCATATTATCGAACACCATCGG
>JGI994J12354_10004957_pt1 | contig 11706 bp, 10 predicted proteins | sample IntmicLarv3ML3BL_FD_12354 | JGI IMG/M metagenome (IMG submission 12354) | reverse complement strand
TTCACTTACTAGGTGGAGAAAAACTAGGAAAACTATTATAATCTAATATTATAATTTAATAAAAATAAGTTTATAAAAGATAAATTTTATAGAAAATAAAATGGAGTTTTAGGAGGAAAAATTGGAAAGATTGGAAGATTTAATAAATTTTATTATTAAAGAATTGGTAGAAAAAAAAGAAGAGGTAAAAATAGAGTATGATGCTCTTGATAGTAATATAACTTTTAAAGTAAGTGTGGCTAAAGGAGAAATGGGGAAAATAATAGGTAAAAATGGACTTACTGCCAACTCAATAAGAGGAGTAATGCAGGCTGCTGGAGTGAAGGACAAACTAAACATAAACGTAGAATTTCTTGATTAGGTGATTAGATGGAACTTGTAGTAATTGGTAAAATTTATGGAAGTCATAATCTTAATGGGGCAATGAAAGCATCCTTTGACATAGATGAACTGGATTCTTTGATAGGTGAAAAAATAATAATAGAAACTCAAAATGGAGAAGAAAAGATTTTTACCATAAGAAAAGCAAATAATACTATCAATAACAAGTGGATAGTGGAATTTGATGGAATAGCTTCAAAGGAAGACACAACACCTTTACGAAATGCTTTGATTAAAGCACACAAAGATTTGGTAAATGTACCTGAATATTTTAATAAAGAAGATGAACTACTGGATATGATAGCTTATGATCTGGTAAACAAAGAAGATATTGGGAAAATTACCAGTGTTTTTTCAACTTTGGCCCATGATATATTGGTGATAGAAGATGAAAAACATGAGACATTGGTTCCCAATATAGAATTATTTGTCAAAGAAATCAATAAAGAAAAAAACACTATTTTTATAGAATTATTAGATGGAATGCGAGAAGAAAAAAAAGATAGAGAAAAGAAAGATAGAGAAAAAAAGGCAAATAAAATTAAAGATGAGAAAAAATAATAGAGAAAAAACAATTAAGAGAAAAAATAATTAGTAAAGAAAATAATTAATTTATAAGAAAAAAAATCTTTGGAGTATAGATGAAATTTAATGTTCTGACACTTTTTCCTAATTTATTTAAGGAATTTAAAAATGAAAGCATAATTAAAAGAGCAATAGATGAGGGATTAATAGAGATAAATATAATAAATATTCGGGATTTTGCCTTTGACAAACATAAGCAAGTGGATGATATGCCCTTTGGTGGGGGTGCTGGAATGGTAATGAAACCAGAGCCGTTATTTAGAGCATTGGATACTATCAGAGGAAAAGTAATCTATATGTCACCTCAAGGAAGACCATATAATCAAAAGTTGGCCTTGGAATTGGCTCAGTTGGAGGAGATAACACTAATAGCAGGACATTATGAAGGGATAGATGAAAGAGTCATAGAATCCAAAGTGGATATGGAAATTTCCATAGGAGATTATGTCCTAACAGGTGGAGAGATACCAGCAATGGTAATAATTGATTCTGTATCAAGATTTGTTGGGGAGGTAATAAAAAAAGAATCCTATGAAAATGATTCTTTTTTTAATGGATTACTAGATTATCCTCACTATACAAGACCAGCGGTCTATGAAGGGATTCCAGTACCAGAAATATTATTATCAGGGCATCACAAGAATATTGAAAAATGGCGTCTCAAGGAGAGTCTGAAGAGGACATTACTTAAGAGACCAGATTTGCTAGAAAATTATTCTTTATGCAAAGAAGAAGAAAAATTGCTAGAAGAAATAAAAGAAGAAATAAAAGAAGAAATAAAAAGGGGTAAATAAATGATATTTCAGATGAAAGATAAAAAACCGCACATAGGAGAAAATAATTTTGTAGCACCTACAGCTATTTTGATAGGCGATATCACAACAGGGGATAATGTAAGCATTTGGTTTAATGCAGTATTAAGGGGCGATTCCAATAGCATTGTAATAGGGGATAATTCCAATGTGCAAGACAATACAACTGTTCATGTGGAATATGGGCAAGGAACTCAAATAGGAACGAATGTCAGTATTGGTCATAATTGCGTGATTCATGGGTGTACTATTGGAGATAATAGCCTAATTGGTATGGGAAGCATAATATTAACAGGTGCCAAAATTCCAGAGAATTCTCTTGTGGCAGCAGGCTCTCTGATAAATAGTAAATTGGAAGCTCCAGAGGGGGCTCTAATAGCAGGAAATCCTGCCAAAGTGATAAGGCTATTGGATGAGAAATATCTGCAATTATTGAAGGATTCCAGTGCTGAGTACATAGAAAGATTAGAAGAATACGAAAAAGAATTTCATGAGGTCGAGTAATGAGAGAAAAAATATATGTTGGGTTAGTTCACTATCCTGTATATAATAAAAATAGAGAGACAGTATGCACATCTGTGACAAACTTGGATATACACGATATTTCCAGATCATGCAGAACCTATAATGTAGAAGAGTATCATATAGTAATTCCAGCGAAAGCTCAAAAGGAATTGACTGAGAGAATAATAGGATATTGGCAAGAGGGAGTGGGGGGAAATTTTAATAAAGATAGGGAAGAAGCCTTTGAAAGAACCTATACATTGGATAGTATTGCTGATTCAATCCAGAAAATAAAAACCGAAACAGGGCAAACGCCCAATATTATTACTACATCAGCAAGAATTTTTCCTAATTCTGTCAATTATCAAGATCTGAGTAAAAAAATAATCCAAGATGATAAGCCATATTTAATATTGTTTGGAACAGGATGGGGGCTCACAGATGAGATAATGGATATGTCAACTCATGTATTGGAGCCAATAAGAGGAAATACAGAGTATAATCACCTCTCAGTAAGAAGTGCTGTGGCAATAATATTGGATAGATTGTTGGGAGAAAATTAATATACTAGAATAAAAGTTATTAATAATAGCTACATGTGAATATGTATAAATTAGAAAGCTAGGATGTAATTATGATATTTTTAATATACCTCTAGATGAAATTAGAATTAGTTAAATAGTTTTGGATAGTTGGGAGGAGATAATGGGAAGTCGTTCAGTAGTGATAAAGCCTCAAAAAAGTTTGTTTGAGGATATGGGTATAAAAAAAATAGAGGTATTTGAAGTTATTTACCACGACAGAAATAAGAAAATAGATTTCAATTGTAGTGCTTCCACAGTAGGTGATCTGTACGAATTGGATATTATATATGAAAATATAAAAAAGAAATTTGGCACAGGGTTGGATGTTAATTTTATAATAAAATACAAGGAAGAAAATCTCTCTTTGGATGATGTAAAGAAAATTGTTGAAAGATCCATTCAAAGATTGAAGGTTAGAAATGCCATTTCAAAATCTTTTTTGTATTTCTATAGAATTCATTTGAGCCAAACAGATGATAATTATCTGGTCAGAATAGAAGTAAACGATGACAAGAAGAGTGAAATGGCCATAAATACTCTAAAAAGCCAAAAAATTCATTATAAGTTAGAAGAAATAATGAAAAACTATGGACTTTCTAGTGTTCAGGTGGAATTTGTATCTGGAGATTTTTCTGGAGAGGTAAGTGAAGTAGTGGAATTAAGTGAAGCTAAATTGCAAGAATTGGCCAAAATAGCCGAAGAAGAAGAAAAATTTTTACAAGAGAAAGCTAAAAATAACAAAACAGTCAATAATGATGGAAAAAGTGTAAATTTTGGTACCTATGGAAAATATAATGGTGGTGGTCGAAAAAAGAAGATGAATGAAAAAGAAATTACAGAAAGCTTGATATCCATTGACGAATTTTATGGTTTGACAGTTGGTGACTCTTGTGCAGTAGAGGGGGATATCTTCTATTATGCCAAAATACCAAGGGAAAAAGTTACTATTATAACATTGGGAATTACTGACTATACTAACTCTCTCATGTGCAAATGCTTTGTGGACAATGAATATGATTTTGGAATCAATGAAAAAAACTACAGAGAAAAACATATAAAAATAAGTGGGAAAAAAGATGTAAATACTTATTCTGAAGAGCCTGAATTAGTGTTTTCCACAATAAATATTTTGGATAAAAAAGAAATTAAAAAAGTAGACAATGCTCCAGAAAAAATGGTGGAATTGCATACTCACACTAAGATGAGCGAAATGGTTGGAGTTTCAACAGCCACAGATATCATAAAAAAAGCTATGGATTATGGGCATAGGGCAGTGGCAATTACAGATTATTCTGTGGTTCACTCTTTTCCAGAGGCCTATAAAGTGACCAAAGGGAAGGATGATTTTAAAGCCATACTTGGATGTGAAATGAGTCTTATTAATGATACAGAAAACATAGTGAGAAATCCAAAGAATATAAGTTTTGAAGATGAAACCTTTGTGGTATTTGACTTGGAAACATTGGGGCTTAATGCTCATGAAAATGAAATAATAGAAATTGGTGCAGTAAAATTAATGGGGACACGAATAATAGACAGATTTTCTCAATTAATCAATCCCAATAAATCCATTCCATATAAAATTCAAAAACTTACAAATATCACAGATTCCATGGTAGCCAATGAGCCTACCATAGATGAGGTGTTGCCAAAATTTATGGAATTTGTGGGAGATGCCACAATGGTAGCTCACAATGCAATGTTTGATATGGGATTTATAAAAAGAGATGTAAAAAAGTATCTGAATATTGATTATTCTCCCACAGTGATAGATACTCTATCGCTAGCTAGGGTTTTATATCCTGATTTAAAAGCTTATGGTCTAAAAAATCTCAATAAACAATTGGGTCTTTCATTAGAAAGTCACCATAGAGCAGTGGATGATTCCCAGGCAACATCCAATATGTTTGTTATTTTCCTGAATAAGTATAAAGACGCAGGAATTACAAATCTTATGGATTTTGATGGGGCTTTTCCCCAAAATTTAAGAAAACATGAATCCTTTAATTGTGTTGTGTTGGTAAAGAGTTTGGAGGGACTAAAAAATCTAAATAAACTTGTATCAATGGGTCATATAGATTATTATGGAAATAAAAGAGCTAAGATAACCAAAACAGCCCTTATGGAAAATAGAGAAGGTCTCATAATTGGGTGTTCACTGAGTGGGCATTCTCTAAATGATAGTGAACTTTTATCTTATTATATGAGATATGATTTTGAAAAATTAGAAAATCACATGGATTTTTATGATTATATAGAGTTTTTACCTAAGGGAGCATATTCAGAGCTATACGAAATAGAGGGAACAGGGCCAATATCTTCATTTGATGCAATAGAAAAAATGAACAGATATTTTTATGATATGGGAAAGGCCAAGAAAATCATAATTACTGGTAGTTCCAATGTTCATTATATTAATGAAGAAGATGCTATAATAAGAAGTATTCTTGTAAATGGAAGTGGAAATGTTCACAACGAAAGATTTATTAATACTGATAATAAATTTTATTACAGGACCACAGAGGAATTACTGGAAGAATTTGATTATTTTGGTGATGATATAGCTAAAGAAATAGTAATTGAAAATACCAATAAAATAGCTGACATGATAGAAAAAATAAATCCCATACCAAAGGGGTTTTACCCTCCTAAAATAGATAATGCAGAAAATATAATAAGGGAGATGACCTATGAAAAAGCCCATAGAATATATGGAAATCCTCTTCCAGAAATAATAGAAAAGAGATTAAAAAGAGAATTGGATGCAATAATTGGAAATGGTTTTGCAGTTCTTTATTTGTCAGCACAAAAATTAGTAAAACAATCCTTGGACAATGGATATCTAGTGGGTTCTAGGGGTTCAGTAGGGTCTTCGTTGGTTGCCTTTATGATGGATATTACAGAGGTTAATGCTCTATTTCCACACTATATATGTGATAATCCAGAGTGCAAACATTCTGAATTTATTGAAAAGGAAGGAGTAGGAGTAGATTTACCTGACAAAATATGCACACAATGTGGAAGAACATACAAAAAAGATGGGTTTACAATACCTTTTGAAGTATTTATGGGCTTTGATGGAGATAAAGTACCTGATATTGATTTGAATTTTTCTGGAGAATATCAAAGTGAAATACATAGATATTGTGAGACATTATTTGGAAAGGAAAATGTTTTTAAAGCTGGAACAATATCGACTTTGGCAGAGAAGAATGCCTACGGATATGTAAAAAAATATTTTGAAGATAATAAAAAAGATGTTAATCCGGCAGAAATAAGAAGACTTGCTCAAAAGGTCGAGGGTGCAAAAAAAACCACTGGACAACATCCAGGGGGAATGATAGTAATACCTGAAGACAGGAGTATTTATGATTTTTGTCCTGTACAAAAACCAGCCAACGACCAAAAAAATGATTCTATAACGACACACTTTGATTATCATGTAATGGACGAACAATTGGTAAAGTTGGATATATTAGGTCATGATGACCCAACTACCATCAAGTTACTTCAAGAGTATACAGGAATGGATATTAATGATATTCCACTGGCAGATAAAGAAACACTCAAGTTGTTTTATAGTACAGAATCTCTGGGAGTGAGTTCAGCAGAGATAGGATCCACTGTGGGGACCTATGGAGTGCCAGAATTTGGGACTCCATTTGTAAGACAAATGCTTGTGGATACAAAACCAAGTACCTTTGCAGAGCTAGTAAGAATCTCAGGATTATCCCATGGAACTGATGTGTGGCTCAATAATGCTCAAGAGGTGGTAAAAAGTAAAGAGGCTACATTGTCAGAAATTATTACAGTGAGAGATGACATTATGAACTATCTTATTGATCAAGGAGTAGAAAATCTCACAGCCTTTCAAATAATGGAATTTGTGAGAAAAGGAAAACCAAGTGTGGAAGTTGATGAATGGAAAAAATATAACGATATAATGAAAGAAAAAAATGTCAAAGATTGGTACATTGAGTCTTGTAGAAAAATAAAATATATGTTTCCAAAGGGGCATGCGGTGGCCTATGTAATGATGGCGATGAGAATAGCGTATTTTAAAGTTCATCATCCACTGGCATTTTATGCAGCTTATCTCTCAAGAAAGGCTGAAGATTTTAATTATGAGGTAATGCGTGATATTGAGCAGGTAAAGACTAGATTGAAGGAATTATCAAAGGATAGTGGGAAATTAGATGCTAAGAAAAAAGCAGAACAGGCCTTGTGTGAGATAATATTGGAGATGAGTGCAAGAAAAATAGAATTTCTTCCTATTGATATTAAAATATCAGATGGCTTTATATTCAGAATAGAGAATGATAAAATAAGAGTGCCCCTTGTGGGACTTAGTGGTCTAGGGGGAGCTGTAATTGAAAATATTCTTAAAGAAAGGAAAGAGGGAGAGTTTTTATCTTTTGAAGATTTTAAAAAGAGAACCAAAGTATCAAGTACAGTTTTGGAAAAGTTGAAAGAGCTAGGTGGAATAGCTTCTTTAAATGAAACAAATCAAATATCTTTGTTCTAAAATATTGGTATTTTTCTACTAATAAAAATAAAAAATAATAAAATGATATAAATGGCCTTGCATTACTCAAAAAATATGATATAATAGTATGGTATTTATGGAAAAATATAATTTTGATTTTTGAGTAAAGGCCATGTAATTCTTTACTCAGAAGAAATTATATGCTATAAATGAAAGCATGAAATTAAGTAAAAATTATTTTTAAGGAGGAGTTATTAGTATGACAAAAAAAGAATTTATTGATCTTTATTATGCAAAGGGTGAGTTCACTACCAAGGCAGAAGCAGAAAGAAGAGCCATGTCTTTCATTGAAACTATAAAGGATGCATTGGTCTCTGGGGAAGAAGTATCATTCTTAGGATTTGGAAAATTTAAAGTAGTTGATAGAGCAGCTAGAACTGCCAGAAATCCTCAGACTCAAGAACCAATGAAAATAGCAGCTAAAAAAGCTGTTAAATTTACAGCTGGGAAAGATCTAGGAGAGCTAGTAAATACCAAAAAGAAAAAATAATTAAGATAATGGACATGTTTTGTGACATGTCTATTTTATTATTATATAATTTTTTCTTGAAATTTTTCTATATTTGAAGTACAATTGAGATAATAGAAATAATTGCATTTTTAGATATGTCTGATAAGTAGGAGAATTTCAATGAAAAAGAATATATTTGTATTGGTATTATTAATGAGTTATTTATTAAATGGTCAGTATCCAGAAGCTTTTAAAAACCCATATGCAGCAACAATAATAGGGAGCAGCCAAGGGATACCTGAATATATAAGTAAAAAAATTCCAACTAGAGAATATGGATTAAAATTGCCTGTTGGCAAGAATGTTCCAGATAATTTATGGTTTCATGATAAGTTCAAATTTTCCTTGGTACACCAAAAGGGTCCTGCGCCATTGGTTTTTTTGTTGGCGGGAACAGGCTCAAGTCATAACTCAGGAAATATGGTCAATTTCCAAAGATTTTTATATGATGCTGGCTACCATGTGATATCAATATCTTCTCCTTTAAACACTAACTTTATAGTTGCAGGATCTTCTACCAAACTTCCTGGATTATTGATGGATGATTGCAAAGACATATATAATATCATGGATATGGCCTATAATCATGTAAAAAGCAAAATAGATGTACTAAGCTTTAGTGTGGTAGGTTATAGTTTGGGTGGTACAGAAGCGGCCTTTGTATCCTATATAGATGAGACTGAAAAGAAGTTTAACTTTGATAAGATTTATATGATAAACCCAGCTGTGGACTTGTATGAATCTGCCCTTATATTAGATTCTTATATGGGAAGAGGAGAGGAAGCAGGATCAAAATTGATGAATATGGTGGACATGGTCAGTGAGCGGGGAGCAGAGGCATTAGGTAATGAGTATAGTGGAGGATTGTCTGAAGAAAGTATCTATCAGCTATTTAGAGAAGCCAACTTGTCTGACGACCAAATGAAAGGGTTGATAGGTCTTGTATTTAGAATTACAGCAATAGATGCCAATTATACCACTGATGTATTAAATAAAACAAATGTTTATGTGAGAAGGCCAGTAAAAAAGTTTGATAGCACCTTTGAATATTTCAGAAGAATAAATTTTGCATCCTTTGAAGACTATGTCAGAAGAATATTGTTTCCTGTAGTAGAAAAACAAAAAAACTTTACATTTGATCAACTAAGAAATGAGGTCTCTTTGAAAAAAATAGAAAATTATTTGAAAGAAAGCGATAAGATAGTGGCAGTTACCAATAGGGATGAGCTTATTCTAACTGAAGATAATATGAAATTTTTGGAAAGAACCTTTGGAGATAGACTAATAGTATTTCCTTATGGGGGACATTGTGGAAATATGTATTTTTCAGAGAATATCCAACTTATGATAAAATATTTGAATGGGGGAGGTTTTGGAATTGAAAAAAATTAATCTAAGTAAACTATCCATTTTGTTTTTGTTAATGTTCATATCTTTATTTGGTTATTCTGCTGAAGAAACGCCTCAAAGGGAAGACTATACTTCAGTCAATAGAATGAAAGAACCAGATCCATTGGAATTTATTAATAGAAGGATTTATTATTTTAATTATGGATTTGATAAATATGTTTTTTTACCTGTGGTCAATGCTTACAAATTCATCGCACCAACTGTGGTACAAAAATGTGTTCACAATTTTTCCAGAAATACTCAAATGATATCAACTACGACTAATTCATTATTTCAATTTAAAATAAAAAAAGCCATGAGAGCCATAGGGAGATTTACAATGAATACCACTGTTGGTGTAGGGGGAACAATAGATGTGGCCTCTTCAATGGGGATGCCTGTACCATATGAAGACTTTGGGTTGACATTGGCTCACTATGGAGTTAAGAGAGGACCTTTTCTAATATTACCAGTTTTGGGACCAAGTACTCTGAGAGATACTGTGGGAAGAGGAGTGGATTCATTAAATCCAATATTTTTGGATCCATATCAGGCTATTGGATTTATGGAAATAAATTCTCCACCAGTGACTATAGCCACAGCAATTGATACAAGAAGTGCATTGGATTTTAGATATTACTCTACAGGTTCTCCCTTTGAATACGAGTATATAAGATTTCTCTATGTAAGATATAGAGATATTCAAGAAAAGGCATCAAAACAGCCAGAGACAATTCGTATTAGACCAAAATCTACAGAAAATCAATAATATTAGTTTTCTCTAAAAAAGTAAAAAAATAATAGATATAAAAATAATAGATATAAAAATAATAGATATAAAAATAATAGATATAAAAATAATAGATATAAAAATAATAGATATAAAAATAATAGATATAAAAATAATAGATTATGAGGTCAATTTACTTGACCTGTAAAATTTTGTAAAAAATATATTAAAAATATAGTAATATAAACTGATGACTGGAAAAGCTTGGATAATCTATGAGGTAGCTTCCTAGTGAGAAAAAATTGAAGGAGTTAGATTGCATAATGGAATGGAAAAGAATTGATATAGAGGATAAAGAAATTATTGATTGTTTTTTGAAGGGAAAATTTGAGAATTGCGACTATAATTTTACCAATCAATATATCTGGAGTGAAGGGGAAAAATTGGAATATATAGTCAAAAATGATGGGGATGTTCTAATGATAAAATCCAATTTTATGGGTGACAATCATTTTTTTCTTCCCTTTTCAAAATCAGGAAACATAGAAAATATAAAAAAAGAAATAAGATGCCTTTTGAATCAAGGTTATACAATATTGCAAGTGCCAGAAAAATGGGAGGAAATATTAAGAGAAGACTTTATAATGGAAGAAAATAGAAATTCTTTTGATTATGTGTATAATTATAAAGACTTGGCTACTTTGGCAGGAAGAAAATATTCTAAGAAAAAAAATAGAATTAGCCAATTTTTGAAAAGATATCCAAATTATACTTATGAAAGAATAACAACAGAAAATTTGGAAGAAATTAAAAACTTTCAAACAACTTGGTGTGAGGATAAGGAATGTGAACTGGTCCCAGTCCTTAGAAATGAAAATATAGGGATTAAGAATGTTTTTAAACATTATGATAAGCTTGATTGCATTGGTGGATTACTAAGAGTGGATGGAAAGGTAATTTGTTATACTATAGGTGAGGCTATTACTGATGAATATGTCCAAATTCATATTGAAAAGGGCATTAATGAGTATGTTGGTTCTTATCAAATGATAAATAAACTGTTTTTGGAAAAAGAATTTGTAGGTTACAAATATGTAAACAGAGAAGATGATTTTGGTAATGAGGGACTAAGAGATGCAAAGCTTTCTTATCATCCAGCATTTTTATTGAAGAAATATGTAATAACTGGTGAGAAGTAGAAATTTAAACTATATAATATGGTTTTATAATATTTGAAGTATCTGGTGTTGGGAAAAATTAACACCAGATTTTTTTTAGGGAGTAAAACATGGAAATAATGCTATTTATAGGGTGTAATAAGAGAGATGTTAAATATTTGATTGACATTAAAGACCTATGTATATTAAAATTGGAAATATGAAGTATCTAAATTTTTAATTTTAATTACTAGATGAATAAATTGCTAGATGTTATATTGGTAGATGCAAATTTTGACTATGTTACAACCTACATTCCCGAATAAATTGTAACATGCTATGACGCAAACCTTGTAAAAATAATATTTTTAACCATTTTCTCTTGACTTTTCCAACGAAACACGTTATAATTATAACGTGTTAAGGAGGAGATTATGGCTTTGGTATATGTTAAAAATAAAAAGAATAATGTTACATATGTTTATGAATCAACTAATTATTGGGATA
>JGI994J12354_10004956_pt1 | contig 11712 bp, 13 predicted proteins | sample IntmicLarv3ML3BL_FD_12354 | JGI IMG/M metagenome (IMG submission 12354) | reverse complement strand
ATTTCTTATAAAGAAATTGCTGAAATGGAAGGCATTACAGAGGCTGCCAGCAGAAAGCGGTTTTCGCGCGCAATTCAAAACTGCAAGGAATATTTACATTTAGAATCTGATAAATTGTCTGTCACAAAAGAACAGTCTCAGCAGATATATTAATGGGAGGTAAATTGAGATGTCTGGGAAGAACAATGCCAACAATCAGTTCTCGGAACAAAGGCAGGATACTAATCATATGGGCGATATAGAATCACTAACCAATATAGAAATACTTGATATGCTCGAAAAGATGATGTCTGATGCCACCGACAACGAGGTGAATGCAAACCTGATCGAGCATTGTCTTGAAATATTGCAAAAACGGGCTCCAGTAATGGAAGATTATGATGAAAAATCAGAAATGGACAAGTTTCGTCAACGCCACTCGTTAATCTTTGATGAGAGCCTAGGCGACGCGGAGGTTGAATCGAGAAGTATTCTTAATGTGCATTCGAAAAAGACAGCTAAGAATACAAAGATCCTCTCCAGAGTAGCCGCTATACTTGCTATCATTGCAGGGGTAGCCATCTTAGGCACTGCAACTGCGAGCGCATTTGGAATTAATATTTGGGAAGTCATTGCTTCATGGACTATTGAAACTTTCCAGTTTGTTAGACAATGAGCTGATGGGATATTAGTTTGTGAAACGATAAGTCCCAATGGCAACGCATTAAAATGTGGTAAAACGAGGGTGCATAAAATAATAGAGCTGCAAGCTCATAAAACATTCTAATTAAAAGCAAGGGATGAACTTAATGAAAAAACACTATATTGTGCCATTATGCTTGATTATTATGGCTATATTCTTAACAGGATGCGAGCAAGCTGAACCAATCCTTGAGGCTGAGGAGTCTGCAAAAATACAGAATCTTTTGGATAATTCGGACGATACTAGCCCAGAAGCAGTCTCAACAGAAATCCCGAGCACTATCCAGCCCCAACAAAGCGATACCCCTACCCTCTCGACTGAAACTCCAATTGCAGCACCGCCAGGCACATCGGTTGCCAATGATAAATGGAATTTATTTGACAGTGTTTTTGCAGCCTACGCTCGGCGGGAGTATCCACATGACTACGAAAGCGTAATGCCCGCACTCAGCCAATTGAACTATGAGATTGCATACAGCGAAGAGTTAGATATATCTGGAATCTCACATTCAATTACTGTTTCTGCGCCGCAGGGTGACCAAGTAATTTTTTACTTCTATCCTAATATAGAGGGTGAAGAATTATTAATGTCCATGACATATTTCTGCGGTGAAAACGGCAGGCAGGTTATTTTTTCAAACACCTCAGACTCCAGAACGAAGGATTATGACAAGCTTATTGTTCTGCTAGATCTCGAAACTCCCGAATACGTTTCAAGTACTGAAGAACAAAAGAACTTTTTAATAGGCTAGAGGAAATGTCCCCGTGTGCAAACATGCACACGGGGACACAGCCGTAATTGGCGGAAATGATTTATGCAAACATTGCCGCGAAAGTATTGGGGCCGGCTACTCCGTCGGGACTTAGACGCTTAGCGGTTTGGAAAGATTTCACTGCGCTAGTGGTACCTGTGCCATAACTACCATCAACAGCCATGCTGTTTCCGCCGATGCAGTACAGTCCAGCTTGTAGTATATACACAATGTTTCCAGATGCTCCAGCACTGAGTGTAGGGCATGCGAGCTTTGTGGCATTTCCCCAAACACCATCGACGGCAAGTCCTGCTCTATACTGCTTGTTAAATTCGGTCTGCAGACCCTTTATAAGTGCTTTTTTGGTGTTTGCTCCGTACACGCCGTCAACTGCGAGACCTGTTCCATATAGGCTGTTCATTTTAGTCTGGATTGCAGAAATTGTGCTTGAGCCACCAGAGGAAGTGCCGCCGTGGGTGCTAACTGTCGTCGTTACTCCATTGGTAATGGTTGCAAAGTACTTAATCGTACGAGTATCAACGTGTACAAAGTTACTGGTGATATAACGCAGAATACCAAGCGCACCATTTGTTTCTGCGCTAGCTGCTACCTGTGATGTTGTTTTGCCGGCTACAACAATGTCAGCCGCCATGCCCTGGATATGATAGGAATTAGTTGCGCCACCAATACTTGCATTATACGTTGCTGTACGATAGCCACTCGTTATTGTAATTGCAGCGCCAAGGCTATCCCTGATTTTCTGGAGGATAGCAACAAGATCAAGGTCGATAAGCACCTTATCCGAACCATCCTTGCAAGCAAATTCCCTAACGGTGAAATTTGTACTTAGCTTGGTATTGCCTTGTGTTGATACATAGTAAGTTTTTACGTTTGCCATTTTATTTCTCCTTATTTTTTGTGGTGTTGTACATGTACACCTCATAAAGAGCTGTCAAGCGTCAAAATGCAAACCTGACGCAAGTTACAGCTTTTCAAAAACCATCACCACATAGAAACAAGGACTGTGCATCGAAGTTGGGCTATTTCGTAATCAATTGTATCCTCATATTTCTTGACAAATGTTGCAAGACATAATGTTTACATCTTTAAGAATCATTTCTCTTTCTTTATTACTCAGGCAAAAGCAAATAGTACATCAAGGGCCCTGATGCACTCTACAACGCCAAACTGCTTGAGATAAAAAAGAAAGTGAGAAATATTATTATGGCAACTGCACCTTCATGGCCTGTTATTAAGACAGGTAACTCTGGGAAAAATGTATACGCTCTACAGTGTCTTCTGGTTTATCGTGGCTACTCCGTTACGATAGACGGTAGTTTCGGATCCGGCACGAAAACAGCTGTAACCAATTTTCAACGCGCAAACAACCTCACGGCGGATGGTGAAGCTGGCGGAAACACTCTTTCGGCACTTATTGTCACAGTGCAGAGTGGAACCACCAATTATGCAGCTAGAGCTGCCCAGTATCTCCTGAGCAAATTTGAAACCCTCACTATAGATGGCGCATTCGGTTCCGGCTCAGCAACCACGGCGAGAGCATTCCAGACTAAAATGGCAATATCTTCTGATGGCATAATCGGATCAACTTCTTGGCGCTATCTTTTCGGCTACGATTCCTATCCCGGCGGCGGTGGAACTGCTTCCGGCGTTTACGCCACAGTGTGTACCGGTGCCTCTACACTTACCTCGGCGCAAATGAACGCAAACGCGACATATATCTACAACTACCTAAGAAATCAGGGGTTTACAAAAAACGCAGCTTGCGGAGTGCTGGGCAATATGCAAGCGGAGAGCGTTCTGAATCCGGGCATCTGGGAGCGCTCCAACAACACTTCCTACGGCTACGGTCTTGTACAGTGGACTCCTGCAACAGTCTTTCTTAATCGTGCTGTTTCCACTAACGTAATAAGTGCAGCGACCGCCACAGCTATCAACAACCTTACCAACAGCAATGCCCAGACCCTTATGGACGCAGAACTGGCATGCTTAATCTGGTGCTGCACCACAAGAGGCGACTTCTTTAAACCCACAGCAGGCGGCTCCATGGATCATACCGGATATAGACTCACTTTTGCCGAGTATAAGGCATCAACACTTAATGTCGGAACTTTGGCTAAAGTATTCCATGACCATTACGAACGGTCTGGCGATAGCACCACCGGTCTGAACACCAGAGCAACTTATGCAACCAACTGGTACAATTCGCTCTAAGTAAAACAAAAGGGGTTCCGGTAATAGTGCCGGAACTCCTTTTATCTTTATTCGTCAATAAAATGTAAGACAATATAAAGTGACCTTATTGGTTTATACATTTTTTCACTGCTTACTATTCAAGGTTCATAATAAGCAAAAATGGGCATGTTAACAACATTGCTTATGTTTTCGCAGGACTATTATTTTATGTGTTAACCTGATAAAGAAAAACTACAAGTCATGTATTAGAATCCGCGACCAAAACACCTTCCAAAATTTTATGTGGCAGACTGGATTTGAGCGCTTCCTCAAAAGAGAAGGTGTTCTCTGATCCTGTCGAAGGATTTAACACTCCATAAGCGATACCCGTTTCCCACAGTTCTCCGTTGTTTTTCAAAATATACATATTATCTGTGGTCGTTGTCGCGTAGACGACATCATCCATTATTTTCAGCGGCTCCTCAATATATTCGTCCGTACCGGTGCCTAAACTTCCGTTTCTATTATCCCCCCAGACCCACAGACCGCCGTTTTCTTTTATGACAATGAAACGGATGCCGCCCGAGGCGTACTTAACTCCTTCCATGATTTGGACAGGATCAATTTCGTAATATTGCCCGGACTCTGATTCATTCCGCTTATTCAGCAAGCTTGAGTTCAAGACCCAAAGAGTGCCGTCGGTTTTTACAACAAAATCGCCGTATGCATATTTCACATCGTCCATTATACAAACAGGGCTGTCAAAAATAATGGACTTATTTGTTTCGTTGTCTACTCCCATGTATCCCCATTTCCAAAGTGAAAAATCGTCCTTAATGGCGCAGGCTTGTGCGCCACTAAATCCCGCAAAAATCACATTATCAAGCACGTTTATTGGCTCTGCGAGGGGATTTCTAGGGTTATCACTGACAAATTTAGAGCCGCCGCCCAATAACCCGTACTCGCCGGTGCCCCATGTCCATAGTGTTCCGTCCTTGCGCAGAGCAAGGTAACTTCTAAGTTCGATAGAGGCCATTTGGACATCGGTCATGAGCCTGTGCGGCTCTATGTCATCATTGGCAGTGCCGGTTATATTCCCCCACATTTGTATTCCCCAGCCCCAAAGAGTTCCTTCGGTATCTATAGCGAAGGAACTCCAACGGCCACAGGAAACAGCAGCGGCTTCGCTGAATATTTCCGACAAATACGGCATTGACGGAGCCATTTCGAAATCCGGCGACTGAGGCACATCTTCACCCCACGACAGCACGGTGCCGTCTTCCAGAATGACCATGCAGCCGTAAGCCCATGTGGAAAGGCTGGCGGTATTGGCATAATAGTCATCTCTATCGGCGAAGAAGTCTGTTTCAACAGGCGAGAGGGTCAGGTTGGAGATTGTCTTTTCTGTCGGCGGTGCAGCGTCATCAATTGACAAAGCTTGCTCTTCTGTCAGTAGCGGATCTCCCTCCAACTCTGGGGCGCAAGCTGCCAGTATCGGCACGACCATTAACGCCATGGCTAAAAGTAAAAATCTCTTCATTTGGTGTCCTCCCAGTGTTTGTTGAAAAGTGGAGGCGCCACGAAAATGGCGCCCCACTGGTTTAGCACACAAATTAAAGTTTGTCAGACAGCGTAATAATTTGCGTCAGGTTTCTTGTTCTGTTTGGCTGACTAATTTCTGTTCCAGAACTGTTTTTGCATTTTAGTTGTGATGAACCGCCTCCATCAAGCAGCAAACCTTTGTAGATAGAATTATCTGAACTTCCATCTGTAATTCCCAGATAGCTTTGAATAGCGGCTCGGAATGCGGTCAAGTTTTGACTTCCAGTCGTAATTATTAAATACACCTGATTATTATTGGTATTTGCAACAATCGCAGTTCGTCCTTCGCTTGGTGAGGTATAATATGCATATGGGCATTGCTCGTTGGTGCTAACTTTATCATACCAACTAGAGTTCCCGAGATACAAGTAAACACCGCCTTGTGCCCATGTTCCAGTTGAACTGGTATTGGAGATGTTGCTGGCCCATGATGTGCGCACAAACCTTAGTGCTGACCCAGTCCAGTAGATAGCGCCCATTCCGATGTTGTTTATGCTTCCTCCTGAATTGCTGGGATTGGCAGTGTCACCCGGCACTATTGACCCATTCTGCATTGAGATGTTAAGTGTATTAACCGGTGCTGGTTTGCCATTTGGATAATTAATATCAAACCAACCGCCGTTTATGCCGTAATAATTTGAACTTGTAAGACTACTTGTTCTGTTAAGTGTCCTCAAAGTAATATGATTGGCATAAGTTTTAATGATCTGCAGAGGAATATTTTTATATGTGCCAGATATATACTGATGATTAGCTGGACCGCTGTAAATGGCAACTTTCATATGCTCAAACCAAACCCGTTTTAGTTTTCCTGTAGCAGTGTCTCTGGTCTGAACAAGAGCAAAATCGCCTTCTTTTTTACCCACAACATATAGCACTACTTGACCCTGACCCAGAGTTCCGTTTGTGGGATAATTATTTGTTGGACCAAATCTGGTTGATGCTGTAGTGATAATGCTTCTGGCTGCAAATGTAGCATTATATATGGGAGCGGTTCCTGTTACTGTAATGAGATTTGACTGGACATAATTTCTTCTCGCCCCGCCCAGCAAAGAAACATAATACCATGTTCCTTCCTTCCACAACACATTAAACTTCGTGCCAGCTGGAAAGGTAGTATCTGATGGATACAAAGTTGTGCTGGGACCATAATAAAGAGTTGCTGTTGAATTCAAGACTCCTGTTGCCATAATTTTGTTCTCCTTAATAGTTAGATTTTTGATTTGCAAATCTATATATTATTGAGAAACCTTTTTCTGATTTGTAAACATGGCTTGTCAGAAGAAAGAGATTTCATGAATTTGAAATCATTCAACGACAACACTTCAAATCCTTTTGTACGTGATTACTGCCGTTTTTGACAATTACAACGAAGATACCCATACATCATGCTTCTATCAATGCGCCAGGACGTGAGGAACTTTGCATAGTAATCTCGTTGCTCTCGTTATCTCTCCACCCTTGACTGACAACTATGATTAGATCGATGATTGCTATAGCAGGCAGCACAACCCAAAAAACCGGAAGGTTTTTTCGTGGCAATTATCATTTCACATTGGATAGCACACCATCAATACTTTTAGTAGTGTATTCATGCCAAGTCGCCGCTGTTTTTTCATCCTGTTTATTTACCGCGCTGTTATACTCATCTAGCGTAGCACTCTTATCATCAACAAAATACACAACAGTCTGATTGTTATTTGAATCATAGCTGGATTCGCTATATGTAATTTTGTTGATTACATACGATTTCTCTGAAAACAATATCCTTCCAAAACCCGAATCTGCCGCTCCGCTTGAAAACCAAAAAGTCCCGTCACTTTTCAAGTCGCTAAGTTCTCTGGCGGCAAGACTATAGCTATATATTGCTCCATCATAATCGCGCAAAACCAACACTTCAATAATGTCCGCAGAGTCGTTTCCTTTGCAAATTTGAAGGACAACCTCAGACTCACCATCATTGTCAAGATCGACCATCGCAAAGCTGCTCACAAATACGCCGCTTGCATCGCTGCCAGCTATATACTGCTCCAGAGTTTTCCATTCTCCAGAATATGCATAGAATATTTCCCCTTCTTTACTTAGAACGTCCTTATATGTTGCCGATGCGGTTTTGCTATCGCCGGAATTGTCAGTAGCGTTCCCGCTGTTTTCAGCTTTATCTGAGTTCTCCTCCGATGGAGATGCCGTAGTGAGCATGTCTTCGCCATCTGTGGAGTTGACAGTGTCCGATTCTTCATCGGAAAGGGATTGCGTCAATTGTATTTCATCAGATTCGGCGGATGCGTTGCGCGAGTTATCTACATTATCATTAGTAGTTGAGCAAGCCGTAAGTGCGATAATCAATAAAGAGGTAAGTAAAAGTTTATTTATTGTTTTCAATTCAAATCTTTTTTTCATAGTAGTGTTCATTCCCCTCCCGTGGGTGTAGTAATAACCATATTCATGCGCACAAATGCACATTCTGCATTCCTGTCAGTGGGCAATAATTTCGCATCAAAAATGTTGTCCGCCAAAATACAGTGTTTATTCAGTGTTTTGCATATTCATGGTCACACATATAATTGTTTTCCTGCTATGCCTTTATCGATGCAGTCGTTTTTGTNGTTGTATCGCTCCCCGAACTATTTGCTGCCTTGAAGTAAACTACGGCATAGTAGCTAACTCCGGACACCCCCGCATATGTAATCGAGCCACTATGATAAGAAACATCAGATCCCATTAGGCCAGTTGTATAAGTCTTTAACGTAGTGCCTGATGAGCTCTTAATCTCAATTTTTGTCGCACCCAATGAAGTCATTTTTGCTGTTCCAATAATAGAAAATCTTACTGTAATAGTACCCTTTGACGAAGTTATTGTGGCTGTGGAGCTGTCAATATAACTACTTGCTCTAGCCAGCGTGGATTTTTCAATATAATTGATATCTTCAGCAAGCGCTGTTGTGGAAACACATAGTACCAAAACAAGAAGAATCGCTATCATTCGTGAAATCTTTTTATTCATTTGTTTCTACCCCTCATAAATTGAATCTATTATTCGGATGAGCTCATCTTTATCACTAAGTCCAGAAATGTTGCTCTCATAGTTATCATGAGACCAAACCACTTTGTATTCACCCATGTTTGTCATAAGGTAGTGCTGTACTCCCCCGGAGACATAAATTTCAGGATCTTCAGCATCTTTCTGATGGTCTGCTCCTAGTAAACCTTGCTTTACGCTAATAATCAGTAAACTCTCTCGACCTTTTGTTCTATAAGATACATAAAAATGCACAACACCGTCGCCCCAGTCATCAACTATAAAATTCTCTTGTTCATATCCTTCAGGAATATATGCTGGGAGGAGTTTTGCGGTTATTCCATATTCATCTAAAGCAGATTGCATATCTGTAAACACGCCGTTATTCTGCCCAGACACATCTTTTTGAACCTGCGAATCAGACTGGTATATGAATCCGAAGGTTTCTCTTGTCCATTCGGCGGCAGCTCCCCACAAATCATAGCCAAATGTATGTGCAGTTAACGTTCCTGCTGCTGTGAGAGTAACAACAATCGCAAACATTGCAACAACTTTTGGTAACCACCGGGTTTTCTTAACCGAAGTACAGTCAGTGGAAATTATTGCTGTTTCCGATTCCTCATTATGAATTTCTTTTTCGAAAATCAGAGGGTGATCTTTACGCAACTTGTCCAGCTCGGCTTTTGAATCGTAGTCCTCTACCACCGGAGCTCGTTCTTGTAATACTGCAAGATAATACTCAATCAGGTCTGGATCTATATCGTTTTCGGTTTGATTAGCAATTATTTGCTCAAGTTCATTCAAAATATCAAGATTACTCTTTTTTGCTGTATCAACCACTCGATTATTACCTTGCTTCCTGTTGAATAAGTCTCTAACGACATTATCTTTTCCAGACATCTCAAAATACCTCCTAGTTTATTATCCCTTGATGTCGTTATTTTGTGACTGTGAAATTGAAAAATTTTTCCCCAATTGTTCTCTACACCTTTGAATCGCCCTCGAAAATCGTTTTCTACAAGCAGGCTCGGTAATCCCGATCTTTTCTGCGATTTGAGAATATGAAAGCTCATCCTCTAAGCGCCAAATAATAATGCATTTTTCTTCGTTTGATAACTCCTGAGGCAAAACATAGCGCAGCGACAAATCGTATGAATTGCCTAGAGTTATTGAGTCATCGAGAGGCAATTCTTTTGAACGAAAGCTCTTTCCCATTTCTCTTGTGCAAAGATAAAAGACGGTTTTATAAAGCCATCCGCTTGGATTCTCATGGACGAATAGGTCTTCTACTTTGAAACATGCAGTCAAAAAAGTTTCCTGAACAATATCCTTTGCCAATTCCTCATCACCCACTCGCCTATATGTGAGCCGAACCATATGTTCAGCATGTTTTTCGTGTAGGGCAGATATAAATTCACTATGCGCACGATTCATATATATCACTCCTAGTAGTTCGTTCAAAATGACAATATTACTTAAAGAGCCATTACAATCTACCACAAAAGAGGAATAAATTCAAATGTTAGAAAATTAAATTTCAGCACAGGATTATCCGGATTCTAGATTAGGGATAATTGGGAGACTATGCCACTTTTATGTCAAGATTTGTCATCGGAATTACCAGAGTCCAGCTGTTTATATATCTGATTAATATTAGTTGCTGCACCTCCAGAAACAATTCCAATGGCAATCGCGGATAACATGTCATCGGATGGGAAATCAATTATGTAATGCATTCCGAGAATTCCAAAAATTCCTCCAGATATCAGGCAGATAATTGGTATCCACTTATTATCCAGTGATGTTGTTTTTACTATCTGCGCAAGAACATAACAGAGAACTGTAATCGTGCCCACTGAGGTCACCCCATAAATATCCGTCACAATTATTCCTCCTGATATTTTTTTGATACTTCAATTGTATCTTTTATTTCTTTTTGTGTGACTATGTGCAGACTATTGCAGCGTTTGTATAACTCCGCACCAGTGCCATTCCCTCCTATCGAAAGATAGTTTTCATATAGAGATTTCAGGTTCTCAAGCTCTTCTACCGTTATGTATTCTTTTCTCATGTGATACTGGCATGCCTGATAGAGTCGATCATGCATTAGTGCAAGCAGACTTTCCTTAAGCAACGCCTGTTCAGTTCGCTCTTTTTCAATACCTGATAAAAGTTCCTTATGCCTACCGATTAATGAACTATACATTTTCTTGATGGCAAGTGTAAAAAAACCTATTATGCCACCAAATATAGCGGTAAGCCAGTATTGTTGAATCCATTCCATCATACCTGCCCTCCTCATTTAGGATATAGAAAAACATCAAATTATGCGGCTGTTCAATTCATAAATGAGCAATGTGCTGCACTTTTGTAAACATATACGGCTTAAGTGAGAAATGAGGTAAGACGGATTCTGGAAATTGGTTGTCATGACTTCACGATACTGAATAGCGAATTATCTGATGCCGCAGAAATAGATGCCGAGGCTATGGATTTAATATGCAGAGAGGTTTCCGTGTTTTGAGTATTTGGAGAGCGGAAGCAGAAAAGATGAACAGAAATTTGTGTGTAAATTCTGTGCTTAGAGAGACCAACTTTCCCCTCCAAAATCAACGGGCAATTTAGAAAAGCGTATTCAGTTCCCCTGTTTTGGTGAGGCTCTTAATAGATGCCCCGAGTTGCAGCATGGGCAGAGGTCAAAATCCTTTCCGCGTATGGATTCAAGTCTGTCTAAAACCGATGTGCTCTGAAGCTTTAGCTTCGTGCCGGTCAGCAGTCTGCAAAATTTCAGACGCTTTATTCTATCGCGGGAGGCGAAGATACCATAATGCCGGATTTTCCGAAATCTCGGCGGCAGGATATGCATTAAAAATCTTCGCATAAATGTATTCATCATATTCCTCGGGGTACTATTTATAGTCTACTTGCCTATGGACATTCAGGGCACTAACCTATTCTTCCAGCTCATTGCCAGGCGTTACGAGAAAGCATCTACCATCTTTACCAGCAACAAGACCTTTTCACAATGGAACGATATCTTTACCGATGTCACCATTGCTTCCGCCACCATTGTACTGTCATTCACATCAAGGGCGAGAGCTATCGTCTTAAGGAGTGTAAGGAGTATATGAAGCAGAAGGTTCAGGCTAACAATACTCTGTTTGAAAATGCCAATTCCTGATGCTACTCCTGTACATCTTTTCCCCGCCTTTTGTGCATTCTCAGACTGCCCTTGACATGTGTTGCCCTTCTTCGCCTGATGAGCCTCAGGGTAACGTTTTCTCTCCCGGTTCTTGGCAAGCAGGGCATCGTTGTACACACAACGATGCGCACACGGCGGCAATCCACATGGATTGCCGCCGTTGTAGCTTGTTGGGAAGTATCCCAAACCCTTAGATCAGCTCCATACTGGAGCTGGCTGCGCACCCTTCGGGCGCTAAAAAAAGAACGTATGCACTTTACCGC
>JGI994J12354_10004955_pt1 | contig 11712 bp, 8 predicted proteins | sample IntmicLarv3ML3BL_FD_12354 | JGI IMG/M metagenome (IMG submission 12354) | reverse complement strand
CTTGAGTTAAATTTATTTTTCTCTTAAAAATATTTTTTATACATTAAAGCTGTTCGGAAACCACCTTAAAGCTGACGGAAACCGCGATGGGTTAACGCAGTTTACGTCAGCTCATTCAAGTTTCCGAACAGGTCTATTACAAATGAGAGATATTCATACCACTGATTCGGTATTTTCAACGAACAATTTTAAAAAAATTATTGTAATCACCGAAATATTCATGATATATTACACTTATGTAACGTTATTTTTGGATTGAAATAAAAAAATCAAGGCAAACATTACATTTCTTTCTGAAATATAATGCTTATTCGGTGGAGCTTTCAGCCTTGAGATAAATTCACAAAATACATTCGGGAGAAATTGCGATGAAAAAAATTTTTTCTTACGGGGAAGAGGAACTCAAATATTTATCAAAGAAAGATAAAAAATTAAAAAAATTCATTGAGGAAGTCGGCTTTATCGAGAGAAAAATTAATTCCGACGTATTTGCCGCGCTCATTGAAAGTATTATCGGGCAACAGATTTCAAATAAAGCTTATGCGACGGTTTCCGAAAGGTTTTATGATTTATGCGGAAAAATAACACCGAAAAACGTATATGCTTTAGACGATGCCGAAATTCAAAAATGCGGTATGTCTTTAAGAAAAGTCGGCTATATAAAAAACGCCGCCGAATGTGGAGTTAACAAGACTATTGACTTTAAAAAACTTAAAAATCTCACAGATGAAGAAATTATCAAAAAACTAATCGAAATTAAAGGCGTCGGGCAATGGACAGCGGAAATGTTGCTTATTTTTTCACTTGAACGAAAAGATGTTTTGAGTTTCGGCGATTTGCAAATAAAAAACGGTCTGAAAAAACTTCATGACATAGATAAACTTGATAAAAAAACTTTTGAACATTATAAAAATTTATATTCACCGTACGGCTCGATTGCGGCTTTTTATCTTTGGCATATCAGCCAAACTTAAATATTTTANTNTTGTCAAGACAGCATTACATTTTCTTTGAAAATATAATGCTTATTTGGTGGGGGCTTGAAACCCCCTCCAAATAAATTGTTCNCCCACCACCTTCGATTCAAGTCTGTGACTTAAATCTTAGAGGTGGGGGGATTTCTGTCTTGAGTTAAAAATTTGATTATGTTAAAAGGAATAGAAAAAACGAAAAAACGGCTTTTAAAACTTTACACCGACATGATGAAAATTCACTCGCGCATAAGTAAACTTTGAAATTTTATGAGTCCACAACATGATAATTTTTTTCGCAACGATAAGTAACCGATAACAATTTGAGTTTGAAAATTTGAAAGTGAACCACCTCGCCGCAAGCGGACGAGGTATCGGTTAATATGCACGCGGCAAGCCACGAGCTATTAAACCTGTTCACTCGCGGGCATTCGCAAATGTGAGTGCAAGCTCTCTCGCTTGGCTCATTGCCATCGCGAAAATAAATATTTTTGTGAGTTTAACTTTTGTGAAAAATCGAGTTTGAAATAAGAGTTGGTTGTTAAAAGAATTTTGAAATTGTAATAATTATGTTTACCAATATATATCGGACAAAATATAAAAACCTTAAACTTTTTATTGTGATTAAGGGATTTTTTTACGGTCTGTAAATTCCGGCAATTTCTAAGTTATCCCAATCATATTCAAACCATGTTTCATCTGCTTTTTTAATTACGTGTAATGTATAAAAACCTTTGTTGTCCGGATTCGTTTCGTATTCCGTATAATCAAGTATAAAAAATAAATACGTATCGTCATCCGTCGTAACGGTGTAGCGAGATTTAGATAATACGATTTTTCCACCGTTTCTATATCCGCTTTCAAAACCGAAACCTCCAGATTTGCAAGATTCCACGTTGCCTTGAAAAAAATCAAATAAATAATCTATTCCGCCATCAATGTCGTCTGCTTCATCTATAGCTTTTTTTGAAAACATCGCCTTTAAAGCATATTTATCATTATTTTCTAAAGTCTCAAGCATTTGTTGCATTCGCATATCCATGACGGGTTTATCATTTTTAATAGTTTTTAAAATAGTAATAATACCGTTGACAAACAACAAAAAGAAACTTATAAAAAGCATTGAAACGAGAACTATATATAATCTGCGCATAGTTAAATCCTCCCTTGATTTAAGAGTTTAAAAAATATTAAAATAATTTTTGTGAAAATTAATGCGGACGAATTGCTTGAGTGCGAGTTGATTATCAAGATAAACGTTATTTATAAAATTTTGTTCGGCTTAATAAGATTAGATTTATCAAAAAAATTATGTTAATCATTATTTATAAATCGGCTAAAATATAAACTTTCTTAAATTTTTTGATTTGGGAGTTTGTGTACTTTTACAAATTTACCATGATATAGTATCAAAAATAAATTACAACCGAATTACAAATTTATTTAGTTTTCACATGCATGAAAATGTGAAACAAAAAAATAAAAAAATAAAAGCACAACAAACATTTTTATTAAAATGCTCGCTGTGCTTTTATTATAAATTTAATTAATATCGTCTTCCGCATTTTTTATATCGCCCAACCCTTGCAAAGTTCGATATTCATACGGAAACATGTCTTCATTTTCTTTAAATAAATTTCTGAAAGTTTTAATGTTGTCAAAACCGACAGCCAAAGCAATTTGCTCGTCATTCATATCCGACTCCCTGATTAATTCTTTCGCACGAATTATTTGTTTTGTTATCAGAAACTCTTCAAAATTTTTATTTTCGTTTGTCGCAAATACATTGTTTAAATATTCGTGAGCCATTCCGAATGCAAGCGCAACTTCATATATAGTCAGATTTTCATTATATTTCTCATCAATATATTCTTTGATTTCTTTAATTAATCTTTGGTCGCGCTCGCCGTGCAAAAGCACAATATATTCGCAAAACTTTCTCAAAGCGTCGTCCATAAAAGTATATGCTTCGTCCAATGTTTTAACTTTCAATCCCTCGATGATGGGAAAATATTTTGTGAACTCAAGATAATCGATTAAATTTTGTTCACTCGCGTATCTGCTTATGCTCATTAAAATACTTAAAATTATTTTCGGAATTAAATCATCGGGAATCTTTTCAAAAGAGCGCAAAGCGTTTATAATATCATTTAAGAGTGTTCGACAATATTCATATTCGCCGACTACCGCCGCATTAACCAAACGTTTTTCTTTATCGAAAGGATATCGATTCGTTATGTGATTGCCGGGTTCTACAAATTCAAAAGGAATTATTCCGTTATGCTCCGCATAAAATCTATAACGCAAAGCCGCTTCCGCTTCTCTGTACGAAACCGCGATTTCACAAGGTTTTTTATAAACGCGCCCGATACCCGTAACGACTTGCAGTTTCATTTCTTCGAGTACGCACTTGCGAATTTTTTGGCATATATCCAAAACGGATTCCAAATTTGTTTTTCCGCTTGCGATAACGGAAATCGTATTAAAATTTGTGACCGTCGCTTTATATGCATTCGCGGGAATATTTAGGTTTACGATGCTCAAAACTTTGAAAATCATCATATGTTTTTCCATCTCGTCCAAAGTCAAAATTTTCTTTTCAAAGTCCTCTATGTTTATAACGCAAACGCAATAGCTATCGGAAAATCCCAATTTGAAATATTTAAAACTTTTTATAATTTCAATATCGTTTTTAACATTACCAAACAAAACATTCTCCAAAAATTTATCTTCAAAGAACTTTATATCTTCCAAATAAGCATTAAGCAGCAAAGCCTCTTCTCTTTGTTTGCTGTAGTGGCTTTTTAAAATTTTCATTGCGTTTTCCATAGCTTTTTTAAATTCCGCAGGTTTGACGGGTTTATACATATAGCTTATAACTCCGAAATCCGTGGAACTTTTTAAAGTTTCCGCGTCGTCGTGTGTTCCGTATAAAATCAATTTCATTTCGGGAAAAGCATTATTAATATTTTCGATTTTTTGACTGCTCCCAAAAAAACGCACATCCCCGACGATAAGATTAATATCTTCGTTTCTTATTTTTTCAATAATATCTTCGCTGTTGTCCGAGCCTGAATCGATTTTTTCTATTTCGGGTTCGGGATATGTCGCATTTAAATAATTTTCAAAATTCTTTATATTGTCCTTATCACTGTCTAAGAGTAAAATTTTTAACAACGATGCTCGCCTCCAAAAAAGTTTTTTTATTTTTGCGGGTTGATTGTGCCTTTATTTCTGTGGTTTTTTATGGTATTATTCAAGTTAAAATTTAAAATTTCTAAAAAATCAAAAAGAATGTGAGTGTGTTTATTTATGGATAAAATAATCGAGAACTACAACAAAAGTATGGATTTGAAAATTAGATTATCGCTCTTTTTATTATTGGAAAAAATCAATAAACTAAACAAAAAGAAATCCGGCTGTTCCCGTAACAACGACCTTATAAATATTTTAGACTTTTCAACAAAAGCACTTAAACATTTAGAAGTTATTTTGGACGACGAAAACGAAAAAACTTTGCAAAAACAAAAAATCCATACGGCGCAACATTGTATATACGACCTTTATGAGGAGTTCTTTTTATGCAATCACACCGCAAACAAGCTGCTTCATAAAATTGACCGCTATTTATTCGGAAAAGAAACATCGCCCGATGATTCTTTTAATATTCCTCTTGATATGATTTCGGCAGATTGTGCCGAACTGATAAATGAATCTGAAGAAAATAAATTAAAAATTATGCCTGCCGATAAAGAAAAAATCGGTAAAATTTTTTCTAGACTTCCGTTTAATATGGGAGCGGAGGCTTTTGCGGACTACGTAATCGACGGAATAAGAGAGTTAGAAAATTTTAATAAAACTTCTTTGTATAAATCTTATTTAAAAATTTTGATGCCGAAAAGCAAAAACGAGTACAGCCCATATTTTGCGGATATAAATAAATCTTTGGACGACTTAGAAAAAATAAATTTCGGTGATAAAACTTATAAAGAGTTGGCGGAAATTCAAAAACAATTAAACAACATTAAAAAGAAAACAAATATAAAAGATTTAATTAATTATCTTAACGTTTTAAATTATTTGGAAATATTAATTACGTTTTTAGACGGCGCGACTTTTTCGGAAATTTTTGAAAACAACGTGAAACTCAAGGATATTTATCTTTCGTTTAAAAATTATTTTGATAAAGATGATTTTAGTTTATATGAAGAAAGTATAACCGAAAAAATTCATGAAGTCACCGAAATTTATTTTAATGAACTGGAAGAAATCACAAAACGTTTGGAAACAGCGGAACAATCGGAATCAGACAGCTTTGATGATTTTAAAAATATAAAAGACTTTCATGATTTCATAAACGACAAATTCAGAGAGTTTTTAGCCGAAGATATTTATTATGAAAAATCGGAAATGTTTTTAAACGAACTTACAGCCGATGAAATTTTGGAAATAAAAAATGATTTAAAAAATTATGCCGAAACTCAAAATGTCGATAAATATACAAATCAATTTAACATGCAGTTTTTATATTGTACGTTGAGTGATGAAAAAGTTAAGAATTATATTGAAAACGGTTTTGAAAGGATTGCGGATAGTCAAGATAAAACGGCGGCGTATGTTTTAATTTTTTATAAGGATTAATAAAAGATTAAGACCGTGGGCGTTGCCCACACCCACCCACTTTTTGAAAAAAGTGGGGCAAAAACTTTTAGACGAAAAGCTTTGCTTTTCGTGAAGGCATTTGTTTAGAAANNTTTTTTTCGTAGATGNAAAATCTAAAATTCGATTTATGGTAAAAACAAAAATCGTAGGGAACGGTCTTGACCGTTCCGAAAAAGAAAAAGGAACAGTCAAGACTGTTCCCTACACTTACAAGCAAAAACAAAACGAATGTAAAATTTTAAGATTAGCAACGCCGAATAAAAGATGGCGGGCGGAGCAAGCGCGCCCATACAAAAACATTTGCCGCTTCAATCTTTTTAACTTCATCACACATTCACTCAGTTATCACATTTAAACCGCAATATATAAAATATAAACTCAAAGATAAATTTTAATTTACGGAGGGAAAAAATTTGCTAAAGGTAAATAATCTAACCAAAAAATATGGCGACCATTACGCAATTAAAAATATTTCTTTCTCTATCAACGCAGGAGAAATCGTCGGTTTTTTAGGTCCTAACGGCGCGGGAAAAACCACGACGATGAATATAATCACGGGATATATTTCTTCTACGGAGGGAACGGCGGAAATAAATAACATAGACATTTTAAACGAGCCCGAAAAAGCGAAAAAAAATATCGGGTATTCGCCTGATGTGCCGCCTGTTTATCCCGAATTTTTAGTAAAAGAATATTTAAATTTTGTATGCGAAATAAAAGGCGTTAAAAAAGCCGAGCGCAAAAAAATGCTTGACGAAGTTATGGATTTGGCAAAAATCAAGGATGTCGAAAACAGATTAATTAAAAATCTGTCGCGCGGATATAAACAAAGAGTCGGGCTTGCGCAGGCACTTTTGGGATATCCGAAAGTAATAATTTTGGACGAACCGACAAACGGATTAGACCCGCAACAAATTATAGAAATGCGTGATGTTATAAAAAAATTAAGTAAAAAACATACGATACTTTTAAGCTCGCATATTTTATCCGAGATAAGCATCATTTGTGACCGCGTTATTATTTTAAACGAAGGGCAAATCGCCGCAAGCGATTCTTATGCGAATCTTTCAAAATCATTTAATGCGGATAATAAAGTTTTGGTTAAAATAAAAAACAGCAACAAAGATATTATGAAAATTTTAAAAGAAAATAAAAATGTGAAAACAGTTTTCAAGAAAAACGATTTCGAGGAAAATGCACTTAGTTTTGATGTTACTCCGAAAGATAAAATCGATTTGCGTGAGGAAATTTTTGATATATGCGTAAAAAACAATTTAACGCTGTTGGAATTAAAAACTTATAACTATACATTGGAAGAAATTTTTATCGAATTAACAAAAAAAGGCATTACCAACGCCGATTCTGAGCAGGAAACAAAAGAAACCGAAAAAGAAAATTCCAAAGAAATTAAAAAAGAAGATTCCAAGAGTAAGAAAAATAAAAAAAATTCAAAAGATAAAAAACAAAAAAATGAATCCGTAACCGAAGAAAATTCAAAAAAGAAAGAAGAAACGGAATCAACAAACGAAAATGAAGAGCAAAACGAACAAGCGACAACGGAAGATAACGAAAGAGGTGACGAAAATTGATTGCGATTTTTAAAAAAGAGTTAAAATCTTATTTTACATCTTTTATAGGATATATATTTTTAGTATTTTTCTTTTTAACGATAAGTTTTAATTTTTACGGCATCACCGTGCAGGGCGGCTCGGGCTTATTTACTTATACATTACATTCTTCAACCATAATTTTTTTGATTTTAATCCCGACTTTGACGATGCGCCTTTTTTCCGATGAAAAGAAAAATAAAACCGACCAATTATTATATACTTCACCGATAAAAGTTTCGGATATCGTTATCGGGAAATATTTATCGGCGGTCGCGTTATTTCTGATAGGTTTTTTAATTGTGAGCATGTATCCTTTGCTTATCTACACAAAAGGCAGTTTAAACGTTAACGAAACACTCGGTTCAATGTTCGGTTATGTTTTATTAATATCAAGTTTTATCGCTGTCGGCATTTTTATTTCGTCGCTTTCAGATAATCAAATGGCTTCCGCAATCGGTACTTTCGGCGTTTTGTTCGCAATTTATATGACGGAAACCATCGCGAGCGTTTTACCGCAGGATAATTACAGAACATTTATGACATTTTTAATTTTGGCTCTGTTTATCGCGGTTTATACATTCAGTGCCTACAGAAATATTTATCTGTCCGCAATCGTCTTGATTTTTTTGTGCGGTTTAAATATTTTTATATACTCTGTAAACGTAACTTTTTATGACCAGTTGCTTTTTAAAATGGTTACGTGGTTTTCGCTAATCGGAAGATTTTCATATTTTACGGTCGGAATTTTTTCTTTGTCCAATATAGTATTTTATATCTCGTTTATTTTCGCATTGCTTTATTTGACGGTACACACGATAGAAAAACGAAGATGGACTTAAAAAACGGGACTAAAAAATTGGAATCCAAAGAAAAGAATGGAATCAAGGAGGTTTTAAAATATGAAAAAAATTATAAAAGCTTTTAGCGATAAAAAAACCAAATACGGCGCGTTTTCCGCTGTAACGCTGATAATTATTTTTGCTGTTTTGGTCGGTTTAAATTTGTTTATTGAAAGGTTAAATATTTCTTTTGACTTTACGGAAAATAAATTGTATTCGCTTACGGAAGAAACAATCGAAATTTTAAAAGACGTAAACGAAAAAATAACGATTTATGCGTTGTTTCCGCAAGGTGAAACCGTTGATATATTAGATAAATATAAAAAGCAAAATAACAACATAGAAATCATTTATAAAAATCCAAACCTTTATCCTGATTTTGTGAATAACTATAAAGACGGCATTACTCCGATTGAAATGTACAGTTTGATTGTTGAAAATAATGAAACCGGATTTTTTAACGTTATCACTCCGATGGAATTGCAAAGCGAAACACAATCAAGAGAAGAGTTTGCGATTACAAACGGAATCGCCGCTGTTTTAAAAAATTCGGATATTTTAAAACAAAGCATTTATTATATCGGCGGACACAACGAAACGGAACTTTCCGAAGAATATATTTTAAATTTAAAAGCCATGGGATACGGCTTTGGGATTTTAAATTTGATGACCGACGATATACCGCACGATGTTTCAATGTTAATTATGTCGGGAACTTCAATGGATTATTCGGAAGCGGAAATTTCTAAAATAAAAAATTATCTTGAAACAGGCGGCTCACTTTTTATGGCAACCGATTTAAACGTAAACAAAACGCCGAATTTAAAAAACTTTCTTTTGAGTTACGGTGTTGAAATAGAAGAGCGTTTTATTTTTGAAAGTGACCCGAATCTTTCCATTCAAGACAGCAACGATATATTTTTTACATCTATATCGCAGGACGAATCTTTAACTACACAAACGGGAATGCTTGGTCCGTTGGTTTATTATGCATCTCCGATAACCGTAACGGACGAAAAAAGACAAACACTAAAAGTTGTTCCGCTTTTTGTGACGAGCAAAGATTCTTACTTAAAAATTGTTCCGCTTTTTGTGACGAGCAAAGATTCTTATGCAAAAACGCAAGAGTCATCGCAGGCATCTTATAACTTTGAAAAAGATGATACGGTCGGACCTTTCAGTGTCGCCGTAAATATCATAGAAGATAACGCGGACGGCTCTCAATCAAATATATTTGTTATTTCAAGCCAAGCTTTATTAAGTGAAGAGTTCGGATATTATTCACAAAATATAAATCCGACTTTATTATTTCAAACGGTTTCATATTTGGCGGGCGAGCCTGATTTTGTTTATGTTCCGAAAAAATCAACCATTGACAACACAAGTTTGCTTTTAACAAATCAAGAAAAACGTTCTCTGCTGTTTTCAAGCGTGTGTGTGCCGACAATAATTCTCGGAATCGGTGTGTTTGTTTGGTACAGGCGCAGACATAAATAAAAGATTTTTTAAAACCTTTAACTTCGTCCAAGCCCGCAAGCTTTTGAAAAAGCTTGACCGAAACTTTTAATCGAAAAATTTCGTTTTTCACGGGTTTCGATTGTAAATGAGTTGTGTTGTTTCAAAGCAACATTCTTAAAAGATTTAACGGGCTTTCCGTAATCCGAAAGGAGCACCAAATTTTATGAAAAAACAAATAAAAACTTTCGTAATTGCGATGGGCTTACTCATCGCGGTTGCGTCGGCATATTTTTTAATGCCGAATAAATCTTTAGCCGAATCGGGAGAAATCGGAGATTTGTTTGAATCGCTCCCGACCGAAATCGACCAACAGGGAATGATTGACTTTCTTGAGCAGGAGGGCAAAGAACTTTTAATAAGGGAAGACTCGACACAATTAAATCGTGTGGAATTTTTTCAAGATGTGGCTTTTATATTGCAAGATGACAAATGGATTTTAGAAAATTTTCCGCATTTGCGTGTGAATCAAGCTCTTTTAAATGCTTTTGCACAACAGATTTCAAGTTTGGGCGGAACTTTCGTAAGAGAAATTTCAACAGATGACGAAAAGAAAACTTTCGGATTAATCGAACCTATGCAACCGAAAATATTTTTTTCAAACGGCACTTCATATACTTTTAATTTAGGAGAGATATCACCGACCGAATCCGATATTTACTTCACCGTTGACGACAGCAATTTCGTCTATATGGACAAATATACATTACCGCTTTTTTATAAAAATGTAGACAGTTTGCTTGACGTTTCAATAGCGTTTCCGAACTTAGAGGAATTTACGGAATTAAAATTTAAAGCAAAAGATAAATCCGAAGTTGTAATTAAAGCAACGGGAACAAACGATGACGGCGAAAAAATATATTCGGTAATTTCACCCGTGGAAATGGATATAGATACGCAGAAATTAAAAGACAATTTAATGAAGTACGTTGAAAAAATAGGATTTATTCCCGCTGTGCCTATTTGGGACAGCACGGGATTAGATGAAGATTTGGGATTTAATAATCCGTTTTTTGAATTAGAAGTTTCGGACAGCGCGGGCGATACTCTTCATTTAACTTTCGGCGTGGAAATGGTGCAAGACGGCTATTATGTTAAATATAATGACAATACCGAAATTTATATCTGCGCGCTTAATTCTTTCAGCAAAATTTTAGAATTGGAATTAAAAAATATCGTTAACGATTATATTTATAATCCGTCAGTCGATGAAGTTGTAAGTAAAATTATATTTAATACGACCGATGAGGTTTATACAATAGAACCTTTAAGTTCAAAACTGGACGGCGGGGACGCTCCCGAAGGCGAAATTAATCCGCTGGTTTCAAAGTTTAAAGAATTGACTTATGATGTTATTTTAACGAAAGAAATCGAAATGCCCGAAGAGGATATTATGAGTATTGAATATATCCTTGATTCCGATGAAAGTGTGTTAGTTAGTTTATATCCCTATGAAAATGAATCTTTTTATCTTGTCGGAGTTAACGGGAAATTAAAGGGATTGGTGAGCCAAAAGGCGATAAACGCGATGATAGATAATATAGTTAGCTTAAAAGATTTCTTAGGCGGTGTTATTGGGGGCGGAGGAGTTTCATAAACTTGTATGACTCTTTCGGCGATGTTAGACGATTTTGATGCTCTTGTAATCCAAAGACGTATAGTTTGCGGCGAAACATTCATGAGAAACACAAAACTTTTTTCGTTAAGTTCGAGTGTCTGCATGAAACCTTTTATCGCCGCAAGTGACTACGTAGGTATCTTGCTCGCATCAGCGATTATTTGCGTAAAATTTTGTTTGTTTTTAATTTTGTGATTTTTCTGTTTTTTTAATTTTCTGTTTTTTTAATTTTCTATTTTTTTATGAAATATTCTCATCGTACAATAATGCTGCTTCGAGCGTTTGCGAAACGCCGTAAGTCTTGAAAATCAAGACTATTTTTTTTTGAAAAAATAAAACAATTCAATAATCCCACAGTTTATCACTCTGTAGCGACAGCTTGGCATAAATCTAATGACCGTCACGATTTATCGATTTAGAGGCTGTCTGCAAGAATAAATAAACCGAGCGGAAAAATTTTTTCTACAAATCACTTTTTCCCAGAGTGTGTCTTAAAA
>JGI994J12354_10004954_pt1 | contig 11713 bp, 10 predicted proteins | sample IntmicLarv3ML3BL_FD_12354 | JGI IMG/M metagenome (IMG submission 12354) | reverse complement strand
CTCATAACCCATAAGCACAAGCTGCTTTACCAAAGCCTCTATTTCGTGGCTTTCCCCTTCTTTAATATGGATAATATTATCCATAAAAACCTCCGGCGGTGAAAGCCTGTCAAAGAGCGCCTCGACAGATAAAACCACAACGGGATTGTTGCCTGCTATCAATGAATTAAGGCAGGCGAAGCGCTCCTTGGTAATCTGCGAGCTTTTAACATCCGCCGAGTAAAAAACAATATCCTTGGAAGGGTAGAGGAAAAGATTGCCTTCGCCTTTTACAAAAAATGCCATATCCTCATAAATTTCTCTTGCCTTTAATTCCGAATGGGTGATAATGAGGGCGGCGTGATTTTTATTTTCCTTTGCGGCGGCTATAATATGAGCCTTTTGGGAATCCATCATGCCGGTCAGCAGCAAAGGGCTCGCGCCGGCATTTCCGGCCTCAAGGGCAAGCTTAAAAGCCCTTAAATTGTCCAAGGGCGCGTAGATAGGGTTTTGTTTGGCGGTATTACTCATGTTTTTCCTCCGTGATTTCTTCCTTTTCCACAACTTTTTTCTTGTTAAATTTATTCATGGCGGCATCAATGCCGTCTCTTATTATTATGTCCAGCGCATCGGTGGCCTTTGTAATACCTTCAATCATATCCTTCGTTTCGCCTTGTCTGAAACGGCTGAGCACATAATCCTTCATATCGTAGCCCGAAGGCTTCGCCCCGATTCCTACGCGAATGCGGGTGAAACAATCGCTCTCCAAATGATAGATAATATTTTTCATACCGTTTTGGCCCCCTGCGGAGCCCTGCTTTCTAATTCGGATTTCCCCGACATCCAATGCCGTATCGTCATATACAACAACTAAATCCTCCAGCTCCAACTTGTGGAAAATCATAGCATCCCTAACGGCCTCGCCGCTTAAATTCATATAAGTCTGAGGCTTTTGGAGCATGATTTTTTTGCCACCGATATGCCCTTCGACAATATGGGAGCGGAATTTGGCCTTGTTGAAGTTTAAATTATTATCGTAAGCATATTTGTTCAAAACCTCAAAGCCTATATTATGCCTTGTATTTCGATAATCCTTTTCGGGATTGCCAAGGCCTGCTATTAAAATCATAATTAATCCTTTCTAAGCTGTGCTTGCCGCAAAATGCCGGTGGCATTTTAAAAAGCATAGCCGCTAAATACATGAGATAAGCCCCGTTTTTAATAACGGGGTATTTTCACATATAACTATACCACTTCGCAAAATAAGCTGCAATAGATTAATATGTCGAAGCCTGCGCAGCCGAAGGTTAACGGAAGGCATATACTATTTTCCGCAAAAAAAATCACCAAAGCGAATATTAAATCCGCCTTGGTGACAAGTATAAAATTTTTATTATCTGTATCTTACATTGGGCACATCAAACATTTCGCTCATAGAGCGGCCGTCATGTATGCGGCTGATAGCTTCCGCAAATTCATAAGCAACTGTAAGATATTTGATTTTGTTTGACTTGTTTTCAGGGCAAGGGGCGATAGTATCCAGCACCAGCATTTCCGTAATGCAGGAATTCTCAATTAATTCCAAAGCCCTGCCGGAGAAAACGCCGTGAGTGCAGCATACATGAACCTCAGATGCGCCGGCTTGCTTAACGGCATTGGCCGCATTAACTATGGAGCCGCCTGTGTCAACCATATCATCTATCATAATAGCGACTTTATCCTTAACATCGCCTATTAAATTCATAACCTTGCTTTCGTTGGGCTTGTCGCGTTTTTTATCTACAATTGCAACTGTGGAATGGATAATATCCGCAAGCTGCCTTGCCCTGCCTGCCGAGCCCAAGTCCGGGGAAACAACCACAACATTGCTCATATCCTTGAATTTTTTAAGATAATAATCCTTAAACATTGTCAGGCCAACAAGGTGGTCAACCGGTATATCGAAAAAGCCTTGTATTTGCGCGCAGTGGAGATCCATTGTAATAACCCTGTCCGCACCGGCGGCGGTTATAAGATTGGCCACAAGCTTTGCGCTGATGGGATCGCGAGCCTTGGTTTTCCTGTCTTGCCTGGCATATCCGTAATAAGGGATAACGGCGTTGATTCTACCGGCGGAAGCCCTTTTCATAGCGTCAATCATAATCAAAAGTTCCATTAAATTATCATTTACAGGTGATGATGTAGATTGAATAATGTAAACATCACCGCCGCGTACGGATTCGTTAATGTTTACCGATATTTCGCCATCGCTGAATTTCTTAACATCCGAGTCAATAGGGCTGACACGAAGTATTTTAGCGATTGATTCGGCAAGGTCTCTGTGAGAATTGCCGCTTAAAAGCTTTATGCCGCTGTAGCATAAACAATTCATAGTGAAAACGCCCCCTAAATTTTTTTATATGCCTGAACAAGGAATAAATTTAGCCAAAAAAGATATATCACCGCAGTATTTAAGAAAATAGGCCCGTTTAATTGAAAATTTTGTCGATAAAACGGACTCGTTCAGATTAAAACTCGCGGCCTTTTTCGACATATTCATTATAACATAGTGCATTCACAACCTCAATTATACGTTATATACAAAACTTTTGCCGAAAGAGGGAATTGTTTGTTAGATATTGTTAGCAAACTCAATGTAAAATGCTGGAAATTAAATTTTTGCCAAAAACAAAATCAAAACAAGCAATTGATGTACGGCGAAAAAATAAATTGAAAGCTGGCGGCGTAATATAGTTCAGGCCAATAAATTCAACATGTTTGGCGAAAGTTTCACCATCGGTATAATTATTTTGAAAATATAAAAATTTATGGCGAAAACGCAAAAATTAAGCATCAAAATCAGCGATTCGACACAATGCGACGAATGCAGGCGCAATTGTTCGAAAAAACCATTTAATTGTAGAAGAATAAGGCCGATAATATAAATATAGCGTCTAAGTTTTTTTGCAAAAAGCAATAAAATTTTTAAATTTATAGAAAAAATAACGCCTGCGGTATAGGCGTATAACGGTGATATATATGAATATTTTAGCATCAAAACTGAATTTCCCCAAATCCCTGATGATAATGCAAAGGGGCTCTAAGCCCTTGAGCCTTGCGGAAGGGCAGATTTACGAAGGCACAATCACCTCTAAAGAAAAAGGCAAATTGGGCATAAAGTTGGAAGGCGGCTTCTCCTTCGAGGCAAAAGCGGATGGAGTTGATAAAAACATAGGTGACAAAGTTAAGCTTATGGCTGCTAAAAGCGAGGCAGGCTCAATTACCTTGCGCATTCTTGATTTCGGCGGCGCTAAAAATACCGACGGAGCCTTGAACCCTTGCCAAACAAAGGATTTATTCAAGCAAAGCGGCTTCATTACTGAGGAAAGCATAAATGAGGACGGTTTGAACAGCAAAGAAGCGGAGCTTGAGGATCAGGCGCGCCTTGCGGCGGCTAAAATTCAGGCCAAACTGGCCTACGCTTCGGATAATTTAACAATGCACGCCATAAATGAGCTTTTGGCAAGCGGCGTTTCCATTCAAAAGCTGAATTTAAGTATGCTGAATTCTGTTATGAAGCAGGTTAAAGAAAGCCCGCAAGCGATTTCAGATGAGGCTATGGATGAAATTATAAATCAAAGCCTTAAAGATCACGGCATAGATGAAGCTGATGTAGAAAGAAAAGCGAAATTCATAAAAGGCCTTACGGAAAGCTCTTTGCCTGTTAATTCGGGCAATATGGAGTTTATGGAAAAATGCCTTAAAATATATGAGGATACCGATGGTTTAAGCGAGGGAGCCATAGCCCAGCTTATAAAAATAGGCGGGGAAATAACTCTTTCCGGCCTGTATTCGTCCAATCATATCGCTGCCCTTAAAAACGGCAGAGCAGATTTTGCGCTGCTTAACAAAGACCTTTCCCGTATTTTAGACGGCATAGGCCTTCCTGATGAGCCGGAAACAAGAGAAAATGCAACCCTCCTTTTTGAATATGATTTACCTATTACTGCGGAAAATATGGAGAAGGCTCAATATCTTAAAAATTTTGAGCAAAATGGCATTGAGCAGGTTATAAAAGCTGCGGCCCGCGCCATAAAAGAAGGCGTGAAGCCTGAAAACGCCGTTCTAACGGATTTCGTAGGCAAGGGCAATCTTGAAAAAGCATATAAAGAAATAATGGAATTCCTGCCCAAGGTGACAAGCCGGCAGATAGCCTATATTAACAGCATCAATTTGCCCGTAACTCTCTACGGCTTGCGCAATATAAATGTTCCCGAAAGCTTTGCGGCAGAAGGCCAAAGCGGGGATTCTCGTTATATGCTTATACAAATCCAGCATAAGCTTACCAATGAAGCGGCGAAGCGCCTTATCGGCAAGGGCATAAATATTGATACAATGCCTATAAACAAGGCTTTGAACGAAGTTAAAGCAGCCGAAGTGGAAAGTTTTGCTCGCTCCCTTGAAGATATGGGCGCGGAGCCCAGCGTGCAAAATATTTCAAAGCTCAGCCAAGCTATAGATGCCGTGCGCAACCTTCAATATATGCTGCCCGAAGCCTATCGCCGGACGGCGGAAGGCAGAATGCGCTTCAGCATAAACGAAATTTCCGCTTCTGTTAGGAATGCGGATGTTTTTGGTGAATTTGAGAAATTTATGGCAGAGCCGGACGCCGCCTATGGCGATTCGTTGGATAAAGCAGGCGTTTCAATTAAAAATCTTGTGGGAATATTGGGCCTGCCTGCTAATGAAAATAATCTCAAACATGCTGAAATACTTATAAAAAGCGGTATGGATGTTACCCGGGAAAATATGCTTAAAATCAGCATTATAGATTTGAAAGTTTCGAAAGTTTATGACGAGCTCCACCCGAAAGTGGCGGCACATATGATTAAATCTGGCTTTGATCCCCTTAATTCTCATGTGGATAGCGTTCTTGATTATATAGAGAACTACAACGCCGAACATGGCGAAAACCCCAAGGATAGCATAGCCGAGGCCATATATGAATTGGATAAAAAAGGCCAGCTTGAAGAAAGCGAGCGCAAATCCCTTGTGGCCCTGTACAAAATGATGGACAGAATCGAAAAGGATTCGTTTACCTCCCTTGGCCTTAATCTGAAAGCCGGCCATATGCCTACATTGCGCAGCCTTATGGATATGGCAGCTATGAAAACCGATATTCAGCGGGAAATTTCTGACGAAGGCTATACGGAAACCTTGCCGACGGATACGGAAAAATCTTTGAGAGCCATTTCATACAAGTCTGTAAACCATACGGAAGAATACTCGAAGCTTGTTATGAAAAGCTTTGCAGGCAAAATAAACAAAGAGAATTTGGAAAAACTCATGGGGGATGCATCCCTTATGGATAAGCCCCTTGAGGAACTTGTGGATTTCCTTTTGGAAGGCGGAGAAGGCGCAGCTTCAGCCGTAGATGAAGAAAGAGCAACGGCAGCCTTTAATGATATGAAAACCGTTTTGGAGCAGAAGCATGATTTATTCACATTTTTCGATAATATCGGAATACCGGCGACAATTGGTAATATAAAAACATATTTATCCCTTAAAGGCCAAAGCTGCTTCAAAGATTCCATAGAAAATATAACAGGTGAAATAGAAGCCCAAGCCGCGGAGTACAGCGTCAATCTCGATTGCGTAGATACAACCGCAGACAATCAGTCGGGCGAAGCCATGACAGAGCGGGCCGAAAAATTAGAGCAAGCGGTTTTGGACAGCGGCAAGGCACAAATGCTTAAGGATGTACGCCTTCTTCAAAATGCCGTAAAAGTTCAAAACGCAATTGCAAAGCGCCAGAATAATTTCAAAATCCCCGTGGATATAGGCGGAAAAGCAGGGCAGCTTAATATGTTCATGCCCAATGGCTATGCCCTTTCGTCTTCTCAAATAAATCTGGCGGTTTCCATAAATGTCGGCGAGGTTGCGGTTTCAGCCATGTGCCTGCTTGACACTAATAAGGCGGAAATTACGCTGGATATTAAAGGCAGCGAAAATATTCCTGAAAAAGATATTGAGAAGAAGCTTAAAGCAGCCCTTAAATCCTTCGGCCTGAAGGGCAATATTAAAGGCTACGGGCAGGTTGAAGGCTTCTCGGGCCAATTGGATATATTGCCGGAACTGGGCAGAAATCATAAGGAAGCCATATTCAATATAGGTAAAGCAATGATGAAATTTGCCGATAGTATTATATAGGTGAACTATTAAAAAAATATTTATAAATACCGCTCAGGCCGTATTTATTTAATGATTAAGATAACCACAAAAACGTAGTATAAAGGGGTTTTTTATATGAGATTAAATAATAATATTCCGGCGCTGCAAACCTTTAATTCCATAAGGAATGCAAACAGGGCAACTCAATCATCAATGCTTAGGCTGTCCTCGGGCTATAAAATAAATTCGGCGAAGGATGACGCGGCAGGTCTTGCCATATCCAACAAAATGCGTATGCAGATAAACGGCCTTGATATGGCCGGCAGAAATGCCATGGACGGCGTGTCCCTTGTTCAAACGGCTGACGGCGCGCTTTCCGAGGTTCACAATATGCTCCAGAGAATGCGCGAGCTTGCGGTTAAAGCCGCAAACGATACGATGGAGGATGCGGATAGGGCAAAGGTTCAAACGGAGGTTGATTCTCTCCTTGCGGAAATTGACCAAATTTCCAACAGAACAGAATTTAATACCATAAAGCTTTTCGGCCCCAAAGCCAGCGGCGCACATGGATTTACATTTTTTGACCCTGCCACAAATGTAACCAGCAATGTGGTTAAAGGCGTAACTACAGACGGAGACTTCCCTGATGGGGATTTCACATTTGAGCTGACACAGGCAGGCACACCTTCGAGCGTTGTAATAAGCGTTCCTACAGGTGCGGATGTAGGCGGTACAACATTTGCCATAGGCTCAAAAAATATACTTTTTGAAGAAGGCGAAACTCCTCTTGGTGCCCTGGATAAAATTGAAGATATGGCAAGAGAGCTTGGGCTTGAGGTTAGGATAACAGGCGGCTCGAATACCATTACAATATATTCCCAAGGCGCTCTGGATTTAACGTATGATGCCGCAACAGGCATAAGCGATGCCGCTACAGCGGGAACGAATGCACAGCTTGCCGCAAGCCCGGCGCCTACATTTACATTGGCCAGTGGCCAGCAGGTAGCCATAAAAAGCATTGATTATGTGGATAATCAAATAATTTTTACCCTTGATCATCCGCAACTGGGCAAAACCGCAACCCTTCAGGCTGATGTGTTAATAGATGCCGCGGGTAACTTTACTATGAATGACGGCGCAAATACAGTTGTAAATGCCTCCGGCGCAATTGCAGGCGGCACAACATATTCTTTCAGCGCAACATATAGGGATTATAGTGATATTATAATCCAAATCGGCCCTAACCAAGGTATGGAAATGAATATTCATATACCCGAAGTAAACAGGAAAACCCTTGGGCTTACACAAATGTCTTATCTGCCTTATTTCGAGTCAGTAGACTCCATAAGCACATGTGATAAAGCAATTAATATGGTTTCCAAGATTAGATCACAGCTTGGCGCTTATCAAAATAGGCTGGAATATACCTCTACAAGCATTGATATTACCTCTGAAAATATGAGTTCGGCCCTAAGCCGCATTATAGATACGGATATGGCTAAGGAAATGAGCTTCTACACCCAGCAAAATGTAATCAGCCAAGCAGGCATGTCTATTCTGGCTCAAGCCAACCAAAGAGCACAGCAGATATTGCAGCTTGTGGCAAGATAAGTAAAACCGGCGTTAGGTTGATATAGTTAATACAAAAATATTTTGGGATGGGGGATTAACTTTGAACGCTAATGATTATACTGCCAGAATAATAAACGCAGACCCGCTGGAGCTGGTCATAATAACTTACGAACTTATAGACGGGCATTTGAGAAATGCCGCAGAGGAAAGCGACCCGGAGGATATAAAGCACGATATATTAAAGGCGAGGCAGTTCCTTTCGGAGCTTGTGGCCTCTCTGGATATGGAATACGATATATCGAAGGAGCTTATGAGCATATATTTTTATGTAAATAAGCTGATAATAGAAAGCGAGCTTAAAGTCAGCTCAATGAAGCTTGATGAAGCAAGAGAAAAACTTCATGAAGCTGCGGAAATTCTGGATAAGCTGGGAGATGCTTGGCGCACCATAAGAAGCACCGTTGGCCGTGATGAAAGCGATACATCCATGAAAAATGCCCAACAGCTCTATGTCGGCCTCACTTATAAAGACGGTAAACTGGCGGAATTTGTAGATTACAGCGAAGCCCGCGGGTTCAAAGCCTAATTAACTTAAAGATTGTTAAAGCGGCTTATGTCGCCCTTCCGCAATAAAACATAATATACAAAAGCCTGATTTTGCATTTGCATCGTAAAAGCAGGCTTTTTTTATTGCAGGTTTTTTTATGCCGCTTTTTGCTCCGCAAAGCATAGGGAAAGCTGGTATTTCGGCTGTCATTCCATCACCGCTAAACAACCCATGATATTACATACAGCGAAACAAGGCCGGGGATTCCCAGCAAACCCATAATGAAGAAATTAAGATAATTCACGCCTATGGCTATGCTAAACGGCGCCAGCATGAAATTTAAAACTATGCTCGCCAACACACCGCAAACAGCCTGTAATAAAAACCTCAATATGTATTTTATGGGCTTTGAAAATACTATGAGCCCAATAAAAACCGCGCAAATTACAAGCATCCATTTTATTACGAGAGAATATTCCATAAGTCACCGCCTGTAAAAATCTCATATACCGCGCTTTGCCGAAGAATCGGAGCGCGCTCTAAAAAACATTTGCCGCAATGCCTCTGCGTTTGCATATTTCCAAATAATATTTGTAGCGCATATTAACGGCTTGTATCTCATAAATATAAGCGTCTATTAAAATGGGGTCGGTAATATTATCCAGCCCTAAATGCAGGCTCTTAATTTCGTCATTAAGCATATTTAGCTCGGCAACTATTTCGTGATCTTCTTCCGATATGCCTTTGTTCCTTCCGGAAAATATACCTGTTTTTGTTTTCTTTTGAATTTTTGCGGGAGCATTTGGAGCAAAACTCTCGTCCATAAGTGAACCTCCTTAAATGTGGCTTGGGTCGCGCTGGGCTTTGCTGCGCAAAGCTGTGGCTTGGGTCGCGCTGGGCTTTGCTGCGCAAAGCTGTGGCTTGGGTCGCGCTGGGCTTTGCTACGCAAAGCTGTGGCTTGGTTTTCTATAATATAGTCAAAAACAGGAAAAATTATTCCTGTTTCTGCTAAAATTACCAAAAATAATCTAATTCCAAAGCGGGCGTTTTTTCTTGTTATGATTTTTTACTATATTATCCCTAAGGGGATTTTTTAAGTATATTTTTCTAATTTTTACAAAATATATGTCAAGAGATATTCGTTTTGCGGTTTTATGATTTTTCAAATTATCATTCATAAGAAGGTGTATTATGACTGTTTCGGATAATTTTGATGAAAATGTCAAGTGGTTTGAATCTGCATTTGAAGATTGCGGTGATATTGTCAGTCGGATTTTTCCTGTGGGGCACTTTAAGCAGGCTCGTATTTTCGTCATTTATATTGACAATATGGCGGATTCGGCATTTATTTCATTGAATGTTATGGAAAATTTTATGATGGGTATAAGAGAAGTTTCCCCGGAGATGCCTATTATAGAAAAAGATATTTATGAAGCCCTGCGGGATGGCGGATTAACCGTGGCGGATATCAGCGAGTCAGAGACTCTTGAGGAAGCCGCGCTGTCTATAATGTCGGGAGATATGGCTGTTTTCATAGAATTCGGAGAGAAAGCGCTTATTGTAAGCAGCAAAGGTTTTTTAAGCAGGGGAGTTACCACGGCCGAAACAGAGGTTGTGGTTCAAGGCTCGAAGGAAGCCTTCAGCGAGGTTATACGCACCAATACCTGCCTCATACGCCGCCGTATTAGGGATATAAATTTGAAGGTCAAGCAGTTGAAAATAGGCAGGCGCTCCCAAACGGATATTGCCCTTGTGTATTTAAAAGGCATTGTAAGGGAAGATATTTTGGCAGAAGTCCTAAGGCGGCTTAAAGGCATAGATATTGATGCCCTACCGGACTCCGGCTATATAGAGCAGCTTATAGCGGATGATTGGAAATCGCCATTCCCTCAGGGGCAGATGACTGAGCGCCCCGATACTGCGGCGGCGGCTATTTTAGAGGGGCGTATAGCCATAATCGTAGATAATTCGCCTTTTGCGCTGCTTGTGCCGGTTACGCTTAATACATTTTTTCAATCGGCGGAGGATTATTATCAGCATTTCGCCATAATGAGCTTTATGAGAATTATGCGCTTTATTGCGGGGGCCGTAGCAATGTGCTTGCCTGCTTTGTATATAGCGCTTACCTCGTACCATCCGTCTATGATACCCATGTTTCTCACATTTAAAATGGCAGGCTCAAGGCAAGGCGTGCCCTTGCCGGCTTTTGGGGAGATTATAATTATGGATTTGGCTTTTGAGCTCCTTAGAGAAGCGGGAATAAGGCTGCCCAATGCCATGGGCGGTGCCATAGGCATAGTGGGCGGGCTAATCGTGGGGCAGGCGGCGGTGGAGGCGGGTTTTGTCAGCCCTGTGGTAGTTATAGTTATAGCCATAACAGGCATAGCGGGCTTCACCATCACCCATAATTCTCTTGTGGGCGCTTTCAGGCTTTTGAAATATCTTTTGATAATATTATCGGCCATGCTGGGGCTTTTCGGCTTCTGGCTGGGGCTTTTGGCGGTGCTGATACATTTGGTTTCTCTAAGAAGCTTCGGCATACCTTATATGTTCCCCTTTACATCGGGAGAGGCAAACGGCGGCACTGACATAAAGGACAGCCTCCTGCGCTTTCCCATATTCTCCATGAAAAAGCGCCCAATATTCGCAAGCCCCGGGGATTTGCGAAGAATGAATAATAATCCGACTACCGCCAAAGACGGAGCTGATTCAAATAATATGCCGCTGTAGCCGGTTTGAGGATTATACGGCGGTTTTCGTAAAAAGGGGTGAAATGTTCCCCTTCACATCGGGAGAGGCAAACGGCGGCACGGACATAAAGGACAGTCTCCTGCGTTTTCCCATATTCTCCATGAAAAAGCGCCCTATATTCGCAAGCCCCGGGGATTTGCGAAGAATGAGTAATAATCCGGCTGCCGCCAAAGGCGGAGCGAATTCAAATAATATGCCGCTGTAGCCGGTTTGCGGATTATACGGCGGTTTTTTTAAAAAGGAGCAATTATGTTTTCGTCAAATCGCAAAATATCACTGACCCAACTGCAAGTGTTGATTGTACTGGATATATTTGGCACAGGCGTCATTATACTGCCGGGTAGAGCCGCGGCTTTTGCCGGCAGAGATGGGTGGCTTGCCGTAGCCTTATCGGGAGTTTTTGCCCTGGCTTGCGCATTTTTCATTTGCCGCTTAGTGGGAATATTCCCCGGGAAATCGTTTTTCGGCTATACGCAAGAACTGCTGGGGAAGCCTGCGGCATACCTGTTAAGCCTTGGGCTTGGGGCAAAAATATTAATAGGCCTTGTATGCGAACTAAGGCTTTTCGGAGAAATTGTGAAAAATATCCTCCTTCCCAATACGCCGCTTCCGTGCGATACGTTCCTAACTGAAAAGGTTAGGCACAAGTCAAATAAAGAAAGAAGGAAGGAGAGAGAATATATAAGACTTGGAGAACTGATAATTTGATAGGTA
>JGI994J12354_10004953_pt1 | contig 11714 bp, 10 predicted proteins | sample IntmicLarv3ML3BL_FD_12354 | JGI IMG/M metagenome (IMG submission 12354) | reverse complement strand
GTATTTGTGCGTCCTCAGGGTCAGCTTGTACATCAGGGACACTTGATCCAAGTCATGTTTTGCTTGCCTTGGGATTGCCTCATGAAATTGCACATGGTTCATTGCGATTATCGCTGAGTGAGTATAATACTCATGAAGAAGTTGAGAATATTATAGAAATTTTGCCGAAGATTGTTGAAAAACTCAGAGTTATGTCTCCGGTATGGGAAAAGATAATGAAAGGAGATTGAATTATGGCATATAGTAAAGTAGTTATGGATCATTTTTCAAATCCGCGTAATGTAGGAAAAATGGAAAATGCAGACGGAGTAGGCGAAGTTGGTAATGCAAAATGCGGCGATATCATGAAAGTGTATTTAAAAATTGATGATGGAATAATTTCCGATGTAAAATTCAATACCTTTGGTTGCGGAGCTGCTATTGCGGCAAGTTCGGTATCTACCGAAATGATTAAAGGGAAGACAATAGATGAGGCGTTAAAGGTCACAAATAAATCAGTAGTGGAAGCGCTTGAAGGGCTGCCGCCAGTTAAAATTCATTGCTCAGTATTGGCAGAAGAGGCTATTAAAGCAGCAATTGATGATTATCACAAACATGGTGAATAAAGGTCTTCAATTATAAGAGAATGATTATGTTGACTTTTTTGAAAATCCGGTTATAATAAAATCATATTTTACATTAACCGAAAGAGGCGTTGTGTTATGTATATTAAAAGAGCATTAGAGAACAGGATAAGAGAAATCAATTTACAATTTCCCGCACTGATTGTCACTGGATCAAGACAAATTGGTAAGACTACAATGCTGAAAAGGATTGTGGTATGTCTATATCATGATGTTATGCCTATAGATAAAAATAATTGGATAATTCCGGCTTGGTTGATTTAGAATTCGAATAAAGATGGCGGTAATTTCAATCGTTTGCTTGAAATTACCACCATTTAATACACCGTGAGGGATTCGAACCCCCGACCTTTTGGTTCGTAGCCAAACACTCTATCCAGCTGAGCTAACGGTGCAGGTCAAAAATAACACTGCAAAATATTCTAACTTTTTTTTGCTTTTTTGTCAATCCTTATTATGGTACAAGTGGATTTTTTATATTTAATATGGTAAACTGAACTATCAGTATCTTTTGCGAGGTGTAAAATGAATATTTTAAAAAAGATTTTTTCCTTTATCATAATTTTATCCATTGTTTTTTCATTAATGTTATTTACCGGATGTGATGATGCCGAGTATGATGTGGTTCTTGAAGTGAGTAAATCTTCTGTGTTTGCTGACGGAAAGGATAGGGTGGAGTTGACTGCTGTTGTTAAAACAAAGGGTGGACGAGTTATTAAAACAGATGATGTGGAATTTTATCAGGACAGAACTAATTCCGATAGAGAGTTAAAATTGCCATTGCTTATACCATTTTCAGAATTCAGAACTACAGAATCAGGACGGCATGAGTTGTATGCAAAATATAAGAATTCCGAGAGCAAAAGGGTATTGATAAGAACAGGGGATTCACCGAGTAGAGAGGTTAAGATAACAACAAATAAATATAATATTAAAAGTACAGGCAGTGCACGTTTGGAGATAAATGTTCATGATATGAAGGGAAAGATTGTGAATGAAGAGGCAGAAATATTCGAAACAATGCGGCCAGAGAGTTCAAATGCAGGCAAAATAGGAAGTACATTTAAATCTTCTGAAACAGGAGTTCACTTTATTTATGGAAGAGGAATTGAAAGAGCAGCAGATAAATCCCTTTCAAATGTGGTGGCAATTAATGTGACAGATGTGGGTGACGAGGTGCTGAATAATACCCTTTCATTAAGTTCAAGCGGAGCATATGTTATGGGTGCTAGCAGTCCTGTAAAGCTTAAAGCAGTACTCACTAATAGTGACGGAGACAAGCTTGATTCTTCAAGTGTTGAATTCTATGAAATGAACAATAAGCTTGATGGAAGTGAGTTTACGCCAAAAGCGGCAGGCAAGTATTATATATATGCAAAATGCAACGGAATAATAAGCAATACAATAGAGGTGACAGCAAGAGATGCAGAATTTATTGATGCCGAAAGCACAAAATTACCAGTGGTGGTCATAAATACTGATGGAAGAATGATAAACAGCGGCAATAAGGTTGAGGCTACAATGGCTGTTTACAATAATGCAAGTGGTGAAAACAAGATAAGTGATAAACCAGAGTTGGTTACAAATATAAAGATAAAAATGAGAGGTCAGTCTTCTATGACCTTCCCTAAGAAACAATATGGTATAGAATTAAAGGACAATAATTGGGAAGATACATCATATTCCGTTATGGGAATGGGTGCAGAGGAGGATTGGGTATTGAATGGCTCCTATGCCGATAAATCCCTGATGAGAAACTATATAGCATATTCGTTGGCAGCGCAATGTACGGAATATGCCTCAGAAACACGATTTTGTGAAGTGTATATAAATGATTCAGATGATGTGGAAAATCCATATAATTATATGGGTATATATCTGATGATTGAGAAAATTAAGATTGATGAAAACAGAGTTGATATTGATAAGCTTGATAAAAGTATAACAAGTGGTGACAAGCTTACTGGTGGTTACATAGTTTCAAAAGATAAAATTAAAGAGGGTGAGTGGAGTTTACAAACAGGACATGGAAATCTTGCGCTGGTATCGCCTAATGAGGATAAAATAAATGGGGAACAATATGATTATATTTCAAATTATATGAGTAGTTTTTTCAATGCATTATTCAGTGAAAATTATAAAAACCCTAAGACCGGATATGCAAAATATATTGACCTTGAGTCATATGCAACAGTTTTGGCAATAAATGAACTTACAAAATGTATTGATGGAATGAATATTTCTCTGTATTATTATAAACCGAGAAATGAGAAACTCCGTGCCGGACCTGCGTGGGATTTTGATCTTTCAATGGGTAATGTGGATTATAGAACAGGCACAGACCCTGAAGGATGGTATTGTGTAAGCCTTGATGAAGTTCCGAGGAGGATGCTTAGTGATAGTGCGTTCAAAATAATGTTTAAAACAAAATGGAATGAACTGAGAGAAACTGTTTTTTCAGATGGAAATATAAATGCAACAATCAACAAAGCACTTGAAACTATTTCAGGAGAACCTATTGAGAGAAGTGTAAAAAGATGGCCAGGACAGTGGAATGGGATGTTTGTGTGGCCAAATCCGGTTGATGAAGAGAATTATACAAGCAGTCATGAAGAAGAAGTGGAAGCCTTAAGGAATTTTCTTCTTAAAAGGGCGGCTTGGATAGAGGAAAATATATCAGGAACAATAGATTTAAATCCTGTCCACTATAATTGGATAAATGAATACACAGGGGAAAGAATGCCGAGAGAGGATTACAGAGAGAATGGAAACGGCAATTGGAGAGGTAGGAACTAATGGCAAAATTAATGCTGATTGACGGAAATTCAATACTAAACAGAGCATTTTATGGATTACAGGGAAATATGCTTCTCAGAACTTCAGATGGACTATATACAAATGCTGTTTATGGATTTCTAAACATAATGAATAAATATCTGGCTGAGGATAATCCTGAGTATATTGCGGTGGCTTTTGACTTAAGGGCACCTACCTTTCGTCATAAGAAATTCGAGGCATATAAGGCACAGAGAAAAGGAATGCCAGAGGAACTTGTCTGTCAAGTGCCCTTGATAAAGGAACTTTTAGACGCTATGAAGATAAAAAGATTTGAAATAGCAGGTTACGAGGCTGATGATATAATTGGAACACTTGCAACAAGAGCAGAAGATGAGGGCTTAGAGGCAATAATAGTAACTGGAGATAAGGATTCTTTTCAGCTTGTAAGTGATAGTATAACTGTAAAAAATCCTGTAACCAAGGCTGGAAGAACAGAAACCGATATATATACACCTGAAAAGGTAGAGGAAAGATATGGTTCGGGACCAGAATGTATGGTTGATATAAAGGGTCTAATGGGAGACCCCTCTGATAATATACCAGGAATTCCTGGGGTCGGAGAAAAAACAGCCGTTGAGTTGATAAAACAATATAGCACAATAGAAAATATATATGAGCATATTGAAGATATAACTAAAAAGGCATTAAAAGAAAAGCTCCTAAACAATAAAGAACTTGCATTTTTGAGCCGAGAACTTTCAGTTATATGCAGAGATGTTCCTGTAGAGTGGGATTTAGATGATATGAAAAATGAAGACCCTGACGAGGAACTGCTCTATGATGTTTTTTCAAAATTACAGTTTAAATCTCTTATAAAAAAATACAATCTTAAGCCACCAAAAGGGCAGGAAGCTAATGTAGACCTAAGCGTTTTTGAAAAGAGAACAGAAGATATATATATTTCTGATTCTAATGTATTTCAGAGAGAAATGAAGGCATTTAAGGAGTATATGAGAGAAAATCAAGATTTGACAGTTATTGTTGAGTTTGGGAGAGATAAGGTAGGTACGCCCAGAACACTTACACTGTTTGCTCAAAACTACAAATGCCTAATAATTGAAATACTTGAAGAGGGAACATTTGGAATGGAAGTTCCGGAGAGTGAGCTTTGTGAAGAACTTGGGAAACTGCTTCCGGATATAAAAATCGTGGGACATGATGTAAAAGCATTTGTTGTATATCAAAAATACATGGGAAATAAAAATATAACTGTTGATTTTGATACAGCGCTTGCAATGTATGTAATTGATCCCTCACAGAATAAGAGCGGCGTTGAAAAACTCGCTGAAATATATTTGGGTATTGAAGAGGGCAAATTGACCAATTCGGCTGATCGGGTGAGGGCTGTGAGCATCTTAAAGCCTTACATGGAAGCGGCTATGAAAAATGATGACCAAATGGATTTATATTACAAAATTGAGCTACCGCTTATCCATGTATTATCTGATATGGAGTGTCAAGGTTTTAAAATAAACACTAATGAACTTGAAATAATAGGCAGAAAGCTGGATGAGAGAATAGCAGAGCTTACAGACATGATTTATGAAGAGGCACATGATAATACTTTTAACATAAATTCACCAAAACAACTTGGTGTAATACTCTTTGAGAGACTTGCGCTGAATAGTGGAGCAAAGACAAGCAGTAAGGCCTATTCAACCAGTGCAGAGGTTTTAGAGGAGATAGAGGACCAACATCCTATTGTACCGCTTATTCTTGAATACAGACAGTATACAAAGCTGAAATCGACATATATTGAGGGACTTATCTCTGTTAAGAATCAAGTTACAGGTAAAATACATTCTTCCCTCAACCAAACCATTACAGTGACTGGCCGTTTGTCTTCCACAGAGCCGAATTTGCAGAATATTCCTGTTAGAATGGAGTTGGGAAGAGAAATTAGAAAAGCATTTATTCCGTCCGATTCTGAGCATATTTTACTTGATGCTGACTATTCACAGATAGAGCTGAGAGTGCTTGCACATATAACTGAGGATGAGTGTATGTGTGATGCCTTTATGAAAAACGAAGATATTCACACAAGAACTGCATCAGAGGTATTCAATGTTCCGTTTGACGAGGTGACTTCGCAAGATAGAAGCCGTGCAAAAGCTGTAAATTTTGGCATAGTCTATGGTATAGGTGATTTGCGTCTTGCCAAGGATTTAGGTATAACAAGACAAGAAGCTAGAAACTATATGGACGAATATCTGGAAAATTTTTCAAGTGTAAGGGATTATATGAAAAATATAATTCAAAAGGGTAAACGCGACGGCTATGTGACAACTGTTTTTGGACGCCACAGATATATACCTGAGTTGCTTTCGCCCAATTTTAAGACACGTTCATTTGGAGAGCGAGTGGCGCTAAACACACCAATTCAGGGAACTGCCGCAGATATAATTAAAATTGCAATGATTGACGTATATAATGAGTTGAAAAATAGAGGGCTTAAGTCGAGGTTGATTCTTCAGGTTCATGATGAGTTGATTATTGATACTTTCAGGTCAGAAAAGGAAGAGGTTGCAGATATTTTAAAGAAGAGCATGGAAAATGCGGCAGATTTAAAGGTGCCTCTTCAAGTAGATGTTAAAGAAGGGGAAAGCTGGTTTTATGCGAAATGATATAAAGGTAATTGGTGTTACTGGAGGAATCGGGAGCGGCAAAAGTTCTGTATGCAAAATAATGGAAGAGTTTGGCGGCAGAGTAATAGATGCGGATGAAATAAGTAAAAGACTAATGAAAAAGGGTGAATGCGCATACAATGATGTAACATCACATTTTGGTACTGGGTTTTTGAAAGAAGATGGTGAAATTGACAGAAAGAAGCTTGCAGAAACGGTATTTAATGATAAAGTTCAGCTTGCAAAGCTGAGTTTGCTTGTGCATAAGCATGTTAGCCAAGAAATAAAGGAATTGGTTGAACAGTATAAGGAGGATTTTTCAAAGGAAGATGATGGATTGAAATTTATTGTTTTGGATGTACCGATTCCTGTAGAAGAGGGTTTCTTTGATACTGCAAATGCTATATGGACAGTTACTGCAAATAATGATGTGAGAGTACAGCGTATAACGGAGCGTTCAGGACTGTCAGAAAATGAAGCTGAGACAAGAATAAATGCCCAAATGTCAAATCGTGAATATGAAAGTATTGCTGATGTGGTGATTATAAATGAAGGGGATGTTGATGAATTGAGAACCTCGCTTGCAAAGGAGATTATAAATTATTTCAATATTGATACGGATGGCTGTGGTTAAGAAATTTTCAAAAGTATACATAATATGTGTATTGGTGTTTGCTGTTGTGATTGGTGCTTTTTTTATGGTGAGAGCGATATTTCCTTTGAAATATGCTGAGTTCATAGTTATATATTCTGCAAAACATAATTTGAATCCTTATTTGGTGACGGCTGTAATTAAGGCGGAGAGTGGCTTTGATCCATCTGCACATTCAAAGGCTGATGCCATTGGGTTAATGCAAATTACTCTGGGAACAGGTGCCAATATTCATGAAAAAATACATGGAACAACAAAGGATTTTGAAAGTGAAATTCTTTATGACCCAGAAATAAATATTCAATATGGTACATGGTATTTAAGTTGGCTTTCATCACAGTTTGATGGAAATATTGAAAATATTTTGGCGGCATATAATGCCGGTATCGGGAATGTAAATAAGTGGCTTGATGATGAAAAATATTCTTCAGATGGTGAAACTTTAGAGAATATTCCTTTTGAGGAAACCGATAATTTTGTAAACAGAGTTAAGTTGTATCGTGATGTATATAGTTGTTTATATGGTGTGGATTTAGTAATTTGATATGGATGACTTTAATGTGTGGAAAAAAACTTAGTTGACTGGATTATTTCTGATGTTGAAGAAAATATCGAATGATAAATCAGCATTAATGAGCGGAAAGCTCGCATATTGGAATATGCATCGGCATATAAGCTATGCACGCATTTTGCGTGGAGAATTTTTTTCGGAATTTTCATTCCAAACATCAAAACGCAAAGGCAAACATTTGACTAACTAAATATACTGTGATATAGCAAAGCTTGGAAAAATTTTCATATAAATCATATACTCTAGGAGAAAAACAACATGGAATTTTTAAAGAGCTACAGGAAAATGGTTCCAGAATACCCACTCAGAAATGATTAGATAATATTAAAAATCATTTAGTAATGTTCCAGGGACATATAGGGAGTTAGAAGATGCATAGAATTTAGTTTGACCCTAGAACAAATTAAACTTATTGACAAAAAAATAATTATTGATTGGGATGATCAAAATCCGAGCATACTAATCAATAATATTTTTTATAAGAAAGGTGAGTATGAAAGAGCCATTAAAAACATTTTTGAAATATTTTGCAGTATTTTTATTTTTCATATTGGTGATTGCGGCAGGTCTGTATGCGGCAGATTTCAACATAAAGAAATTTTTCTGATTTTTCTTGAAAAAAGTGTTGACAAATGTAACCAGATATCTTATTATAATAAGGCAGCTTTTGCTGGATCCACTAGCTCAGTTGGCAGAGCACCTGGCTTTTAATCAGGGTGTCCGGAGTTCGAGCCTCCGGTGGATCATAGGAAATTGTCCCCGTAACATAAAAGTTATGGGGATTTTTAATAACTTCACATTTGTCATTTCAACTTAGGGAATAAGGAGTAAAATGATGCTTAAAATAAATGAAATATACAATTTAGCATATATAACAGAAGAGGAAGATAAGACTCCGAAAAACTTTGTGATGGGTTTTTCAGCAAGGCACGGAGGAATGAGTGGAGGACATCTGGAATCTCTCAATATGAGCTTTAATCGTGGTGATGAATTTATGAATGTAGTGGAAAATTACAGGAGATTTTCATCTGCTCTTGAATTGCAGAGTAATTTAATATATGTGAATCATCAGGTTCACGGTGATAAAATAAGAATTATAACAGAGGAAACTCTGAATGAATTTCCGCTAAAGACAGGATATCATGAGGAAATTCAATATGATGCAAGTATAACAAATTGCAAGGGTGTTACTCTTACTGTGACACATGCAGATTGTATACCCGTGATTTTCTTTGATGAAGAAAATCACTGCATAGGTGCGGCACATTCTGGTTGGAAGAGCACCGCACTCGACATTGCTGGGAAAACAGCACTGGCAATGAAAGATAACTTTAAAACTGACCTAAAGAAGCTCAAAGTGTGGATTGGACCAGGAATATGTAAGGAATGTTTTCAGGTGAGAGAGGATGTATATAAGCATTTTTCAAAATATACTGAAATGACAGAAAAAATTTCAGAAGAACATTATATAATTGATATGAAAAATATTATTAAAGTCTCACTTTGTGAAATTGGAGTTTCAGAAGAAAATATAAAAGATTTTGAGTTGTGTACTTGCTGTAATTCAGGGCTTTTCTTTTCACACAGAAGAGATAAGGGCGCAACTGGTGCAATGTCAGCATTTGTTGCTATGAGAAAAGACAAGGATAATGAGTATGAAGAAAAGTAGTCTTTTTCTTAAGAAAATATATATTATTGCGGTTGCAATATTGATTTTAGCAGGCATGACTTCGTGCAAAATGTTTGAGGTATTAGAGATGCCATCAAACAATTCAGGTAATTCTCCAAGTGATAAGAATGAGGCGGTGCAGCCAGTGAACGGGGGAGATCTTACCATTGCGGCAACCAAGCCAGATACATTGAATCCGATTCTTACAAATAATTATTATATTGATGAGGTTTTAGGGCTTATATATGATACATTGTTTACTTTTGATAATAATATGAAAGCAGTGCCTTCTCTTGTGGATTCATATAACACATCTGTTGACGGAATTACATGGTCCTTCAAACTTAAAGAAAATATTTTTTGGCATGATAATAAGTATTTTTCAGCAGAGGATGTTGTGCATACAATAAATATGCTAATGGCTTTGCCTGATAATAGATATTACCATTGTGTTCAAAATATAGAATCCATTAAGGTAGAAGGTGCATATATATTTGTAATAAAATGCAAGACCCCAGACTCATTTTTGAATGAAAAATTGTATTTCCCTGTTCTGCCAAAGCATGTTGATGTGACTAATGCTCCAGTTGGTACAGGGTTATTTAAATTTAATTTTATTACTGATAATAATATGAAACTTGTTAAGGCAATATTAAACACAGAGAATCTGGGGAGAAAAACTCCGTATATAGAAACAGTTACAGTGGAATTTTTCGAAACTACGAGGGAAGCTATATTCAGTGATTGTGATATTGTTATGACCAAATATGGAGAATATCCGCAGATTGAAGGTAAAATAGGGTATTCAGTGAAAAAATATATTGCCGCGGAGTATGAGGTTCTAGCAGTCAATACAGCAAAAGATGTATTATCCGATTCGTCAATTAGGAGAGCCATAGCATATGCTATTGACAGAAATGGTGCAGTTGCGGCTTTTAGTAATTCAAGAGCACTTATAAATGATTGTCCGATTCTTCCGGAGTCATGGCTGAGACCGAAGGGCGAAATTACATTTACATATAATCCATCTTTGAGCAAAGAATTGATAAATAAATCGGGAAAGAGTAATCTTCAATTTGATTTACTTGTGAATAGTGCAAATGCGGAGCGGGTGAGCTATGCTGAATATTTCAAAGAGAAATTGGCAGAGGTTGGTATCACAATTAATGTTATTCAGGAAACAGCAGAGGTAATAGGGCAGAAGCTTGAATCAAAAGAATATGACTTGCTGTTGACCGGAATTAATGTGGCGGCGCCATATGAATTAAAATCTTTTTATTCATCAAATGTGCCGCATAACATATCGGGATACAGTAACAGCATATTGGACGGGCATTTTTCAAAATTTGACGGATATATATATGAAAATGAGAGAAAGCGTATATTTTCTGATATTGAGGAAATATTGCTTGCAGATGTGCCAATGATAGGACTCTTTTACAAACAGAATTTTATATTTTATAATAATTCAAGGGTTTATGGAATTACGGAGTCAAAACCCACTTATACGAAAAAATTTGCCAACATTGAAAATTGGTATGTTGTAAATAGTGCAGAAGGGTAAATTGATGAAAGTAGATAATTTGAAAAATATTGTTTGGGGATTTGTTATAGTTTTTCTTTCAATTGTTGCAGACCAGCTTTCAAAGCTTGCTGTAATGGTTAATTTTGGCATGGGAGAAAGAAATATTGTCACCCTCATTAATGATTTTCTATATCTTAGTCATGTGAGAAATAAAGGGGCTGGATGGAGCCTGTTTGAGGGGCAAACCTTTATTCTTATTGGTGTTACCAGTGTGGCACTTGTGTTGGCAATAGTTATTATGCTGAAATCAAATAGAATGTCACTTACTGTGCCAATTGCAATGATTATTGGAGGCGGACTGGGAAATCTTTATGACAGAATTTTCAGACCAGAAGGCGTGGTGGATTTTATAGACGCATATATATTTGGATATGATTTTCCGGTGTTTAATGTTGCCGATTCAATTTTGGTTTGTGGAACAATATATCTTTCAGTATATATATTATTTTTATATCAAGATGACAATATGGGAGTTATTCTACCCGAAAAATGGGTAATGTGGCTGGAAAAGAAGGAAAAAGAGAGAAGAGAGAAAGAGAAAAAAGAAGAGAAATGACACAGGAAATGATATATATATATAGCGGAGAATCGAAGCGCCTTGACTTATGGCTTACAGAAATGCTAAGTGATTGCACGCGTTCATATGTTCAAAAACTCATTGAAAAGGGTAATGTTTTGGTGAATAATTCTATAGTTAAGGCGGGGAGTAAGCTTTCAGAAGGGGATGAGGTCAAAGTGGATATCCCTCTTCCAGAGGAATTACAGGTGGTACCGCAGGATATTCCTCTTGACATTGTATACGAAGATGAAGATATTTTAATTGTAAATAAAACTAAAGATATGGTGGTTCATCCCGCACCAGGAAATCCGGATGGAACTCTTGTAAATGCGGTTATGTTCCATTGCAGAGATAGTCTTTCCGACATAAATGGGGTTATAAGACCAGGTATAATTCACAGAATTGATAAGGACACCACCGGACTTTTATGTATTGCAAAGAATAACAATGCTCATTTAGACCTTGCAGAACAGCTTAAAGAACATTCAATGAAACGTACATATGTTGCGCTTGTTGAAAAGGTTATCAATGAGGAGCGGGGAACAGTAAATGCCCCGATAGGACGGCACCCGCAGGATAGAAAGAAGATGGCA
>JGI994J12354_10004952_pt1 | contig 11716 bp, 9 predicted proteins | sample IntmicLarv3ML3BL_FD_12354 | JGI IMG/M metagenome (IMG submission 12354) | reverse complement strand
GTAGATGTTTCTAATATTCTGCCTTCATTAATAAGTCTTTCCAATGCATCAATATCATAGGGTCCGTATTTATCTCCGTTGGTTCTTATAAGAAAGTATTTCATCTTATTTTCCTAGTAAGCCATAGTTTGAGTTACAGCGGAGGCTATCTTAACAAGAAATTTTACAAAAACAGTAAACCAAAGTATATTTAATACCAGATAGATAAGTCCGACTGTTGTCCATTTTTCTTGTATTGCATTGAATTGTTCCATACTTTCAAAACGTCGTGATTGCCAAGCCATTTCTCTGCCTTTGAAAAGGAAAATAAAGCAAATAACCAGTGCTACTATATTCATAATGTTGGATATTATACTTACGATAAACCCAGTTGATAAAGGTAACCAACTTATACTATAACCATTAAGCATAGTATGAGGATTTGTGAATATATCTTGCAGTACTACTATGCCAAATATAAATGAAAATATCCACAGACCAAAAGATACATAACCCAAGGTTATTTTGTGAGTAAATCCCCAAAATGGACTTAATAAAAAACCGCCCCAATTAAGACCCTTTAGATTGTAAGGCAATACTGCCTTTGAACCACTTCCAGAATCATTTACAAACGCAGGAGTTACTACTGGAAAATCAGTTATAATTTCTTTTGCTTTGCACATGTTCTCTTTTTCGTCTATAAGAGTAGATTCAGGAGTTAATCTGCCATCTTTTGCCCAATCTTTTAGAGTGTTGATTTCGCAAGGACCATACTTATTTCCATCAATTCCAATTACATAGTACTTCATAACTAACCTCACTTTTTTTGTTTATTTCAAAGTCCAGTCCACATGAAATTAATATGAATTTTATCCAGACAATAGAATTCATAATGAGTTTTTCTGAATAATTTCAGTAGAATTCTATATAAATCTTGTTTTCTGTGATTAAATCTGTTGAAGTTTAGTAGTTTTTCGTTGGAATGAAACAATTAAAGATTTTTAATTATATTTTAAATCAAACCCTTTTTATCGCCAAAGATTTGAGAAAAGTCCAATTCGTAATTATTTTTTAAGATATTTTCAAAAAATTTACCAAATACATTTTTCTTTTCTTTGAAATAACTTGTTTCAACCAAAGATACTAAATGCCATAAACTTTTGTTCTTTTTGTCAAAAATTATAAATTCAACGGTTTCAAGAGAAGCATTTTTGTCATCTACAGTGTATTTACACATATACAGAGTTATATTCTTTTTTGTACCTGATAATTTGGAAAAGCCAGATTCTTTTTGAAAATTTTTATTAGTTTTTGATTTGTTTTCTTCATTTTCTTTTACATATAATTTAAAATCAGATATTTTTAAATTTTTACCGCTTATAAATCCTGCAGGTTTTCCAAAAGTTTTGCTGGGAAGTATAAGTTGGAAATTATAAGAATCCTCTTTTGTTCCTTTTTCCAAAATCCAGCCACTGGGTACAGAAATTGTTATATCAGATGTAGTACCATTAATTATTTGAGGAAAAATATTTTGATAATACTTGCCAAAAATTAAAACAGCCAAAAATACTACTATTACTATGTAAGTTAATTTTTTTTCCATTTTTCCTCTTTATTTAATAATATTAAAAATTGCTACAAAAATATTTTGAAAAGAAATTTATCTTCAAAACAATCATTCAAAATTTTCAATTTTATGAAAATTTATTGGATTTTGAAAGCACAAATATTGCCATATCTCCTCTCATATTAGGCATTATATGTAACTTTCTTAGAGCATTTCCACTGCGGGCAAGATATATTTCTTTTTCTACTTTTATTTGTCTTGATTTACAAAATTGTATAAAATCCTGGACTGTTGTCAAGTGAATATTAGGTGTATTGTACCATTCATAAGGTAATTCTTTTGTTTTTGGCATTTGACCGGTTAATAAAAGCTGGAGTCTTACTTTCATATTACCAAAATTAGGAAGTGAAACAATAACTTTTTTACCCACTCTAGCAGATTCTAAAAGAGTGTTTTCAGGATTATTTACAGATTGTATAACATTTGATAGAATCACCGCATCAAATCTTTGGTCTCCAAAATCAGCCAAACCTTCGTCAATATCTCCATTATATACAAAAAGACCTTTTGCCACACATTCCTGCACTTGAATAGAATCTAATTCAATGCCTTGAACTCTGCATCTTTTTTGTTCTTGCAAAAGTTTCATTAAATTCCCTTCGCCACAACCCAAGTCTAAAACACGAGAATTATCTTCTATTAAATCAGCAATATATGGGTAAGTTTCGGTAAAAATATTGAACTTCATTACAATGCATACTCCATGAAATTAGAAATGAGTCTTGATAATGTTCCTACTTCCAGCAAAAAAGCATCATGACCATAGTCAGTTTGAATTTCTGCATAGGAAACATCTTTGTTTGCCCTTCGTAGTGCTGATACAATTTCTTTTGCAGAAGAGCTGGGAAACAGCCAGTCAGAAGAAAAAGATATAACAAGAAAAGTGGCTTCTGTATTTGCAAAGGCTTTCCTAACAGAACCATACTGACTGGAAAGGTCAAAATAATCTACAGCCTTTGTTATATAAAGATAAGAATTAGCATCAAATCTTTTCACAAAAGTATCACTTTGATAATCTAAATAACTTTCTACTTGAAATTCGCTGGACCAGTTGTAGTCTGGTTTTTCTTTATTTTGCAAATTTCTGGCAAATTTTTGTTGCATAGAAAGATCAGATAAATATTGTATATGACCTATCATTCTGGCAATTCTAAGACCTTGATTAGGTTTTTCTTTACCGTAATAGTCTCCTTCGTTCCAGTTAGGGTCATTCATTATGGCATGTCTTCCTACTGCATCAAAAGCTATTGCTTGAGGAGCAACTCTGGCGGTAGTTGCTATAGATATAGCCAGCCTTACCATAGTAGGATAGCTAACAGTCCATTGCAAAACCTGCATACCTCCAAAAGAACCTCCTACTACTGCAAACAATTTATCTATACCAAGGTGATCTATTAATACTTTTTGAGTGTCTACCATGTCTTTTATGGTTACTATGGGAAATTCCATACCATAATGATAACCTGTTTTTGGATTTATAGATGCAGGACCACTGGATCCTTTGCAGCCTCCTATTATGTTAGAGCAGATTACGAAATATTTGTTAGTATCGAAAGTTTTATCAGGACCTACCATATTGTCCCACCAGCCAGGTTTTTTTTCTTCCGGAAAAGTAAAACCTGCTACATGAGCATCTCCTGTTAGAGCATGGCAAATCAGAATACAGTTGGATTTATCTTCATTCATTTCGCCATAGGTTTCATAAGCTATTGTAATAGGACCAAAATTTACTCCACTTTCCAGCGTAAGACCATTATCTACATCACCAAAACTAAAAAATTTAGTTTCTACCACCCCTACTGATCCCACTTGATCACTTAATTTATTACTCATAATTTGGTAAAATCTCCAAAAAATTAAGATTTTAAAAGATAACTCACATCTTACATATTATATTATAGCATTATATAAAAATTAATTCTATTAGTATTTATTTTATAATCCTTAATTTTCATTAAAAATATATTAATAACTTCTAAAAAATGATATAATTAAAGTAATGAGATTTTTTTAGGAGAGTATTTATGACTCAGTTAGAACTATTTAAAAAAACGACTAATCACGAGCATAGCGGACATTTTTTATTCTATGCTGAATTTATTGAAGATTTGCTTGCACGCTATGAAAAATTTGAAAATATAAACATTGAAGATATTTTTCAAAAATACAATGCTTTTTCTCCTGTTTATATAGGAATGCAAAATATTTCTATTCCAAAACCAGAGCAATTTAGCGAATATTTCAAAGACTTTTCTGCTCCTGAAAATGCTTTTATTAATAGTCTGGGAGTTATGGAAATTCCGGGGAGTAAGTTCCATTTTACCAGATATATAAGCCCTCTTAGAAATATAGATTCCTTAAAAGAAATAGAGAAAATCCCTATAATTTCTCTTGAAAATGCTCACAGTGATGGTATGAAAAAATCGGCAGAAATAGCTCATTCACAAGGAAAAGTTGTCTGCTCATGGATAGGTCATATGTATGAAGAAGCTTGGCAAGTAAGAGGATACGAAGAATTTCTTATGGATATGATTGCTGCACCTGAAAATTGTGAATATCTCTTAGACAAATTCACGAAAAATAATATGATTGCTACTATAGCCGCAGTGGAAAATGGAGCTGATATAATAAAAACTGGAGATGATGTAGCTAATCAAAGAGCTATGATGTTTAATACTGATCTTTGGCGAAAATTTATGAAACCCAGATGGGCAAAAGTATACGAAAAAGCAAAAAGTATAAATCCTGATATTCAAATATGGTATCACAGCGATGGTAATATTTGGGATATAATTCCTGATTTAATTGACATAGGAGTAACCATATTAAACCCAGTTCAACCAGAGTGTTTAGATGTAGAAAAAGTAAAAAAAGAGTTTGGAAAACATTTGATTTTAGATGGAGTTATTGGTACACAAACTACTATGCCTTTTGGAAATATTGATGAAGTCAAAAATACTGTTCGCAAAGTAAAAGAAACTTGTGGCTATGATGGAGCATTGATAATATCTCCTACTCATGTTTTAGAACCAGAAGTTCCTCTCGAAAATATAAGAGCATTTTTTGAAGAGTGTAATAAATCTAACTAAAAAGAAGTTTTTAACAAAGCGAATATTTCAATTATAATTGGTAAAACTTACTAAAACATACCCTATTTAATATCAAAATTTATTTTATTTATATTAAAATAGAGCCTGCTTATATTATAAACAGGCTCTATTTCTCTTATTTTAGTTAATTTACTTTTTCATATTAGCAAATCTTTCTTTCAGTATTTTAATTTCTTTCTTTTGAGTTTCTGTTACGTATGCATCACAAAGATAGTCTGACCAAATAGTACCAGTAGCCCCGCCTTCTTCGTAAATAGCTCTCCAAACAGGAAAAGCACTTTGTAAAACTCTAATAAACATACCTTTGCTTGGTTTTTCCAGATTATAGCTTACAGTATAATCTTTGCCGTAATGATTATTAATTAAAATATCTCTCATACCAGAAAAGCTAGGTAAAGGAGCACTGATAATACCTGCATCTGTAGTTTCTTTTGTAAATCTTCTCCAATCTTCTATGGTATATGGAATAGTGGTATAGTCACTGTAAGTATGAATTGCTTTTGAATCCTTAACTACATCATAAACCATAGCATTTCTTCGTTGAGAGTAATACATATGTCTTTCATCCATATCTTTTGATTTAGGATTTCCTTTCATTATTAAGTTAGAACCTTCTGTTCTGATGGATATTTGTCCATTAGGAAGAAATTCTTTTATGTATTCATTTGCTTCGTTGTAAATATCCATCCTAAGTTGAGTTCTGAAATGATCCAAATCTTCCATAGCAGGAGTCCAATCGTGAAATACAGGATCAGAGGCATTATAAAATTCTTGATTGTTCTTTTTTTCGACAAAACTGTTCACTGCATCAGGATCAATTTCTTCAAAACTATTAAAGCTAGAATTCCAAGCCTTGTTTACTAAGCTTATATCAGATCTGTATTTGTCCATTACCCAAGCTCTGAATTTTTTTACTCCTAAAGTACCTAGGGTCATTCTATCATTCACGTCATATCTCATCCAACCCCAAGTATCTTCTGTATCAATTTCTATTTTGCCAGTTTTATCTTTATACCACAAATCTCCCCATCTTTCATATATATACTTGCTCCATATTCCTAAGAGCTTTGGAACTATTGGATCTCCTAAATCAATTCCGGGTAGATTTTGATATGTGCTGGGATTTTCTGAATAGCTATCTGCAATGTTAAAAGCTTTTTTTGCTGCCTTAAAATAAGATGGATGACTAGGAGGATAAATACTCCAACCAATACATTTCATATTATATTTTCTCATAAGATAGTCATACCAATATCTATAACCTACTTTAAGAGGTTCTAAAATATCTTCTTCTTCATGATATCCTGAAGCCTCATCAATCCACCAATTACCAGAGGTATTAGCAATAAGATTTGCTCCTAAACTTTTTATTTCGGCAAGTTCTGCATCCATATGTACCTCTGGATAAGGTCCTAATTGGAAGTTAGTTCTCATACCAGGCATTGCCATTATGGTAATAGTAGGTTCTTCCTCTCCTTGTTCATTTTCAATAACCATGGGATTTTGGGCATTGTATTTAATATCAAGATTATCAAGAGATACAGAGATAGGAATATCTACTGTTTTTATAGCATTAGGTTCTGTTAAGACCAATTTAAGAGTTACATGTTTGGTCCAAGGAGCTATTTGCAAATGCATCTTTTCATTTATCTTAGTTCTTTTATCTTCTTTGGCATAGAAGTCAAATGAACTCATAAATTCCTCAAATTTATCAAAATAAAGAGGCATTTTGGCTGTTTCTATATCTGTATTTTGCCATGAGTATTCAATAGGAGTTATACCACCAGTTTTAGTTACAGTAATTGGAACAGTTATTCTGGCAAATTCTCGACCATGCCATACATTTAATTCGTGATTATATTCTCTATTATATTTATAAAGCATAGAAAACATAACTCTGTAATTTCCTTCTTGAAGTTGCCTGCCAGGCCAACCAAAATATCTGTCAGTATTAAACTGGACCCATAAAGTCCATGATTCACCAGGATAAATATAATTCATAGATCTTTGATAAATATTAATGGTTTGAGATGGTCTTTCCCATAAATCATTTCCATTTTCATCTACTTGCATAATTTCAGAATATCCAAAAGAGCTACTAAATCCTTCTGGATCCAAAATAGTATCTCCAGTATTGGTTACTTTGAACTGAAACCAAACACAGTCTCCTGCTTTTACTTCATTAGATTCTAAAAAATCATATCTCTTGATAGGAATATAGTCAAGAGGAGCTGCTTCCTTTGGATTAGGAGTCAAGAAAGGATAATTGCTGGTATCATAATCGGCTGTAATATTTCCTAAATACTCTATTTCCACAGACAAGCCACCAGGAATATTTAGATCAAACAGTTCTTTTCCTTTTTTTCTTTCTACTTCCTCAAAAGCATTAGCCTCTATTGCTACTTCTCGATTACTTTTTCTGGTAAGAGTATATTCAATAGGTATGCTATCATACGCTCTTGCTTTTGATGGAACCTTATAATTCAGAATATATCCATCTAAATTAATAGACCCAACAGTCTTTTTTACATCATTATAATACTTAGTCTGTCCAGTTTTAACTGCCTCGTCAGATATTTTAGTGTATGTAACTCTTGGTACAGCAAAAGCACACATTCCCAACCCTATTGTAATTAGTGTAGCCAGAATAAGTTTAAGATTCATGATTTCTCCTTTTGTTTTTACATTTAAATTATGATTAAAATTGAGTTCCACTCAAAAGATTATAGATTAATATTTTTAAAAATGATATAAAACTTGATTGAGACTTTTAATACCGTTGTATTTTCGTTATTATACTTCAAAATTATTATTTTTCACGGCAAACAAACCTGTTTTATTCCATTATAGATTTAATTTCAGTCTCCACTACTTTTATGCCTTCCATAGAACTAGAAGGAGTACATTTATTATTAGTTTTACCATCTTTTATACATTCAATAAAGTATTCCATTTCTTTTAAATAGGCAGATTTTTTTGAAAGGCTTATGTATTCTGGTTCAGAGGATTCAGGCGTATATATTTTTACAGTAGGCTCATTTTTAGGGTCGAAAGAGATAGTTGCCTTGTCAAATATAGCTTCGTATGTCATGCGGAAATCTTGGGTAAGCATCCAGCTTCCTCTAATATTTACAGAGCAATTTTTATACTGCATTATTAAAGTAGAATCATCAATTCTTCCAGACATTCCAACGGTTCCAACTCCAAATATTTTATCTGGTTCTCCCAAAGCATATCTTGCCCAGTCTACATCATGAACATGCAAATCAATAATAGCCCCTCCTGATCTTTTACCATTCATAAACCAAGTTGACCAAGCAGGATAAGTGCCGACTCTTTCCATTGTCAAAGATCTAAGGTTGCCATATGTTTTGTTTTTAATACATTCTTCTAAAAATTCATATTCGCTCCAAAATCTAATGCATTGACCTATCATAATTTTTTTACCAGTTCTTTCAGAGGCTTTAATCATTTTTAAACAATCATCAGAACAGAGAGCCATTGGTTTTTCACAAAATACATGACAGCCAGATTCAAGAGCCATAACACTGTATTCACAGTGTAAATCAGTAGGCAGGGTTACAATAAGAAAGTCTATTTCTTCCTTTGCCAACATTTCCTTAAAATTAGTATAGGTATTGGTATTGGAAATATCAAATATATCACTTTTTTTTTCTATATCTATATTTATTCCTTCATGAGGAGATTTTAGCTTTTCAACATCAATGTCACAAACACAAGTTAAAACAGCTTCATTTATTCTGTAAATACTATCTGCGTGAACATGTCCCATTCCACCATATCCCACAAGTCCAACCTTTATCATGATTTTCTCCTATAAAAAAGAATGTATTATAATTATTATACTAAAAAAAACTGTGAAAAACAATAGAAATGTGCTATAATATATCTAAATACATAATTATTTTAGGAGAGTCCTATGCTGGGAGTTAGCACCTATAGTTTTGGAAAATATCAAGGCACCATGAATATAGAGCAAATAGTAGAAAAGACGAAAAAAACAGGATTTGATGCTATAGAATTTGCTGGATTGGGAATAAGTGGGTTTGAAAAAGAGCTTTTACTGGATACTGCCAGAAATTACAAAGAGATATGCGATAAATGTAACTTAAAAGTTATAAGCTATACTATAGGAGCTGATTTTTTAAACCCAAGAAACGGAGGTACATTATCAGATGAAATTAAAGCAGTTATGGATGAAGTTGATATTGCAAAAGCTCTTGGAACTGATAAAATGAGACATGACATTTCTCAAGGTATAGATGGCAACATAAAACTTATGGATTTTTTCAAATCTTTAAAAATCTTGGCTGATTCCAGCAGAGAAGTTACATCTTATGCTGAAGATTTAGGTATTAAAACCATGTTTGAAAACCACGGTTACTTTATGCAATCCAGCGAAAGGTGTCAAGCTCTTATTGAAGAGGTAGCTCACCCAAATTTTGGCTCTTTAATAGATATAGGTAATTTTATGTGTGTGGATGAAGAACCTATAACAGCCATAAAAAGGCTTTTACCATATGCTTTTCATGTTCATTTAAAAGATTTTCATATAATTCCATTTTACGAAAAAGTAGATAACTCAGATATATCTTATTTTAACTCTTCAAATGGAACTCATCTGGCAGGAGCCATTTTAGGTCAGGGAGATATAAATGCAAAAGAATTAATAAAATTTATTAAAAATAGCAATTATCAAGAAGATTTTTCTCTGGAATTTGAAGGAGCAGAAGACAATTTAATAGGTATAAAGCAAGGATTTGATTTTGCAAAATCTTGCTTAGATTAAATATTTTTAAAATCTACATTGGACTATCAAAATAAACTCAAAAGAAGCCTTTTTATACATACCTGTTATAAGTCGTTACAAATAGTCAGTTAATCTTAATTATCAAAAAAGAGGTCGCAAAAAAATGAAAATATTTTTAATTATTCTTATTTTAAGCAGTCTATGCTTGAGAACTTTTGCTCAAGAAAAAAATTGGCACGATGATGCTGTATTTGGTTTGCATTTTGACTTGCATGCTTCTCAGTATGATGCAGTTTTGGGAAAAAGCTTGACTAATGAAAATCTGAAGGAATTTCTTTTAAAAGTCAAGCCTGATTGGATTCAGTGCGATTGCAAGGGACATGCAGGATACACCAGCTATCCTACAAAAGTAGGCACTCCTTCCCCAGGCATAGTAAAAGATGCCTTGCGTATTCACCGAGACGTAACAAAAGAATTGGGTATAAAATTAGGCGTACATTATTCTGGTGTATGGGATAATGTAGCTGTTGAGAAAAACCCAGAATGGCAATGTATTAACGCAAATGGAGAAAGATATGGAAATACTTGTCTATTAAGCGACTATCAAAAAGACTTAGAAATTCCTCAAATGATAGAAATAGTAAAGGAATATGATGTAGATGGATTTTGGATAGATGGAGACTGTTGGGGAGTAAATTTGTGCTATTGCCATAGATGTAAAACAGAATTTAAAAAGAGAACAGGCATAGATAACCCTCCATTAGATGCAACAGACTCAAATTGGGGATTGTGGAACTCGTTTACCAGAGATTTGCTTTATGAATATACCGAAAGATATGCTCAAGCTATTCATGCTGTAAAATCAGATTGTCTCGTAGTGAATAATTGGCTTTACAGCTATGGTTCTCCTGATGATGAAACAGTGTCCGTTGATTACATCAGCGGAGATTTGCACCCATTAAAGGCATTTAAATCTGCTATGCTGGAAGGAGCTTTCCTGCCAAACAGAAAAAAAGACTGGGACTTAATGGTCTGGTCTTTTACCAGTATAGAAGGTGAAGCTTTTGGTGCCAATGCTCTTTTCATAACCAAAACTGCTGAAAGATTAATGCAAGAATGTGGTTATATTTTGGCATGTGGCGGTTCCAGTATGTTATATGATCAGCCTCAAAGAGATGGAATAATCACAAATTGGCATGGAGATATTTTCAAAAAAGTATCTGATTTTGCAAAAGAAAGAGGCAGTGCACTAAGACATACAGATCATATAAAAGAAGCTTTGATTATTAACGATACAGACTGGTTTTATAAGAGGTATAACAGCATAACCATAGGTATAGATGGTTTTCAAAATATTACAGGAGCAGCTCAAATTTTATCAGAACTTCATATTCCCATAAACATAGCAACATCTTATATGATAGAAAATAATTTAAGTGACTATAAATTAATTATAATTGCTGAAAACAGCATAACTTCTGATTTAAAAACAAAACTTACAGAATATGTACAAAATGGTGGAAAGTTAATTGTTACTGGCAGTCTTGTTGCTGATACCTTTGCCGATATTTTGGGAGTAGAAAAGCAAGGTAGAGTAGACAATTCCAGCATTTTTTGGACACAATCAGGGGATAGGGTAGCAACTTTCTTTGCTCCTATTGAAGTAGTTGAACCAACGACTGCAAAAACTTTCAGGCAAATTATGCATCAACAACAAGTAGGATTAAATGAAGGTAATAACCCCATAGTTACTATAAATGACTTTGGAAAGGGAAAAATAGCTGGAATCTATACCGACATTTTCCAACATTACGATGTAAAGCAAATCCCAGAATACAGAACTCTTATTAAAGAAATCATAGAAGAAATGAATTGTAATTTCAATATTTATGATGTTTCTGCCCCTACCTATGTACACGTAATAGCCCGAGAAAAAGGTGATGAAAAAATCATAAGTTTAATAAATACAAGTCAAATAAAGTCGCCTATGACTGCATCTTATGATTCTTGGTATATTCCTACAGTAGAAGAAATAACTTTAAAAATAAATTTACCTGAAAAACCTAAAAGCGTAACTCTTTTACCTAGCGAAAAGAACCTTTCTCATTCCTACAAAGATGGCGTTCTAAGCGTAAAGGTAGAGGATTTATACATTTTGGAAAGTGTAATTATTAAGTAATCATATTTAGATATTAGTATATTTTTGAAATAATGAATGTAAGGCTTATT
>JGI994J12354_10004951_pt1 | contig 11716 bp, 8 predicted proteins | sample IntmicLarv3ML3BL_FD_12354 | JGI IMG/M metagenome (IMG submission 12354) | reverse complement strand
ATTGGATTTTCGCAAAGTCCGGCGTTGGATATTTGCGAAATGGAAAAATACGGCGTGGCAGGCGACACGCAATTACAAGATGTGGTGCGGCAAGCGGCGAAGTCGGGTATTTTACATAACGCGACTTTAGTTCGCAAAAATATTGAAAATTTGATTCCCGAAATTCCTCGATTTAGTTTGAAAAAATTTCCCGATATCGAAGCCATTACAGGCGGCGAAATTATGGAAAAATTATCGGACGCGTACGACCGTTACGGCGACCGCGAAACAATTGTGGTCTGTCGTTCCAACAAGCGCGCCAATCGTTATAATCAAGGTATTCGGAGCAAAATACAATATCGTGAGGAGCAACTTACGCAAGGCGATAGATTGATGGTTGTAAAAAATTGTTATCAAGCTTTGGAATCGGTGGACGAAATTAATTTTATTGCTAATGGCGATATTGTCGATTTGTTGCGTATTCGGAAATACGAAGAGCGTTATGGATTGCACTTTGCCGAAGCGGTGTTGCGCTTTCCCGATTATAACAATACCGAAATTACTACAAAAATAATGTTAGATACATTGCTTTCCGAAACTCCTTCGTTGAATAACGAGCAACAACGACAACTATTTTTGGATGTTGCCGAAGATTACGCGCATATTCTCAACAAACGAAAACGCTATGCAAGCATACGCGAAGATTTATATTTTAATGCTTTGCAAATAAAATATGCGGCGGCTGTTACTTGTCATAAAGCGCAAGGTGGACAATGGAAAGCTGTGTTTATCGATTATCCGTTTTTTGGAAATACACCAATTACTATTGATGATTTACGATGGCTCTACACCGCTTTTACTCGCGCCACCGAAAAATTGTATTTAGTCAATTTCGACGAAAAGTTGTTGAGGTAAAATTTCTGTTTCGTTATTCTTGCCCTTTTGTTTTTGTAGCCACGTAGTGGCGAAATTTCGGTAGCCGTGGTTGGAGCGAAGCGACTCCACGGAAAGAAAGATAAGCCACAAATTATAGCCGCGTAGCGGCGATATCTTTTATTGGCTTTTATTTTATGTCGCCGCTAACGCGGCTTTATTGCATTTTTTTTCCCTTTTCCGTGGGCTTGACGCTCCGCGCCTGCGAACCACGGCTAACAAGGTTTAGCCGCTAACGCGGCTTTGCTGTTTCGTCATTCCGAGCGAAGTCCCGTTGCTCGGCGTAGCGTCTCGTTTTTACCTCCCCCTTGCCCCCTCCAAAGGAGGGGGAACTAAGCCCTCCCCTTTGGGGAGGGTTTGGGAGGGGTGGAAGAGCAGCGAAGGAATCTCTGTTGTTTGTTTGTCACGGATTACAAATCCGCATCCGCAGAGAATTCGCGGAGAACACAGAGAAAAATACAACAAACAAAAAAACCGCAGAGAATTTTCTCTGCGGTTTTTTTTGAATTATCAATTATTATTCATTTTCTTTACTTCTATCGAAATAGTGTGTATGAAGAAGTTCGTGTGAGAGATGACCACCGGCTGAACCGAGATAATCTTTGTAGAGAGCAGCTATCGAAGGATTGAGGTGCGACTGACGGAGCGGTTTGCCTTCATCTTCGTTGTAGAGTGCTTTCAAGCGTTTCGTGCGAACATCCGGATCATCGCTGCGAGGCTGTCCGCCACCACAGATACAACCGCTCGGGCAACCCATCACTTCGATGAAATGATAGGGCGAAGTTCCGGCAAGAATTTGTTCCATCAAAATTTTTGCACCTGCCAAACCGCTTGTTACCGCTACTTTTGCTTCAAAGCCTTCAAACATTTTGTATTCGGGCAACACGTTTTCAAATTTTACAGCCGCATCTTTGATTTGGTCAAGCCCCACAATTGGCGTTACATGCAATTGGTCGAAAGGCAATTCTCTTCCGGTAATAATTACATAAACCGTTCTCAAAGCCGCTTCCATTACTCCGCCGGTAACACCGAAAATATCGGCAGCACCGGTAGATTGTCCCATCGGATCATCAAATTTTTCATCTTCCAAATTTCTAAAATCAATACCTGCCTGTTTAATCATTTGTCCTAATTCGCGAGTAGTCAGCACGGCGTCCACATTGCGTTCGCCTCTGTTTTCCATTTCTTCGCGCGATATTTCAAACTTCTTCGCTGTACAAGGCATGATAGATACGGTGTACATTTTCTTCGGATCAAGATTGCTTTTCTCTGCATAATAGGTTTTTGCCAAAGCACCCAACATCATGTGAGGAGATTTGCAAGTAGATAAATGCGGAGTAAGTTGAGGATAGTAGGATTCAATATATTTAATCCATCCCGGCGAACAACTTGTAATCATAGGTAACACGGCTTTTTTGCCGGAAAGTACATCTGTTGCCCGATGCAAAAATTCGGTACCTTCTTCCATAATGGTTAAGTCGGCAGCCCAATCGGTATCAAACACATCTTCTACTCCTAAAGCACGTATGGCGGCTGCCATTTTTCCCGTTACGGATGTGCCCACCGGATAGCCGAACATTTCGCCCAACCCTACACGCACTGCCGGAGCAGGTTGTACAACCACTCGCAGTTCGGGGTTATTGATAGCTTCCCATACTCTTGTGATATGGTCGGTTTCTTTCAAGGCTCCCACCGGACACACTACGGTACATTGTCCGCAGAACGCGCATTTGGCTGCGTCAATAGACATATCCATTGCAGGTGCAATCACCGTGTCGAAACCACGATTTTGCGAGCCGAGTATTCCTATTCCTTGTATGCCTTTACAAGCAGTTACACAACGGCGACAAAGAATACATTTAGATAAATCGCGAGTGATAGACGGCGAAATATCAATTTGTTCGCGAGAGCTGCTGGTGTTGAAACGATTTTCCGTAATAGCCAAGGCTTCGCCCAATTGTTGTAATTCGCACGATTGATTACGATTACAACTCAAGCAGTTTTTGGAGTGGTCGGAAAGCATCAACTCATACAAGACTTTCCGCGTTTTCAACACTTTTTTAGAGTTGGTAAGCACCACCATTCCCTCTCTGACTTCCGTCATACAAGCAATTTGCAGGGTACGCGCCCCAATTACTTCTACAGAACAAATTCTGCACGAACCAAATTTGTGAACGCCTTCCATGTAGCACAAAGAAGGGATATTGATTCCGTTTTGTTTGGCAGCATTGAGAATCGTTGTTCCGGCTGCTGCGCTAATTTCCTTATTATTTATTGTTAGCTTTATCATAAATTATCTCCTTTCACAATGTAAACAACGCATAGATTCTGCGATGGCGTTAATTTTATGGAAACCTAAAACTACTTCGGCGAAAGATTGTTTTCTCACTTCGGGAGATAACATTTCTTGCTCGAATTGCGGATGTGCAATAACTTCATCGTCATCATAAACGTTTGGAATGTCAATAGCTGCGCCCTTGTTCAGCAATCCGTTTCCGCCGAGATATAAATCCACAGCAGACGCGGCTTTCTTACCGTCGGCAATAGCGCTGATGACCGTATCGGGACCTCGCACCACATCGCCACCGGCAAATACTCCTTCCATAGTACTCATTTGGGTATCAGCGTCAACAATAAATGTTCCCCATTTCGTAACGCCGATTTCATCTTTGCTGATAAACGGCAAGTCGGCATATTGACTTACGGCAGGAATCACATAATCGACATCTAAAATAAAGTTAGAGCCTTTGATTTCTACGGATTTTCTTCTTCCCGAAGCATCAAATTCGCCCAATTCCATTTTTACACATTCGATACCGGTTACTTTATTATCTTTTCCGATAAATTTCACAGGAGCAACTAATTCCATTATTTCGACGCCTTCTTCGATAGCTTCGAGTACTTCTTCGATATAAGCCGGCATAGCATCTTGTGTTCTTCTGTAAACCACAATCACTTTTTCCGCGCCGATACGAAGTGCCGAACGAGCCGAGTCGATGGCTGTGTTTCCACCGCCAATAATGGCAACCGTTCCATGCAATTCCATATCGTCTCTCAAATTGGTTTCTTTCAAGAAATCAATACCATGCAACACACCGCCTAAATCTTCGCCTTCGATATTTACTTTGGCAGGATATTGTGTTCCGGTCGCTACATAAATAGCATCATAACCTTCACGCAGATGTTTGAAATCTAAATCTTTACCAACTTCTTTATTTAAGTAAATATTTACTCCGGCTTGTCTAATCAAATCTATTTCGTGTTGAAGAATAGCTTCCGGTAAACGATATTCGGGAATACCGAACGCCAATACACCACCGGCAACATTTTGAGATTCGAAAACATCTACATCATAACCTATATTTACTAAATAATAGGCACAGGTTAAGCCCGAAGCACCTGCTCCGATTATGGCAACTCGTTTGCCTTTTTTCGCAAAGGTGAGCTGCATTTTGTAAGGAAGCTCGTTTTTGAATGCATAATCTGCCGCAAAACGTTTCAAGTCGCGAATTGCTACCGGCTCATCTACCGAGCCGCGACGACATTTGCGTTCGCAAGGACGAGTACAGATTCTACCGCAAATGGCAGGAAACGGATTTTCTTGCATTACCAAATTGTACGCATCTTGGAATCTGCCCGCCGCAATCAATGAAATATAACCTGTTACATTTACATTGGCAGGACAAGTATTTTCGCAAGGAGAAGTAAACATAGCCGAGCAAACGCCTGCTCTACAATGTTTTTTGTAGATATGTTCTTCAAATTCTTCTCTAAAGAAGCGAATGGTAGAAAGAATCGGATTCGGTGCTGTTTGACCAAGTCCGCACATAGCAGAAGTCTGTATGGCTTCTCCAATTTCGATTAAAAGTTCAATATCTCCGGGTTTTCCTTTGCCTTCGGTAATGTTTTCCAAAATTTCCAACATTCGTTTAGTTCCTACGCGACAAGCAAGACATTTTCCGCAAGATTCATCACGGATAAAATCCATAAAGAAACGGGCAGTATCCACCATACAAGTGTCTTCGTTCATCACAATCAAACCGCCGGAGCCCATGATAGCACCTATTTTGTTCAGCGACTCATAATCTGCCGGAACGTTGAGGTTTTCTTTGGTAATACAACCGCCGGAAGGTCCTCCGATTTGAGCGGCTTTAAATTCTTTTTTATTTGGAATTCCGCCACCTATGTTATAAATGATATTTCCAATGGGCGTTCCAATAGGCACTTCAACAATGCCGGTATTTACCACATCTCCGGCAAGGGCAAATACTTTGGTTCCGGGTGCTTCTTTCAAGCCGAAAGAGGCATACCACGCGCCGCCTTTGCGAATGATTTTCGGTACATTAGCTAAAGTTTCTACATTATTAATAATGGTTGGATAACCGAACAAACCTTTTTGGAATGGGAATGGTGGTTTTTGTCGGGGTTCGCCACGCTGTCCTTCAATAGAAGCCAACAAAGCGGTTTCTTCTCCGCAAACAAATGCTCCTGCACCAATTCTGATTTCGAGGTCGAAATTATAATCTGTTCCGAATATATTTTTACCCAACAAACCATATTCACGTGCTTGTTCCAATGCCACTTTCAATCTTTCGATAGCAATCGGATATTCTGCACGAATATATACATAACCTTGTTGCGCACCAATGGCATAAGCCGACAATATCATTCCTTCAATCAGACAATGCGGATCGCCTTCAATGACACTTCTGTCCATAAATGCGCCCGGATCGCCTTCGTCGGCATTACAAACCATATATTTTATATCGCTCTTTTGGGAAAATCCCGCACGAAGTTTCGTTCCCGTCGGGAATCCTGCACCTCCACGACCACGAAGACCGGAAATTTCTACTTCTTTCACAACGTCTTCCTGAGTCATTCCGGTAATAGCTTTGGCTGCCGCCAAATAACCGTCGTGAGCAATGTAATCCGTAATATCAGTATAATCAATAATTCCGCATAAATCCAAAACGATTTTCACTTGAGATTTAAAAAACTCAATGTCGTCAATTTTTGGAACGTGCTTGAACAAAGTCTTGTCGTAGAATGTGTATTCTTCGATTGGTTTGTTTTTTGCCAAATGACTTTGCACAATTTCTTTCGCTTTTTCGGGATTCAATTCGGTGTAGAAAGTTCTGTCGGGCAATACCAACATCACAGGTCCCATAGCACAAATGCCCATACAACCGGTTTGATATACCTTTACATCCTTTGCGATTCCTTGTTCTTGGAGTTCTTCGTTAACCGCTTTTTCTATTGCGGCGCAATTTGATGACACACAGCCTGTGCCGCCGCACACTAAGATTTGATACTTATAATTTCCTTGATTTTTAAGAAATTCTTTCTTGACGCTCTCTAATTGAGCGATAGATTTAATTATTTTACTCATAATTTGCCTCCTAATATTTTGAAAGAATTGATTCCAATTGGTTAGGATTAACCGATTTGTAAACCGTATCATCAATCATCATAGCGGGCGCTAACCCGCAAGCGCCGATACATCGCGCGGCATTCAATGTAAATTTGCCGTCTTCGGTAGTTTCGGAGACATTAATGTTGAGATGTTTTTGGAGACCATCCACCAACTTTTTACCGCCACGCACGTAGCAGGCGGTTCCCATACATACCAAAATGGTATGTTTTCCTTTGGGAGTGGTGGAAAAAAACGAATAGAAAGTTACCACTCCTGAAACCTCAGAAACAGGCAATTTTAACTTGTCTGCAATAAATTTTTGAACTTCGTACGGTAGATAACCATAAATACTCTGTGCCGCATGCAGAATCATAATCAGATTGCTTGACTTTGACTCAAATTGAGTAATAATTTCGTCAATTCGAGCCAACTTCTGAGCATGGTCGTCAGGTAGTTTGTGGGATACTTGTGTTTTTTTACTCATGCTTTTCCCTCCTAATTTTAAGTTTAGTTATATTTGTTAAATGGGTTATTTCATCTATATATTAAAGTTCGACATTTTTTCCTTGACGAAAAAATGTCGTTTTCTTTTGGAAATAATTTACATCTACAACATGAAAAAGAACGCTGGTTTGAGCTTAACCTATCCTACCTAAAAATCCTCTCCTTAAACAGAGAGTTACAAATAAAAAAAAAATATTTATTTATTTGTAATATATCTTCTCAAACGTCTCGATTAAAACGGTACAAAGCTAAACATTTTTTTGAAACAACAAAATAACTTTTGTGTTTTTTTTACAAATATTATTACTGCCTGAAATTCAAGACCAAATTTTTTATTTTCAAAAGTTTTCTTATATTTGCGAGGTATTAACAATCTAAAATATAATGTTATGAAAAAAATTCTAAAACTCGTAGCATTCTCAGCAATTTTGCTGATGTTGGCAGGAAGTTTTTCTTCCTGCGGAGAGAAAGAAAAACCTCTTGAACCCTTTTTAACGGTTGACGAAACACCGATAATAATTGAAACAGCGGAAGCAGGAACCTATTCTATTGCAGTGAACAGCAATGGTGCGTGGACTGCTATTGTGGAAAATGTGGATTGGTGCACATTAAGCAACAGCACAGGCAGCGGCGATGCTGTGATTACCGTAAATGTTGCTGAAAACACACTCTACACTCCACGAAACGCAACAATAAAAATTACTGCGGGAAGTTTGACAAAATCTGTAGTTGTTAATCAAGTTGCTGCTACTGAAAGTGATGAATATCCGATAGAAATACCTTTTACGGAGTATTCGTTCGTAGGCACTTCTTGTCGGTGGCAAAGGGGAAATATTTGCTCTGATGAGATAATTGTTGTTCACAGCAATCATGAATTGGAAAATTATCTCCAATGTGATGGCGGTTATCCGGAATTTGATTTCACGAAATATACTTTGGTATCTGCTTGGGGGGGGGGCACTTCAGGAATAGCCACTATGGAAAAGCAGTTTCAGCAGACTTCTATTAGCGAATATTCCTTGTGTGTGAATATTACAAGAGACGCAACAACAATACCACAAAGCTGGGGCACAACAATAATAGTTCCGAAACTGTCTCAAAATGCTATTGTTGTGCTAAATCTGAATGATCACTATTGAAATGCTTAAGTTATGAAAAAGAAATATTTTATTTTGATAGTATTTGCTCTTATAGGCTTATCTCTTAGTGCACAACAAGAAGAACCATTGGATAAGCAGTTTTATTATTATAAAGGCGAAAAAAACTACCTGTTTATTGACTTCACTCGAATATCTGTGGTATCGAAAGGAAAAACAGATGAAGATAAAATAAGAAAAATTGGCAATTTTCCGGCTTTTAAAATTAAAAACAATGAAAGAAGTTATATTAGACATAATGCAATACCAGTTGATGAAATTTCAAAATCAATAATGTTGATGCCATGAACGATTATCGCTCACAGGAACAAACATCAGATAAAGAGGAAAAGAAATATCATACCGAAGTGGGGCATTTTCAAATTAACCACGAAAGAGAAAAAATTTGCGGAGATGTATTTCTATCTAAAAGAATTCCGGAGGAAAATCGGGTGTTGTGCGTTTTGTCGGATGGTATGGGACACGGGGTGCGGGCAAATATTTTGGCGACGCTTACAGCCACTATGTCGCTCAACTTTTCGATGGAACATAAAGATGCCAACGCGCTTGCCGGTATTATCATGAAAACATTGCCTGTTTGCAGCGAAGTAGGACTGAGCTATGCCACTTTCACGATTATAGATGTGGCGATGGAATCCGACACTGTTTCTATTTTGGAATACGATAATCCGCATACCTTGATTATGAGAGGAAATCAGATATACGAACCCGAATGGACACACGTAAAATACGAAGGCGATACGAAAGACAAACGGGTTATGGATTTGAAAAAATGTACTTTTGTGCCCGAACGAGAAGACAGAATTATTTTTTGTTCGGACGGAGTAACTCAAACCGGTTTAGGCAAAGGAATAACGATGGGGTGGGGAAGAAATAATTTAATCAAATTTGTTCAAGAAATCATCGAAACAACACCGATTATTTCCGCCGCCGACCTTGCCGAAAGAGTAGTCAAACAAGCTTCGGCAAATGATTTATACGCTCCTAAAGATGATATTACTTGCGGCGTTGTTTATTTTCGACAAGCACGAAAAACTTTACTGTGTACAGGACCTCCGTTTAATCCCGAAAAAGATAATGAGTTCGCTACTATTTTAAGAAATTTCGATGGAAAAAAAATTGTCAGCGGAGCTACGACCACTGAAATTATTGCAAGAGAACTGAAGCGAACTGTTACGGATGAAGAAAGAGTCGATATGACTTTGCCGCAAAGTTCTAAAATAGAGGGCATCGACCTTGTTACGGAAGGCGTGTTGACGCTCAGTAAAGTTACGCATATCTTGAACAATATTAATGTTAATTCCAAAATGCAATTTGGAAAAGGACCTGCCGATAAAATTTGTGAACTCTTATTAAACAGCGATGAGATATATATTTTGGTGGGAACAAAAATCAACGAAACGCACCACGATCCGACGCTGCCGGTAGAAATAGAAATCCGTAAAAGTTTGATACGGCGTTTGACCACGGTGCTATCGGAAAAATTTATGAAAGTAGTTATTATTGATTATATGTAGTATGCCAAATTCTATTTTTCAGCTTGATAAAAGCAAATGCAAAGCATGTTATTCTTGCGTCAGGGCGTGTCCTGTTAAAGCTATTCATGTAAATGAAAACAGCGTATTTCCCTATATCGAAGAAAATAAATGTATTCTGTGCGGCACTTGTATTGGCACGTGCGCATACCAAGCAATTACTTATTTTGATTCAAAAAAGAACATAAAAGAATTGCTAAACGCCAAAGAAAAAGTTGTTGCAATATGCGCCCCGTCTATTGCCGGAGAATTTGATGATATTACCGATTATCGTAAATTTGTGAAAATGATTCGGCTACTNGGCTTTACTTATGTNACCGAAATGGCGTTTGGNGTNGATATNATTGCCGANTTNTTTCGTAAACTTACTCACGATAATTTCAACGGAAAATATTATATCACAAGTTGCTGTCCGTCGATTGTTGCGTTGATAGAAAAAGAGTATCCCGAGCTTATTGGAAATTTATTGCCATTTGTTTCGCCCATCGCTGCTTGTGCCATTGTTGCCCGAAAAATGTATGGAAACGATTTGAAAGTGGTTCAGATAACACCATGCGTAGCCGCCAAAAAAGATGTCGATAAATATATCGGTTTAACAAAAATAGACGGCGTGTTGACATTTACAGAATTACGGGAACTTTTCGATGAGTTTAAAATTAGCGAAACCTTTAGCGAATATTCCGATTTCGACGAACCTTTGGGATACAAAGGAGGAATGTATCCGATTTCTCAAGGTTTTTTGGAAGCAACAAGTTTAGATATCAGTTTGCTAAAAGAAAACACCATTACGGTAGAAGGCAAAACTTCGGTACAAGCCGTAAAACAATTTATGGAACATTATAATATTATCAAACATAATTTTAATATCTTTTTCTGTGAAGGTTGTCTTATGGGACCCGGCACTTCCAAAAACGGCGAAAAATATAAACGTTATGCATTGGTTAAAGATTATATCAATAGACGCTTGGCAAATTTCGATGTAGAAAAATGGCAAAACTACATGGATATTCATTCCGTTTATGAAGAATTAAATACTACTTTCACCAACAAAAAACAGGCGTTGCCGCCTCCCGATGAATTTGAAGTAAAAATAGCGCTCAATCGTATTACCAAGCGAAACAATAACAAAGAAATGAATTGCAACGCTTGCGGATTCGATACTTGTCAAGGAATGGCTCGTGCTATTGCTCAACATACAGCTACTCCCGAAATGTGCGTAACAAACGCTCAAATTACCAACCAAGAAACAGCTCATTCTTCCAAAAAAATTATCGAAGAATTAGATATGGTTAAAAATGAATTGAAAGTTGCCAAATCGGCACTCGACGAAACAAGAGAGCTATTATATACAAAAAATGAAGCCTTATCTATTTTTGTAAGAGGACTAAATTCAGGGATTGTATTTTGTGATGAAAATCTGAAAATTGTGGAATCTAATGCCGGTTTTGTAGAAATATTGGGAGAAGAGGCAAAAGAAATACACGATGTTATTCCATATCTTATTGGCGCCGATATTAAAACATTGCTGCCGCCTACGCTTATCTCTCAATTTCAATTTATTTTGAATCACGACGAAACGCGCATGAATAAAGATGTGGAGATAGACGATAAATTGATAAATGTTTCTTTGTTTCAATTAATTTCGAGAAAATTGGTAGGGGCGGTGTTCCGCAATTTACATTCCAAAGAGGAACGTCCCGAAGAAATTATACACCGCGTAACCGAAGTAATAGAAGAAAATTTGCGGCAAGTTCAACAAATCGGATTTATACTCGGAGAAGGAGCTTCTAAAACAGAAAAAATGCTTAATTCTATTATTAAATCGTATGAATAGTTTTAGTAAATAGAAAATAAGTGAATAGTGAATGAGTAAATAGATATTAGAAAGGACGAGGCTTTTGCCTCGTCTTTTTGGTTTTATTCGTCATTTCCGCGCAGGCGGGAAACAAGGACTGAAAGTCCGCGTTATTATTTCAGTCCAACAAGGCGTTTATCATATTATTCTTTAAATTTCACGTAAATATGTTCGTCCAAATATTCGCCTTTTTTATAAAGTGCTTGTTTCAATATTGCCTCTAATTTGAAGCCTGCTTTCTCTAACACTTTCTGAGAACCTACATTCGTCGAAAAAGGTCGGGCAAATATTCGAACAATGTTAAATGTCTCAAATCCATATTGCACTATTTCCTGTATTG